>Ga0181612_136886_pt1 | contig 14588 bp, 9 predicted proteins | sample HoacroProtozoa21_FD_119630 | JGI IMG/M metagenome (GOLD analysis project Ga0181612, IMG submission 119630) | Hoatzin crop microbial communities from Cojedes, Venezuel. Combined Assembly of Gp0051906, Gp0051904, Gp0051908 | reverse complement strand
TCCCTCTCCTGCTTCACTGACTTTGGTGTCTGCAGAGTTATTTCTCTCACATAGTCTCACTCTTCTTTCTAGACTGCTGCCTCCCCGCAGATTTTTCCCTTCTTAAATATGTTATCACAGAGGCGCAACCACCGTCTCTGACTGGCTTGGCCTTGGCCAGCAGTGGGTCCGTTTTCAAGCTGGCTAGCACTGGCTCTATCAGATTTGGGGGAAGCTTCTAACAAATTCTCACAGAAGCCACCCCTATAATACTCCCCACTACCAAAACCTTACCATGTAAACCCAGAACAGGAAGTTACTGGGCACAGCCCACTGAGGACCAGAAGAGCTCAAAGGGCCTTCCTTGATGCCACTGTTTATAGGGTCTCAAGATGGTTGACTTTAGGCATCAGTAATATTCCATCCTGGTCACAATCCACCAGATGCAGTCCAGATATTTAGACAGCAAGTATACCATTCCAGTATTACCCAGAATGTAGTTCTGACAATTATCAGGCACATGTGACTCCAAGCATCAGGTGTTTGAAGAGCGATCAGGGAGCGCCTGATCGGCCCAACTCACTGCTCTTGTACAAAGACAAGGAGAGTGCCAAGTTGTCCCTATTCAATGCACACCAGCAATGCAAGCAAGAATACAATGCTGGCTGGTTCTGGGATTGCCAGCTGTAAGCGGGGCTGCACCACCACACCCTGCTACCTTGTGAGCAAAGACCCTCTTCCCACTTTGAGAAAGGTGAATCCCACCTGACGCCAGCAAGCCCGGTGCCATGGAGGCCATCCCATTCAAGTGTCCCAGCTGTTTTAGAACACGAAATCTCTCTGTCTCCTACTGGGTGAACATTAATAGTTTCATGGATGCTTGCATGTTGGCCTGTCAGGTTCAGTAGGCTACACACAACTCTCTAAAAAGAACCATTGAGTACCCCCTCCTTTATCTTAGGAGTTCTAGAAAAGCGAGTATCTCCCCTGACTGAGATAGACAGTGACAAAGTTGCTCATTTCTTTGGTGGAATTCTTCCTATCAAATGTGGATATTCACAGAGCAGATGTTTACATCTGAATCAGTTCGCTCTGTAAATGATGAATCTTTAGTAAATGTTGACAGTGGAACTTTCGATGAAATTAAATTCATCATACCAAAGAGGCTGAAAATAGGCCACATGCAACATTCCATAAAGGTGCCTGACTCTCTCCATTGACTAAAAAGGGAATCTAGGATGACAGGGTTAGATTGCACAGATGCACAGATGCACATTGCAGAAATATTATATTATGTGCAACGCATCTGATCGTTGCTGATCAGATGGATTATTCCATTCCACATCATCAACAGACATTACTAACCTGAAACCTATGTGCAAATGAAGCGCTTATGTAGAAAATCATTCTAAGATTAACATGGAAATTAACTATTATTAAATTCAGTGATCTTGAGAAATATTTCTTAATAAATAGTCTATTTTCATATTTACTTAATAAACACTAAACTCTGATAACATCATTCTTATCAAGCAAATTAAAATTAAATTATATTTATTGACATTGACTGAGTTATCCACGATATAACAGAAGAAAAACTCAGCGAACAGATTGCATTATTAAGAAATATAGTCAAGTGTGCTGTGGTTTCAGACTCAATAATAGATATGAGCATCAGCTAACTATTTTGAAGAATTGATACTTATTTGACAGATGAAAAACAGTTTATTTGAAAATTATATTTTCTCTTCAAACACATTCTTATAATCTCTTCATTTATTTTTAAAAGCTCTCATTATCCCATTAAGTCTAATTGGTTTATTAATAAATTATTTGATTATCAATATTAATCCTTATAATTTTTCTTCCTGTGATGCTGCCCACACTGTATTTGGTGCAATTCAAATGCATTGGTGAAGCAAGAAAAAATGCAAGTATTTGGTCTGAATTATCTTCGCTTGTTTAAAAAGCTTACCAACATCTGCTTCATATGTAGCATATGTCTGTAACATACTAACTTGTGCTATCATGAGGCATATGATCTGCTATTCTAAATCTCCTTAGTTTCTAGGTTTCTAGGACTACATGTCCTTACAGTCTTCATAAGGTGAAATAGAAATTCCTTTTTTAATGTATTATTGGTGTAATCATGCACTTATTTAGCAGGAAACAAAGAGCACACATAATACAGAAACGTTGCTTCAGAATGAATTGTAAACCATGTCATTGCAGGCACCTCATGAATGAATAAACACTAAATCTTTGGGTAGTTGAATGAAAGCAAAAGAAGAACCAAGCAGAAGCTGAACTCAGAAGTGCAGGTAGAATACAATTTTTTTTTTCAAACTCAGAATTTATTCCACCATATCAAAACCATGTAAGCCTAGAATGCAGAGGTGGATGAAAGATGGTAGCAATTCTTTGCTTTTGGATTCCCCTGCACATAAAACCAGAGAATACAGAGCAATGAAAGTCTATCTGCTAGAAGCAAACATTCAATTTGCCCTGGTTTGTGAGTCTATTTCAGCTGAAAAGAACTGTCATTTTGTTAGCTCACCTACTGAATGCTCCAACAGACAGAGATGGAATTGAGCAAACAGCATTTTCTCCAATGAAGAAGCTGTGCAGTCTTACAGCTTTCAGCTGGGGAACTGGCATTTGATCCGTTTGGTACCAAACATCACTACAAGCAGTGAAAAATGAGACTTTAATATATTATTAAAAAAGTCACTCACCAGTATAAGCATAGGAGGAAATTTGTCACAGCTGTGCTACACTCTTACATCAGGTCTGAACTTGACCCAAAGGCACTACAAAACAGGTGGAAATAAGAACACTCTTGTGCTTACGCTTTATGTAATAAAAATAAATACCACTTACAGAACATAATCATAAAAATTACTTTAAATTACATAAAATTCTATTCAGTACATCCAGAAAGAAGGAAAGCATTTTGTACTGCTGCTAGGTCACCAGTGCTAATATTAGAGAGAAGCAAATAGGTGGCAGCATAAAATCTTTGGTTGCCGATATCCTTAGTGATGCTTTTGTAGTGTGAATTTTTTCAGGAAATTATAAACTGGATAGAACAAGGATTTACTGAAAGCTATCTGCCTCTTGGCTGGAAACAGAGCTCAGCTGGATTGATCACAGAGGATGGTGCCATGACTCTACTTGGCAGAGATTCTTCTTTTATCCCAGCCAAAGTAGATGAAAGCAAAACTCTCAATGGATCAGCTTAAAAGTCAGATGCTGTTGGACATACGTGAGTATCACATTTAAAACACACAGGTATTTTATCAAAGACTAAGTGTCAAGGCAGTATCTACACCTCTGTCTATGTCTTCAAAACCAACCAACCAACACTTAGTAATCTCATTTTCTTAAATGAATAAAATAAAATTCAGAATTCATAGAATCATAGCATCATTAAGGTTGGAAAATACCTCTAAGATCATCAAGTCCAATAGTCAACCCAACACCACAATGCCTGCTAAACCATGGCCTGAAGTGCCACATCTACACATTTTCTGAATACCTCCACGGATGGTGACTCCACCAAATCCTTGTGCAGCCTGTTCCAATGCCAGTCCACTCTTTCAGCTAACAGATTTTTCCTAATACCAAATTGAATCTCCCCTGATGCATCTTGAGGTCATTTCCTCTCGTCCTATCACTATTTACCTGGGAGAAGAGACCAACACTTGCCTCACTACAACCTCCTTTCAGGCAGTTGTAGTGAGTAATAAGGTCTCCCCTAGCCTCCTCTTCTTCAGACTAAAATTGCTTCAATATATTGATAAACTGCTGCCAATATAATTTTAGAAGAACAATAAACTAATATTATTCTAGTAATTAATGGTCAACAATATTAAATCAGTAAATAGAATTAAACAAAAATAACTTTACACAGAGCAGGAATGAGAAAGATTATTTAGAACATAGTGGTACAAAAATCTGTTTTCTGTCAGATTCTCTAAAGAGAAATAGTGCAGATTAGAGTGCATATTTTCCTCTGCACGATTTCAGGAAAACTCATCACAAAAAAATTTCTAAGGAATTCACTGTTTAAGAATTTAATTTATAACCATCATATAAATTAACTTCCTCTCAGAATGAAAAAGCTATGACTGAAAAGAAAATTGAAAGGCAATGTGGAGGTAATAGTGATTGAAATTTCTAACTGCATTAATTACAAAAATCTTAAATCAGTCTTCATTTAATACATACATGTCAAAAAAAAAGACCAAAAAAAGTTTAAGAAATATATATGTGTTTGCATATAATGTAGAAATGTGAAACAGCAATTCCTTCGCTAATTTTCTTCTGAAGCTGGCCACCCATTCTGCTTTGCGCAAGACACATTATTTTTCTGCTTGCCAGAGAGACAGACTACAGCATTATCCTTAATTCTTGTCTGCCTCATTGGGTTATTCTGGAATCAGAAGTCTAACATAGCTGCTTCTGCTCAACCTTATAATTAAAATATCTTTAGAAAAAACCTCTTTAATGTATTGCAGTAAAAGTTTAAAAGCTCAGTCTTGCAGGCCTTACTGAATAATGCATAGGTCTCTGTAACCCCTTTGAAGTCAGCATGACCACCTGAATGAATAATAGCAGTGAAACAGCTCCTAAAGGCTAATTCTGTTGGCTATGCTTAGTTTCATGAATCAAACCACAGTTTTACCTAGAAGGTACTTAGAGTGACTCAGTGATTAGTAAAAAGAATTTCAACCATTTTGTTCAAAGAACTGCACAGTCAGCCTGTAGAATTGTAATCCGTTATTGACGATTATTGTTCTCTCTCAGAAAATACTCCCATCTTATTGCTGAAAAGAAAAATGAAGCTGGTGGAAAAGCTAATGGATATGTGATAATATCTCTGACATCCTTTTTGGCTTCAAGGAAAGTCATTTAATCTTCTTTGCTGGTGAAGACCATAACATCTCTTTTCAGTACAAAGACATAAACTGTGAAAAAAGGGCAAATATTAACTCCTATTGAATCACTAAGGTTAAATTTTTTCAGCCTTCTTAGATAGCAGTGACTCTGTCTTTCAGTAATATCAGTGAACATATTAATTCTAACAAGACTAAGCTTATTTAAACAACTTTTCACTGACCTCCTCAGACCGTGAAAATACCTAGTGTCAAAAGCAGGATGTTTATGTCAAATCTCAAAAATACATAGCAGAAGATAGATTTCTTTCCTCACATACAGAATCCGACAAGATTTTGCAAATCCATTTGTGAGGGTAAGTATGGGGAATTGCAAGGAGACCTAGTGTTTGTTGGTCTGTTAAGATTTCCAAGAGGAATTAATTCAACAGCTACCGCCACTTCACAGAATCACAGAATGGTAGGGGTTGGAAGGGACCTCTGTGGGTCATCTAGTCCAACTCCCCTGCCGAGTCAGGGTCACCTACAGCAGGCTGCACAGGACCTTGTCCAGGCGGGTCTTGAATATCTCCAGAGAAGGAGACTCCACAGCCTCCCTGGGCAGCCTGGGCCAGGGCTCCATCACCCTCAGAGGGAAGAAGGTGAAGCCTTCACGCTTCAAACGTAGCTAATTTATTTGCAAACTGCAATCATAAACTTGGAATGCAATATCCTTGGCAGGAACACAAATCTGTTGATAACTTTTAAAAGTAACTACAAATTGAGAGAGCAAAAGTTTGCAAGTGGGCTTGGGCCTCACTGACACATATTATTTTGCCTCATAAGATGCAAAAGCAAAATTATACTGAAAAGCAATGACAGAATAAATGCAACTCTCAGGTAAAACAGCAAAAATGCCCTCTGAAAGTCTAATTGACATTTTAAAATATAATTTATTATTGCATATTTCCACAAATTTTGTTCCTTTTTCCCCTAAATTATTTAGAATAGAAAAAGAAATTCCCAGGTAGATATTGAATGTGAGTGTATGTGAACATAAGCCCATTAAGCCCCAACGTAAATTCTACTTACGTTAAACGTAACAAATATATACTATTTTTGCAGAACTTTTCATCTTAAACTTTGACTAACATGTCATAAACATCCATTCCTAATTTCTCTACAGCAGATTTTAATTATTGGCATCTTATAAAAATTTTTGAGGAGTAGAGAACACAATACCAAGAACTAGCATATCTAGTTCCACTTGTAAATTCCTGGTTAACTTAAGCAACTTAAGTCTTTCTTTGATAAAACGCGTGCAGTAATAAAATGAAAAATAGTGTCATGCAATTTGGTAAAGTGACTCCTGATTTTCAAGCAAAAAACATCAAAAGAGGATGGGTTTTTGTTGATTTTTTTCTTTTAATCATATGTATATTATTCTTAAATGCACTTTGCTTGTAGAATTCAGGGCTCACACAAAGAATGAATGCACATTTCTTCTATACTGAATTTATTTCACTCAGTTCTAAGACATAGCATATAGCTAGTGTAGTAAAGACCTTTTTATTTTTCCTAATTTGAGCAAAAACCAAGATACTGCAACTAGGACTCTTCTCCATTGTATTAATCAGCAAAAAAGAAGCAAATGTCAGAAAATTACCCAATGTCTGCTTTTAGTTTATGGCAGAGGCATATGGGGAATCAACCAGGAGTTAAGCGTACCTTTTCTAAGAAAACAGTCTCCATTTGTAATTAATATCATACTTTTGTGCTGCTTCATCAGCTGACGGGAATATCAGTTCTATCACACTCTGTAAAATGCCAGAAATACAAAGTGCAGTCAGCGAGAAACGTACAACAACTCTCAATGTCAAATGGGCTGTCACATTGCCCAAACTCTCTTAACCGTTGTAGCATCATAAAACAATTTGGTCTGGAAGGGACTTCAGAGGTCACCCAGTCCTACCTCCTGCTCTAAGCATGGTCAGATATGAGGCCAGACCAGGTTGCTCAGAACTTTATCATGTCTGGTCTTGAAAAGCTCCATGGATAGAGACTGAACAATCTTTCTGGGCAACCTGTTCCCATGCTTGACTGCACTCCTGGTGGAAAACTGATACTCATGCTAAATGCCAAATTCCTTCACTTTAGGGAAGAAGTTTGCCATATTTCCTTGGAGTTCCCAGCTAATAGTTCCCTGCTAGAAACTACAGGTGCTAGCTAGCAACTCAGGAAGGAAACCACCAGATGGAAGATCAACCCTTCCGATAAATGCAGACTTCCTTGGGGACTGTCCTGCTTCTTCTCCAACTTCATTAGTTAAGTCCAAGACACGTTTAGCCTTTTACCAAGCCATCAATGCATGCAATGTTTATGGGCAAGTAAACTCGTACTTATGTCCCTTAGCCACCCTGCTACAGTAACAATCATGATTTCCACTCCCTCACCCTCCAATGCTCTTGATCCACAGAACAGTATTTTATAAGAAAACACTGAAAATGTTTCTAAGTTTTAAAAAGGACAGGAAAAAATCAGATTTTCTCAATAGCCATGAACACTTCTGCCCCTTTACTTATTAAAGAAAATAAATATACTGGGATAAGAGGAAATACTATTTCTAGAACCTAGAGGAAAATTGAAAATATTTATAGGTCCCCCCAAACCATAGAATTTCAGATATGTGGAAAATAAAGAAAAGTAAGACCATTACAAAGCAAAACCAGATCAGTTTATAACATATCTCAGCTACACTTTTTACCATCCCCCTCAGAGAAATGTGATCACAGGTGCCAGACACACTTTAATATCATAAAGTGACAGGCAAAGGTTACATTTCATATCCCAGTGTCAGGCTCCTTCTGCTCCCTTTCAGCTGGGGTCTTCACGCATTATGTTCCAGGTAGATCTTGTCAGTTATATGTCAGGAAATTTGGAAAGGAGACAGGGAAATGAAAATAACTCTACAAAGAGCAATACAGACATCAAGATTGAGATGAAAATGGTAAGAGTTGTGGAGAATTCTTAATAATTCTTTCAAAAGGTCATGCAATAACGCTGAGTTTAGGTCCTTCTTACACAAAGGAGAACTGAATGAACTAAAACAGATGAATTCTAGTACTTTGTTTTCCTAAAACTTGCTACACTAGCTAAAATATGCCCTTTTGCATCATGTCCTATACAGAGCACAACATGCACACAGTATGTAATTTCTTTTGCAATAACTTATCACAAAATGAAAAATCTCCCCTCTTGCCTCGCTCTTAATCAAGGTTTGCACTTCTCAGAACGCTATGCAAAAAACCGCTGAGAACGTGGACTGAAGAACTGGGCATGACAATCATTCATACATTTGTTAGGAAGTCGATCCTTTAGCAGCCCAGTACTTAATTCTTTTTGCATTATACTATGACGACCCCATAAAGGATGCAACTTTCTCTCTTCTTTGGATTCACAAAATCCAATTACAACAGCCCTTAGCAGAATGCCGTCCATCAGAGGAGCCATAATAAATCCCTTTGCAAAGGCCATTAATATCCAGGAACACAATGAAAGCAAAATTTGCATCTGAAGTGATGATTTGGATATCCAGAATGAAATAATAACTTTCTTTCACCTGGTATTCAGACAAAAGGTCAATAAGGAAGCCAAGGGTTTCTCCTCCCCATAACCTGGAAGATCAGGCTATTAGTCAAGGGTAAATACTGTCTTTAACGAAGAGTGACGAGGAGTCCAAGCAACTACAGCAGCCTTCTTCAAGAAAACAATTAAAAAACCCCAAGAAATACCTCTAGGTCAAAGATCTTGTTGCAATTACTGGGAAATTTACTTTCAGTTGGCAATGTTGGGGCATTGTATAATGCACATTAACATGGGAATTCATTTCAGTCTTGTACCATAGAGTCTGTCGTAAAAGCCTGATCTGAGTCAGCTAAAACACATGTGCACAAATATATATATATATTTATATGTCAGGATGTATGTTAATGTCAAGCTGCTGCCTGAAGTTTGACCTTTAAAAAAAGTTATCAAACTTCTTTCACAACCCTCTATTATTTGTATTTTCCACCGTCATGACAGTTCCCGTGGGGAAAAATGGCACTCCCTGACAAGGGCACAAGCTCTTTGGTTTAGAGGAGGGCTGCAGGTGGGGGGTTTCCGTTTGGTTGGTTGGCTAGTTTTTGTTGTTGGTTTGTTTTTTTTAGTTCATTATCTAAAAAAATCAGGCTGTCAAGACAATGAACAAATGACATTACCCTTCACAGCCCTCATTGCTAACCAGCTCCACAACTGACGGAAATATTTCATATTATTTACAAATTTTTTTCTTATGCCAAATTCCCAGCCCTCACTAATGTTAACTAACTTTTCTCCTCCTTTCAAATTTATTTGTTATTTTCCTATCTTTCTAACTTCAAACGCCTTTTGAGGTTATCTTTCTCCCATTCTCATTATCGGGCCTCTTACGGAAGTCAAAATGTTCATGGGCATCTGAAAACATCCTACTATATCTTCATACAGTAACAGGGTGTGAAAGACACCTCAAATGCTAAAATAGAACCTGGAAAAATTCAAGGTAATATATGCAAGAACAACATATGAATTATGAATGCTTTAAGAGCCAAATTGCTCTCAGTATGTTGATATTTGTGCAGGCAGTAACATTTCAACCCTATGACTGTAAATATATAGACTGTATATCTCTTTTTAGGTCAGGGGTTTGTTTCATTTATGCATCTTAAAAAAACTTACTGTCACTCAGTAACTGAAATAATCAGGATGAAGTTCCTATCCAAAGTAATTCTTGATGTTGCTTAAACGTTTAGCACTTCAAAGTCTTGAAAATTCCAGATATACTGGAATTGTATATCGAAGCAGGTCCAGATTTATATTTTCCACAACTAAACATTGGAGGGTTTTTTTGTGTGTCTGTCACTGAAAGTGTGAAGATATTTAAGAAACTTTGTTAAATATTTTGTAGAATACAAATTTCTCAACAGAATGGTTGGAGACGCATCTATTTTAGGAACTTTGTGTTGAGAATCAAAGAACTTAGCTTACCCAATTGTTGGCTGATGCACAAGAAACATGTACTTTTTATTTATAGTTTATTGTAATTGAACATTATAAAGCTAGAAAACTGAATTGTATTCTATTCTTCGTGGATGTCACTGCTTTATTACTGAAGATAGATTTAACTTCATTTCCATCAGCTGGTGTTGCACTTCAGTTATTATTGTTCCAATGGGTCTAATGAAATGTCACTGCACTGCAATACTAGAGTCAGGAACAACATTAGAAAATCAATATGATGGCTAGGCTATTCTTGGCATTCATAATACTTACGGTTTATTATACAAAAATAATGAGTGCTAACTGTATTAAGGTTTCTTCCCCTTAGATCCTCTAGTTTTCAATTTCCTATGATATTGAAAAATTTCAACTGTTCAACAGAAATTCTCCGCATTCGGCTAACCTAGTGTTAGTTTCTTTCAGAAAATCCTATAGCTACTGCCTTTTTGAATAAGCAAGACAAAAGATGCAGAAAAAAAGCAATTTTAACTCGATTTAACACCTATACTAAGCATTGCTGAAAGCTCCTTCTCTTTCTTTCATCACGTTCTTATTTGGGTTCAATAGCGACAATCAGCCAAGGACTCAACCAGTGCTCGAGTGGTCAGGAGAACGATCCAGCCTACGCAAGGTTCCGTCTGAAATCAAAGCTTAGCGTCTCCTTCAGCAAGCTCCCCGTGCCTCGTGTCTGCCGAGAGCTGGAAAGTCAGATCAGCTCAGCTCCGCTGGTGACTGCGCAGCACAGTCAGGGACGCACTCAGGGCTTGCAAGACACAATGCGTGGCTCCAGCACTGCAGCCGGGCACCGAAACCTTCACCATTTACACATGGGCAGTGGAGCTGGTTTGCTCCTTAACTTCCCAGATATTCAAACTGGGAGGTTCTTTCCTGCCAAGGCAAAAATTATTCAGTATTTGTCTGAAAAAATGTCAAGATTAAATTTCGTAAAGGTTATGTACATAACTCAAGTCACATGCTCATTATCAACCATCATCATGAATACTCCTTAAAGTATACGTATTTGTTACCTTTATTAATATGGATTTTAGACAAATGCGCTTCACTGAAGAGTTGGGGAGAACTGGTTACTCTCTTCCAGACAAATCAGTTAATAAAAATAACGATGTGATGTTAAACTGACTTCAGGCTGAAATAAAGCAAACTAAGACGGTCTGTGAGCTCTGTCTGTGTTTGCGTGCCTCCGTCAGGGAGAGACAAACGCAAACACCTGACGCATCTCCTTACTGGAACGCATCCACAGCCAAGCACACGCAACCCAAAGAGCTCCTGCCAGTGGATCTGAGCACCAGCGGTAGGTTATCAGCCTGCTTGCTCCTCTCTCATTCTCACCTACCAAGATTGTGTCTGCTAAATTTTAACAAAAAAATTGGAGTGGCTCATCATGAATTTGGGTGGAAAAGGTAGAGGCCATGTTTTGACATCATAGACATGAACAGGAGAGAAACCTCCTCTTTAATTGCTATGTTTTCTTCCTCGTTGTTTTCTTAGATCCACCCTGTAGTCAACACACAATTATAATCAAAGCATTACACAAACATTCCTCCCTTTCTCCTCTGATCAAAGTTAAAAAAATGACACCAAACAATGAAAAAATATTTTAAAGACTGCAGTATTGAGGGTCTTTTAAACCTATTTCAGCACATTTTGGACAGATTCTCCTTTAAGCAGAGTGAGTGAGATTATAATGCTGCACTTCACACTGTCATTCTGGTCTCCTTTAGATCAGACCATGCAGATCACTACCCAAACACCTGTACGCATTGGCTAAATGTTAATGTATTCTGTCAAAACCAGATTACCTTCTACACTGAATTATTCAATGTCACCATCCGTATCGGCCATCTGCAAGCCTAATGCCCTTGTGTTCTAAAATTCTGAGTGCCTGCTGTATTATTTTTATTTTACATTCCTGCATAAATCGCTTAAACTCAATATGTTACAGCAAATTCACAAAATCAGATGCAATCTGCTGGCCTAGAAAACACCAGTTACCAAAAATCAAAGGATTTAATACAGCAACCATTCAAGAAGTCCATAAACAGACTTTGTGGGCTGGAGGTCGAACCACATGTAAGTAACAAGTTAGATAATCCACGCTGTAAAACAAGGTATGTATTTGCTATACATAGCGTGGCCTTGAACCCATTCATGTATTTCATATCTAATAAAAATCTGAACAGCTGGTCTGATTGGATTTTAAGTGATGCAAATTTGGAAATCAAATAGGCAGACTCCCTTTAGACTTGGTCTATTTAAACTATAATTGTAAAGAACTGCAGATTACTTTTATCGTGCTACTGAATTCTCCAGAGTTTCACTAAGAATTTTACAGAAGGAAAAGCATTCATCATTTTAAATTTGTTATTAACAAATAAAAATGTACACAGCATACAACACGCTATCATTTTGCTATCACAATTTTGCTTACGTGGCAGCAAAAGTGTAACCACTCTTCAGCAAATGGAATGCTCTTCACTTTTCATAGTCATTTAATTACATGGTTTGACAAAAACCAGTTACATTACAGTCATCCTGTTAGTCTGGCAACACTGAGTAAAGAGAAAAACTACCACTTGCATTTCCCAGACTACAAATAGAGGTACGATTTGGAGACCAGATTCACATTCTCAATTAGAAAGTAGAAATTTCATCTTCACAAATAAATCTTAAAAGTGGCAATGAACTTGACAACAACTTTCTTCCTAACATTTAATAGTCAGTGAGAGATTTCATTTCTCTTTGGTTAAGAGAGACAGAAGCTAAAAATGTGGGATACACACACACTCTCCCCCGCTGCAAATACATTGCAAAATGGGAACTCACAGAAATATGAGCTCAAATCAGGACAAAACAGAAAAACCTCTCTTTTTCCACTGTCATTAGTATCTCCATCAGAAAATGACCCGTGTTCTAGTTCTTGTAGACAGGACATTTATGAGCACTGGCAAATCACACCAGCGCTAAGATGAGCTCGCACTTTCACATCTAAAAATCATCTCTTTTTCTCATTCTTGATGCTGTTTTGATTCCTCCTCTCCGGAGAAAGTTCTCTTCTGCATTTTCAGCCCTGATTCTGCCTTTGACTGCTTAGAGGAAAACCCTTTTACTGGACAAAGATTCACTAAACATTTTACAATAGTTTCCGACACAGAAAATGCCTTGGCTTTCTGCATTTTATCCACACAAAGCAGCTACTTCGAAGACGCGGCACTTTTTATCGGGACTTCTTCCACCACGGTGTGTTTAGGAAGTGCGCAGCAAGACTGCAGGGCTCCTGCCCATCTCCCATCCCGCATCTCCACAGCTCATTTTGGGCAGCTTTCTCCCAGTGGGAATTCACCCCGCTTTGGCAGTTCCTGGTGCTAGTGAGAGGCAGGTATAGCAGGAGAACAGCGGTGGGTGGAAATCCAGCAAGCAAATCTCCGTGTGTTAGGCTTGGTGCATTTAAAAGACATGAAGTAGTATGTTCAGTTTTGTTTCTGCGTTCAAAATGCAAACGACTGCAGGTTGAAGTTGATCGTGTCTACAAAACATAGTTCAAAAATGTTTTACCCAAGTCTAATATTTTTCAGATCTCTCGTTTACTTACTGACTCCAGTTCTCCCTTTCCCAATTCATCTTGGGCTAAACATCTCGCAAAACTCCAGAGGGGAAAAAAAGGTCAAAAAAAAAAAAAAGATGGGGGTAAAAATGATGCAAAATAGCTATTCTAGAGACCTGTGTGAATCCCTTAAAATCTTCATGCTCTATGGGTTGTGGTAAGTAAGAATCCTAGATTATTCATTTTTAAAGAGTAAATGTCACCTTTGGTTCAGGAACTCCCTGAACCATAAAGTGCTGGAGGCTAAAATAGTAAATTTTACAAAGAAGAATCACAATCACAGTAAGTCTGTGAGGTTCTTATGCTCTTCTTTAGTCATCCCCCGTGACTATTATCAGAGATAAGGCCAGATAAAGCTTTATTCTGAGCCATTTCTTTTTCTGATTCCCCCAAATGTAGCCACCTTCTTTGAAGATAAGAGCAATTTTCAGTGCTAAGAACCTATATATATATAATTATCTAACATGATTGCAACAAGCTCCCATATGATATGAGCAAACCATCAAATGAAGTTATTCACAGTGACAGACGCTAATAATTTGCTACATCAAAATTTCATTCAAATGTGGGATAGCTGCAAGGACCATGGGTGTTCATTTGCACAATATGTTTGAAACCCACTTTCAAAACCATCTTGCTGATGTAGTCCTTCATAAATTGCCTTTTTTGAAGTAATCTTCTCTCACTGCATAGATTTCTATGTCATTTCCAAACTTGCCTTGTGTATGAGTTAGTCAACGGTGAGAGAAAAGCATCCCCAGAAAATAACCCAGGTCGCTTAAAATACAGTCTGCTCTGAGGGTATCAATCTCTTTCAACTGACTTAGGGGAATCCACCATAACCTGGTTCCTCACTGACATGCCTGAAAAGGGTTTCTACAGCAATATGAGTTTGGGCCAAAATGAGCAAATGTTCCCCATCCTAATCACTTCAAACACCTTAAATTCATAAAGACATTACATCTATATACATAGTATAGATACAAATTATATTATAATATAGTATATATAATATACATAATATAGTATATATA
>Ga0181612_134987_pt1 | contig 14588 bp, 7 predicted proteins | sample HoacroProtozoa21_FD_119630 | JGI IMG/M metagenome (GOLD analysis project Ga0181612, IMG submission 119630) | Hoatzin crop microbial communities from Cojedes, Venezuel. Combined Assembly of Gp0051906, Gp0051904, Gp0051908 | reverse complement strand
TCTGTCTCATCTTCTCCTCCCCCTGCTGCCGTCCCCGCCTGACCTCTGATTCCCTGTTCACCGAAATAAAGTTTACAAGGTTACACGGCATATGACTCTGTTTGCGTCTTAATCTCGTCTCCTGGGATCGCATCGAAACCTCCCTGATGTTGGATCGGGACATATATTCAGCATGGTATCAAGGGACTCAGTAATTTCCAGATAAGTTCTATGCCAGTAGATTTTGAAGGTAATGATCAAGACAATTTTTGAAAGACAGGGCAAAGTTCTAAGGTGGTTTCTTTTTCACTCATTTTTTTATTCGATTTTCATTTAATTGTTATTTATGTAAATGTCATTCAGCTATGTGATTTTTATAGTTCACCTATAAATACCCATATTTCTTCCAGAAATAAATTCAGGAATTAATAACTCTGAACTGTTAAAACTGTTGCTTGCTGTCTGCCTGTTTTAGAAGCAGAAAACTTAGTCTTCCTTGGTCACAAGCGTGCCAGTGTATTCCTTCAAGATGAAAAAACAGTGCTGACAATAATTCTTTTTATTGACCCTCTGTTGTAAAAATACAGCATAGGTCTCTTGAAGTTTTCTTGTACTTGATGCACTGTCTGAAAGGGCTTCTTACTTGCCAGCTGAGGAAGTGTTATCACTGTCAATGAGTTAAAACTGATGAGAGGACACTTCTGTGTTCATCATACAAAGCAAGAAAGATTAATAACAGGGATTTCATCAGTAATCTTCCTATGGGTAGATAAATGCGATAGCATTTACAAGATTGGAAAGTTATTGCTTTTGACAAATCACAGGCTTAATTATCTCAGCAAAAAAATTTGTGGCACTGCTCACCATTATTATTATTATCATTACTGTTATTTATTGGAAAGAACATCAACCCAAGACACTGAGCTGAAATGAAACGTATACTTTAACATACACAAAATTAGAATCTTTGAAATATCTTTTGGTAACTTTTCCCATGGTCCTGGGCTATAAAGAGGCAGCTGTAAGGGCCAAACTCGTTTATGGCATCTCCCTTTGAGGGGTCTACAGGGGCATGGGATATCTGTTGAGGGTCTGTCCTGCTCCTGTTCCCTATAACAGGAAGTACAAGAAATCTTGTCAAGAGTCAAGAGCTCTTAACTATCCTAAGGAAGGCCACCCCAGGAAAACCAATAATGTTATACTTCCTTCACACTGCTCTAGCCTTTTTAACCCAGTATAAACATGCTAGAGAGAGAGTCAGGATCCTAACAAGGAGTTCCTTCTTACAGGTAATCCTTTAGGTAGAGAAAATTCAAAAGTATTGTATCTCCTAGCATGTGGCAAGACCTCTAAAATAAAGAAGTTAATGCTTAAATGCTTTTCAAGCATCCAGAAAAATACCAAGCAGAAAAAAAATCTTTGGCAACTTTTAGGCAACCAGTATCTTAAAATACCCCTCTAACACTAGAGTCTGCCTTAGCTCCCCGTTCCCTTCACTCTGTGACACAGATTATGGGGCTGACTTTCAGCCTGAGATGTGCTGCATGAGACAGTTTACCCGTTGACCTTCAGCTCCTTCTACCACTTTAATACATACATTTTGCTTTCCCAACAAAAAAGAGTCAATTCTACCACAAAATATGCTCTAAGTAAAGGCTGAATTCTCCACAGTGCTTCAGATGTTTTTTTTTTCTCTACGCTCTCATTAAAAACCATCATAAAACCAAACCTTGTGTTTAATTTTATATATAGAAAAAACTTGTCTGCAGCTCCACCTCCAGCTTTACTATCCCACCCTAGAAAGTAAAACAGAATTAAAACACGTTTTCAAGTCATAAAACCAAGTATAGCCATCCAGGAAAAAGAAAATTATTATACAAACTCTGAAACAGTCCGAATGCCTAGTATAATCTCCACTTAAAGTCTGTTATTATGTCCTACTAAAATATCACAAATAGACTATGATAATAAGTAATGGACATGCTACCATTAAATTAAACTGTGCCTATAAAAACGGCTAGTTTGTTCGAATAATGGTAAGTCAGAGCACTGAACATTAATTTCAGCATGGGTATGGTACAATGCTGAAAATAAGACCCACACTGGTAAATGCAGAGCTGACTTAAATATAATGCTGTGGAGAATCATTTCAATTAGGTGCTAATAATGAAAAAACAGTCCTTTTTGCTTTTGCATTAGAAAATTCAAACAACAGTGGTTAAAACTTCTGTATTCTTTCTGAAGGCAGACATTTGGCCCTAATATGAGGTAAAGATAGAAGGACAGTAAGGAATGTAGTTGTGCAAAGTATAGGCAGGAATACAGAGGAGAGTGTGTAGGTATTTCAGTATATTGGTACTTCCCCCATAAACATGTGACCCACTGTCTTCTGCAGAATGACTTTATTGTCACAGGCTGAAGGGTCTAAAATGGAAAACGATGTTTAAGACCTCTGGCATTTTCTGGTACTCTTTTTTTTTTTTTAAATATGCTTGCATGTCAATTAAATAAAGCTTATATTTTGATATATTATATTCCCATTAATCAGTACGGACTATCACAGGAGCTGTATCAAAATGTCATGATCAAATGGAGTGATTTTCTACAAAGAAAGAAAAAATTCTGGGTCCACTTCATGAGTTTCCATAAGTCTTGCATTATTATAAGTTTCACAGATGAAATTTCTGTTTCACCTTATTTAAGATTTGTGTCTTTTCCTTTTCTACAACCTTCAAGAGCCACTGTATTAGATAGAGTTTATCATATGTAGACTACCTATACAGGGAGAACTAAGGCTAGTGTTTTACTTAGTGACATCTACACTAAAAACATATTGATTGCAAATAGCTTTTATAGTGTTTTAAAATTAAATATGCATTTTAAAAATCTTGGATTTGGACTAGGAAAAATAATAATATATTTTGGATTACAATCCACATGTAGCTAAAGTTGTGTTGTATTTACTCTAAAATATTAGATTGCTTTCTAATTAGGACATTTATTTAATTAATTAAGATTAAAAAACACCCTTTCCTTCAGAGGGTAAAGAAAGCTTGCTTTTTTGATAATGCTTAATTAAAGATAAAAACAATATATAAATTGAATGAACTATAGTGAGTAAGACTTCCTTATTCTTTGCAGCTTTTGCTGTATTAAGCATTTTTGTGGAACTTTCACAGATTTTAAGAACAAGCGATGCATGAAACCAGAGCAAATTGGGCCCTAAGTGTGTGGGTGGGTGAAATGGAGGATTTAAAGGGATTGACACTTATTGCAGTACCTCATATAAAAGATTTTGACAGTGAAATAATGCAAATCAAGAAAAAAAAAAGCAGGTACAGAGACACATTAGAAGTGGGATGTGTAGTTTTAATAATAAAAGAAAGCTAGAAGCTCAGTCACAAACCTAAAACTGTAAAATCTGTCTGTAACTTACATATCATATTGTTTTTCCTGATGACATTTAAATACGATATTCAAAAGTTATAGAGATTTAATCCATGCAGCTGAGCTGGAAGTGGAGAGATTGCTCCAAAATTCCCGCATTACTTAGCGCATATTAAAATAATAATAACATAATGACAAAAGGTATCTTGTTACATAGATCAGAGAGATATTTAGCCTGCCTGGAAGCTGTGCTAACTAGTAGGAATTTCCAACAGCCCACTGAATGGACACGGAATTGCAGGGCTCCAGTAAATGTATTGTGCACTTCCAGTCACATAGTCACACATGTACTTTTCTAGGGAATCTAACATCTTTCTTCTGTAGGCTGCCTTCCGCAATGTGATGGAGAAGGATTCTACCCCATAATATCTCAGACACAGGGCAAACTGAATATTAAAAATTGACCAAAATAAATAAATGTCTTCTTTTTCTCTCTCTCTCCTTTTAGTGTCTCCTTAGGTGAACTTTAAGACAACTTTATGACACTTCCATCTAGGTACAAAAAAACCCCAAACCCAAAAAACTAAAAAAAAACCCCAGACCAGACACCTAAAAATAAAACTGAACTGAAAACACAAGCACACAATAGTCATAACTGAAGTCTGAAAGAATTCATATGCCTTACATGCATTTGTAGTGTGTCTTCCACTGAAAGACATATAAAAGCACTCAATAATTAAAGTTATTATTAGTAAAAGTAGGAAAAAAAATCTTAAGCATTTTCATTTAAAGAGAGGAATAGAAAGGCACACGAAGGATATCCAAAACAATGAATACAATTAGTAAGTCAGAGTACTCTCTTAGGAAAAGAGATCACATGGCTTCTGTTCAATCAGCCTAAGTAATTCCTCTTACACAGTGAAATTAGTTAAACAAATAATAAAACTATGTATGTTGCACTTTTAACCTTCATTCTAAATTATTAATTGCATTAAGGAAGCCTTCAGAAATGTCAGAATTAGTCCTGGAAGTTTTACATAGATGCACAAAAGTGACAATCCACTCACTAGTTACTGATTAAACAAAAGAAGTGCAAAGAGCTGAAAAAGCTGCCTAAATTCACGTAAGATTCCTTGTTTAGTAGCATATGCTCAACTCATACAGGGAAATTATGCACTGTGTAATCTTTCTGACTGCTTCCTAGTTTAATTCTAAAGGAAAAACGATGGTCAAGCACAATTTTTTTTCAGGATAAATACCTAAATCAACTACAAAAATACATATAAATACTTGAAAGGTAGTCATATTTGTTGCTCTGCGTTTCAATGTGTCTTATAACGCAGTGCAAAGGGACCATATAAGAGAATGAAATTAGAAAAGGAAAATTTAATCTCAGTGCCATGAAAATCTTCTTGATAGTGAGACATATAATCTGTTAGATAGTTTCTCAAGAAAAACAATTGAAGTGAAAGTGACTGAATTCTTTAGTCCTCACTTTCATTATTTTTCAACTTCTTAAAATTTCATGCAGATGGAATATTGAAGGAAAAGATATCTGAAATTATGATGAACAAGCTGACCAAACACTATGATTTTTTTAGGAGTGAAAAATGCCATTCAATTAGATTATGTCTATTTTTTGCAACCTGTGTATATCTCTCCTCATTAATGACATAAACTGTGCATTTATAGTGAAAGATGTGGCTGAAATGCTAAAATAAAGCCACATAAATATATTGCACTATGAAGCTGATACCTAACAAATGTCACATCAGTCTTACAAAACAAAATAAATCCTCCCAAGGCTTTTTTTAATTAGAACTGCAGTGAATCTTTTCACCATTGTTACGAACACTGATAAACAAACTTCTCGTAACTTCCAGTCCTCAGATACCATAATTGGACTCTGCTGAAAACCTGAACGCATTCTCTTGAGTTCACACTGAGGACTGAACGTACAACACTGACAACTGCACCAAGCCAGTGGGAAATTTATTCTGCATTTGGGTGTTCAAACCAGTTGAGCCTCTACTGACTGGCAGCATTAAGAGCATGAGTATTTTGCTAATGTATTGTTAAGATATTGTTCTACGTGTACTTTTTATATGGTTTATATGTAAGTGTTTGTTAAGCAGGCTAGAAGTTGAACTCTATTGTGCCGATTAGACAGGAGAAAGAAAATTGGAGAGGGTAAGTGTGACTGGAATAATAAGGAAGCCTGCAGAAGTGAGAAGTATATATCAAATACAAAGCAATGTCAGCATGAGAAAAAAAGGACCCTCCAACTTAATGTTAAAAAGCTTGATATATAGCTCTGTGTCCAGATAAGTGAATCAATTACAATGCAAAAATAGAGAATACTTCCAAACATATTGTGAATCCAATAGACTACTTAAAAGTTAGTATTTTAAAGCATAACTGAAAAGAAGCAGTGAGCAGGGTATAGTAGAGAAAGGCAAAAACAGCAACAGAAGAAAGGGAATAGTAGTAAGAAATGAAGAAAGGTATTTCTTTTTCTCCAGGTTCAGTAAAAGTTAAAATATCAGGTTTAAGTTATTTATTTTGAGAACAGTCTTAGTTGCAATGTTCACTTACTTTTAAATTAATTTAGTACTGGTTCAGTAACAGATGGAGGTTCAATATTGTACCAAAGTAAAATATGATAAAATCATCAGTAAGAAAAAAAATGTAAGAAAAAAAGTACATTATTCTGCCACTTGGAAAGAAGTACCATAGAGTGAGTAAGTCTTCATTTCATAAGGATGCAGGTTTTGTTTGTTGCTTGCTTCCATACCTTTTGAAATTCCTGCGCTGCAAAGTGTTTTGTAAATATTTGTGAAACAAGCCTTTTCCATTTAAAAAATCATATGATATTGGACAGAACCTTTTCTCCTATTTCAGCACAGTGTTTTTGTTTTTATTTTCGAGGAAAATGACATGAAGTATTCAAATTTTCTTTTTTACTTGATAGTATTTAAACAGACCCTGAAGTCTGGGAATAGCTAGAGGAGTAAGAGTAAAGTATCAGTGAGGAGGAGGAGGAGTAAGGTTTATTTTTTCCTGACATTTGATAGATTTTACTGCCCATTGAGGATTTTCACAAATAGGTAGTTTCTTCAAATGTGGTTTACATTAAAGAACAAATAAGTTAGCATAGAAGCTGAAATTTTTGGGGTTTTCTTACTCAGGAAGCAAAAATCACACAGACATTTGTGTTGTTGGATGGGTTGTGCTGGAACATTATGCTACACATGCTATACATTTAACTCTTTATTTGTTTTAAAACTTCTTCTAGCTTTTGTTTGGGCTGCATATTTTTCTGCTTTTGTTTTCCACTTTATGCTGAACTAAATTCCTTAGGGATGCCTCATCTTCCTTATTGTCTTCCTCTTTCCACTACCTTCCCTCTACCAAAATTACTCAACAAGTGTCTTCTGTGGGTACTTATGCTCACATTCATGATGAATTTGTCATTAAACTGCTATTCTACCGGGTCTATAAAACAGCAAGATTGTTGCCCACTGCTGCTAAATCTTCACGCATCTCAACACCTAGGCTTTGAAAAACACTGTTTTACACTTGAGAACTAAATTATTTTCCTTCTTATTTCTTCCTCCTGCACCTGACTTCCACCTTTCCAGTGCCTAGGTATATAGGAGCCATACAGGAGCTAGGGTATTTGTACTCCTTGTTTGCCAACTCTATGATCAAAAGTGAAACAATGAAAGTGTGTGTATCTTATAATTCTTTCCAGTGTTACCTAGTGATTTGGTTACATTTGCATGTTATGTTTATATCCTGACTGGGTTCGTACAACTCACAAGACTTCAGTGCAAGTTACTAGCAATAAGAGCTTATTTCCCCAATTTTTAAAGAACAACATATATTACTTCAGCCAATATCAGCTGATTACAATGATTATCAGTTTGCACAGGATGAAAAAAATGTGAACGCTATTTCTGAAACGTTATATGTATATGCTTCTTATATAGAGATGTGTGTGAATATATTTCTGGCCCACATCATGCAGTTTTCGTAATTAATCTCAGACTTGGTCTGAGAATCAAATCTATATGTTTTATTCTTACCCAGCTGTTCCTTCAATGCTGGCTACATGTTGCTGTCTAGACTCAGAAGTAGTACCTGAAGTTTAAGGTAAAAAGCTTGGTGGGGATACATGGTTGCATGAACAAAGTGTACTAGTTTCTGGGAATGTTCACAAAGAAAGCAGCTCCTCTGATACCCTGCACAGTCAATGTAGCATTAGTGTAGGCTTAGGACTAGGTCACAGATTCATCATTTCTCTCTAGCTCACAGAAGCTGTATGAAAGCCTCCCATCTTTGTTCTTTGAATTGTCTTCTTAATACATTATTTTGCACCAATATTACATTGTTACTGTTTGAAACACACAGCAAAAATCAAGCCATCAGTACTGATACTCTATACCCATACACGAGATACCAATGTATTTTATTCATATACATTTTGAGTTGGATTCTAGCTGATATTTTAATCAAATAATTTTTATCACAATACACTTCAATAATTGTTCTGCTGTTGTTTTTTTGTGGGTTTGGTTTTTTTTGGGGAGGGTGGTTGATTCAGTTTTTTTCTTGCAGGAAGAATAATCCTTACTCTAAAATGTCAAAGCAGTTTTTTCTCATAGTTTAGATTTAACTGGAATGCAAAATGCATTGTAGATCTGTGCAAGAAAAAACCCATACAAATTCAAAAGAAGCATGAATGTAAATGCATACAGAAACCCCTTATGTGCATATACACACACTTTGGTGTATGTAGTTACAAATTCTGCAAAGCACTTGAGTAGATTCTGACTACTAAACATGATCATTAATGAAAAAATTAAAGATAATTTGCAAAAGTACTTTTAGCAATGGCTTTTTGTATCATTGCATGGCCTCAGGCAAGTCACTAGAGTTCTACTTACCTCAATGAATCTAGATGTGAAAAGGATACAGTACCCATTCCCTCAGTGAAAAACAGAACATGTATTAATTGGATCTGAACAAAACGGGTTAGATATCTTGCACACATGGACAAATGCTCAACCTGAGTCATTGCACACTCTTGAAATCATGCAAGTATTTTCACATTCGTAGACACAGAATGCCACATTTATTATCAGTACTGGGAACATTTATGCTTTATCACAAAATGATGTAAAGGCCAAGTTGTATATGTTTAACAATTTAGAACCATCTGTTGTGGAGAAAAAAGGTAACTCCTGAGTCAGCCCGAGGTCAGAGATAAAGTATAACTTAAAGTGCAACAGGCAAAAATAGGCCTTCTCTACTGAGACTAAATTACCAGTAAGGTAAACCACCCATGAAGCATCCAGCTGCGAAGTGACTAACAGAAGGTTCAAGGTGAAACAGCTTACACTACATTTACTGAACTGCTATTTATATTGTTGTAGGCATCCTAAAACTTCATTCAGCACTTACAGAGGACAGATCTCCATGAAAAAATCATATAGATCACAAAACAATGGATTACTATTTTAAGAATACTTCATAAATAATTTAATAGCTTACTGTGACGGAATACTTTGATACAGATTTAATTAACACATTAAGCAGAAAGTACACATAGCCTTATTGAAATGGCTTTGAAATAATGGTATTTCATTTTTTTAAATAAAATTATTATTTTCTGCCTGCTAACATATTAAATGCGTGATAACATAAAATATGTTATAATACACTCCTATTAATGAGTGCAAACTCTTAAAATTAGTAGCTTATATTTCCTTTCAGGGTGCTCTTAGCAAACATTTTTCTTTTTCTGGCTTGATGCTGGGTTTTGCTGGTATTCCCCCCAAGAACTATCTGTATATTAATAAGCAGAAATTTATAAAATCTTTTCCTGTCCTACTTGTCTTAGTGCGTCATTGTCATATTGTGGTACAACAAATATATAGCCTGCCAAAATGTTCTTTTGGTCTTTTACACTAACTAAAATGGGCACTGAATCAGCAATTCCATTTGTACATCTGTGACCTTAAAACTATGTATATCTGATTAAAGAGGACTTTCATTTTGCATCTTTATTAATATTGCATCATCTTGTCCTCTGATCAAATCTGACCACTAGTATGTTGCATCCTACATGCTTAGGCCTTTTTTTTCAATTTTTGAATGAAATCTTTCCAAAATAGAGATGTAATTCATTCCTCCTTAATAGGGTGGTTTTGCAGAAGCCATATTCACCTCACATTCATACTTCTGATGTTGTTTGAATTGTTACTTCAAATAACAGCACCCAGAATAGCAGATGAGAGCATTTTTACATTGTTATAAATCACAATAAGAAGTGTTCTGTCCCTTGTTTCAATGTTGTGTTTATAGTCATTACAAACCCCATACAAAACTATGTTGTACTGAGGAGTCCATTATCATTACATGTGCATGTTCTATGCATATGTCAGACACATTACTTCGTATTTAATGTGTTTAATTTCTAAGGATATTCAGTTAAGTTTTCTGTTAAACAGGATATAGGACAAAGGGGTTTTATTTTTGCACAGACACTTTTAATCTCGCTTATTCATTAAAGTTTTAAAGTGCGTACATTGCAAGTTGATTTAAAGTATCTGAACTGTAATTACCATCATTAGTGCTGTACCATCTGCATCTTTCAGGAACCAGCAGATTGAACTAATCACCAATAATTGTTTTCAAGATGTTTAGCACATCTTAAATTTAAACAGCAAAACAAAAGCTTATATTTGGCACTCATTTCTGCCAAAGTCTTCTTTTTCCAGCATCCTATGTCTACACTAGTTCGATGTGCTGGATTAAGCCCTACTTGAGCTTCTACCCTAGCTAAAGTCTGATACATAGTTTTGGAAAGGGTTTGATAGTTTTTGGTTTGTATTTTCCCCTTAGTAGTTCTCATTACAGAGCTATCATACATCATTGCAGGAGATCAGAGCTCTTGATGGGACCATAGCATGGAAAATGAATTACTTTCCAATACAAACACAGTGAGTCCTTCTTAAATCAGCTCTTCTAGTCACTGAAGAAATGGCTGGGGAAAGTTTTATCTGTGTAAATCTATCACACCTGACACAAAAAAAACCCTGACCACTTCAGGTTTAACAGAAGCTAACGCAGTGATCTGACTAAGATAAAAATATTTTTACCTAACGTATAGGTATGTGCTTTTATAATTTTGCTGTTTAACTTGTCTAACAGCCTCCTTAGTTTTTAAGGTTCCTAGAAGTATTTGATAATCCTCGCGTGAAAATTACTGTAACAATATGCTTTCTTTCAAATACAAATACACTCAATTAATTTATCAAATATTTCCATAGAAGACCACCCAAAAGAAAATGGTATAATGAAACTGTATTTTTAATAACATTTAACAAATGAAAATTAATATTTTTTCCAGGCTTCTTAGTGTTTTCTTCCTTTTCTTTTTGACAGTTAAACTTTGATCCCGTGGGTTGCACGCTGCATTTAATGCCTGTTTATATGTAGAACTGCTTGCAGGAAAGAGACTTTAGACTGTAAACTCCCTAGGGCAAACATGTTATGCCACCAACTTTATTTCCTAGTCTTAACACAACCTACCGATATATCAGCCCTCAGGGTCATACTGGTATTGTGCAATCCTGCCCCAAACTCTGCTGATAGAAAGCAGATATGAGAAGGTTCGGTCCACTTCATCTCTTCATTTTTATAGCATGGTTAAGACGCAGAATAGTCTGAATTATTGATTAGCAAAGAGAAACCTGTGATAAGCAAGAAAATTACTTCAGATACTTACGAAACATCCCACCAAAGCAAAACCTGAACTGTTCAGACCTGTTCATTCATGCTGTCCCACACACACCAGCTGTACTTACACTGAATTACATACGTGTCGTATTCACAGCTCCTTCATCTGGAGAACAGGGTCAGAGCCTCAATTTGACTTTAGCGAAGAAGTAGCAGCAGCTCAGTGTTTGTCCCACAGTATTACGGCCAACATCTGAATTGTTAGTCATAAGATAATAACTGACAGCTTCCCGCCACATGAATTGGCACTAGTGTTTTATTTCTGATCAGGAAAGCACTTCTGAAGCAAAGCTCTTAGTCATTTGTAGTTACTGTTCATTGCTGAACATTAGCTACTGATCACAGCATTTAGTTCCTGCATTGCAGTGATGAAGCCCTCCAAGAGATCACCTAGTATTCTTCAGTCATTTACACGTATTCAGGTCACGGAATCAGACTAGAACTAGGGACCCCTGCCCCTCCCTGAGATATAAGATCCCTGACACCAATTGTGTTACTGTCTTAAATCCACTCCTATTGTATGTGCTAACGATTACAACCACATATTGTTTCATAAACACTTGACAGTCACAGATGTTTTATTTAATGGAATCACAGAATCTTTTGGGCTGGTAGGGACCCTAACAGATGATCTAGTTCATCTCCCCCTGCTCATATCAGGGTCAGCTACAGCAGGTTGCCCGCGTCCTTGTCCAGTCACATACTGAAATCTCCAGAGACTTCACAACTTGTATGGACAACCTCTACCAGTGTGTAACCCGTCTCAGAGGAAAAAAGCGTTTTCTTGTGTTCAGATGGAATTTAATGAGTTTCTGTTTGTGTCCATTACCTTTAGTCCTGAAGCTGGGGACTACTGAGAGTGTATCTTCTTCATTTCCTCCCATCAGACATTTACACACATTGATAAGACGCTCCTGAACCTTCTCTTCTCCAAACTGAACAGTTCTAACTCTCTCAGCTTTTGCTCATGTGTCAGGTGCTCCAGTCGATTCTTCCAGTCTTCTTTGCGGCCCTTCACTGGACTCACTCCAGTCAGTCCATATCTTTCTTGTGCTGGAGTATCCAAAACTAGACTAAGCACTGAAGATATCACCTTGCCAGGGCTAAGAAAAAGGCAAGAATCTCCCTGCTAGACCAGCTGACAACACTCTTCTAATATAGTGCAGGATGCTTTTGGACACCTTTGCAGTGATGGCACACTATTGGCTCATGGTCTGTTTGTTGTCCATCAGGACCTCCAGCTAGTTGACCCACAGCACTTGCTGGTGCCTAGAGTTACTCCTCTACATGTGCAGGACTTTGCATTTCCATCTGTTGAATTTCGTGAGATTCATATTAATCCACTTCTCTAACCTGTCGAAGTTGCTCTGAATTGTTGCACATCTCTGATATATCATCCACTCCTCCCAGTTTTGCAACAACTGTGATCTTGCAGAGGGTATATGCTCTCCCAACATCCAGGTAGTGAATGGAGCTGTTAAACAGTACTGGCCCCAGTATCAAAACCTAAGTACACAACTAGTGACTGGTTTCTGAGTGGACTTTATGCCACTGATCACTGCACTCTGGGTCCAGCTGCTCAGCCAGTTTTCTGTCCAACCCACTGTACACTTATTTAACTTGTACTTTGTCAGCTTGTCCATGAGAATGTTATGGCAGAGAGTATCAAAGGCCTTACTGAAATCAAGACAATCAACATTCACTGCTCTCCCTGCATCCACCAAGGTCATTACATTGTTGTAGAAGGCTCTCAGGTTGGTTAAGCTTGATTTCCCCTCTGCAAGTCCATGCTGACTACTCCTGATCAACTTTTTGAATGCTTTCCTGGAGGATTTTCTTCATCAGCTTCCCAGAGACTGAGGTGAAGTGGACCAGCCTGCAGTTTCCCCAATCTTTCCTCTTGCCCTTCCTGAACATAGCAGTGACATTTGTTTTCTTCTAGTCTTTTGAGCATCTCCCATTCACCATGGTTGATCAAAGTTAATTGATCTGCCTCACAGTATCATGAGCCACAGTTCTGAGAAGTTGTGAGTGCAACATATCAGGCCTCCATGGACTTATGTACATCCAGTTTGTTGAAGGACTCCTCAACTTGGTCATCCTCTGTCGAGGGTAGGTCCTGCTAACTCCAGATTTTCCCTGAGATACCAGAAAGGCAGCTTCACCGGTAAGGAATGAGGCAAACAAAGCACTGAGAACCTCAGCCTTTTTGGTGTCATTTGTCACCAGTTCCCCCAACCCATTCAGCAGCAGGCTCACATTTTCCCTAGACTTGTTTTAGCTGTTGAAGTATTAGCAGAATTTTTCCTGAGCCCTTTTCTATTATGACATTTGGATTGTCACACAAGCAAATAATTTTAAATTTGGGGTGTTTTTTTGCTTTTTGTTTGGCTTTATTTTTTTAACAGGTACAGAGCCTCTTAAGAAAGAAGCATTTCCTATTTTTCAACATTGTTGCATTATGCTGAATCTATTATGAAGACTTTGTCAATTTGTATGTACTGGGGTAGTGGTATACTGGTTTCATTTGAATATTTTACTCAACAGAATCAGCCCAAACATTTGGAGACATAAGGACAATTAACAGAACATGCTTTGAGTGTTCTTTTTAATATGTTTTGTTATTCGACCATGAAAGCTCAACTTTGGACTGTTTATTTATTCTTTTCTTACCTTGGTTTCATTTTAAATATTTTATCATGTTTGTCATATTCATCACAAATTTTTTTTCCTCAGTAGAAGTGTTACATGATTTTCCTCCAAGGGACAATGGTTACTTAAAGAGCAGAGTATGAAATGAGTCAAAAGAAGAGACTGCTGTCTTTCAGCTTGGTCTTGGTTCCATAAGATTGAAGAACACATTAATAACTTATTCTGAGTGTGTCTTTTAAATATGTCTAGTAATATATAAATATAGCATTTTATATATATATACACAAAACTGTCCCTGAATAGTAGAAAAATACATAGATAAGCTTTCTAACATAATCAGGGCTAAGCTTAGGATCTTTCCAATTTTTAATTGATAATGAAATCTAGAGCCCTAAAAGTGAAAGAAGACTAGATACGTGTTTGTGTATTGTAAAGTTACTGTATATAAAGCCACAGATCTTAATTCTGAAAGCTGTATTCTTAAATTTACAGATTCAGAAAAACAGCAAATGTTGTTTGTCTTTAGCGGGCAGAGAGATACAAACATTAGTCAAGGCATTTTATCCAAAATATATATTCTGAGCAATTAGTTCAAGTTTGCAGATCAATAAACAGAATTAGGATGTCATCTAATCACAAAATTATAAGAAAAAGAAAACCTGATATGCCGAGTTTCAGCATCCATGCAGGGACAGGAACGACTCCCACACATTGATACAATGCACAGTCGATTCCCCTTTATTGGTCTGCTTGCGTGGTTATAT
>Ga0181612_141228_pt1 | contig 14589 bp, 4 predicted proteins | sample HoacroProtozoa21_FD_119630 | JGI IMG/M metagenome (GOLD analysis project Ga0181612, IMG submission 119630) | Hoatzin crop microbial communities from Cojedes, Venezuel. Combined Assembly of Gp0051906, Gp0051904, Gp0051908 | reverse complement strand
ATTTTATCTTTTGTTCTTAAAAATTTCTGTTGTTACATTAAAATGACATTTTTATATCTTTCAGTTACCAGTCTTGATTTCAATCAAAGATGAGGTTCAAACAAACAGATGATTCTTATTTACATATGCTAAAACTTGAAACTCCATTCTGAAATAATAAGAAAGAGTTTCCTCATAAGAATACATCATGAATGTTTGTGAGGTTTAACCTTTCTTCCTGAATTGCTTTTGTCGTCATGCCATCCTTTGTTTCCAAGGTAGCAGGAGCAAACAGGAATGAGTACTGAGCCAATCCTGTGTTTTGTATGGACTTACTTAATTCCTCTAACTCGTCTGGTTTATTGCGCAAAAATACTAGCGTTGAGTTCATATAAAATTAGGATACAAGAGTCTCCAAATAATAAAGGAATTTATTTCAATCATTCCTAGATGACAGCTAAAATCAAAGTCCATGAATTAGAGAACTAAAACTGAAGTAGAGAGAGCTAGAGAACCAACGGCCCAACATTTGCAAAGAATAATGCTGTGAAAAGTTCCATATGGGAACACACATTGTTCAGCGCTCAGGTACTTCGGTGGTGACAGCCCTAAAAATGCAATTCACTATGTGAATCTCACTGCTTCCCCCAATATTCTAAGATACCTGTTGTATTTGAATTCTGCTCACTGGCAGAATATCTGCTGATTTCTGCCAGCTTTGAACAACCAACTCACTATCTCTACATATGACAAAGAAAACTGGGGCAAACATTCAAATTTGACAGCTTGTTGGAGAAGGATAGAGGAAATCAATTAAAAGACAGGCAAATATCTTCTCCTCCTCTTCTATCCTTCAGAATAACCATGCCACACTGTACATTATGGCAACAGCCATGTTTAGTCATCTGGCACCAAAAAGCAAGGCCAAGAGGTTACTGAAAATAACACTCCTGACCCTGTCTGGATAGATTACTTTAAATAAAAACAAAATGTTAATACAGCACTAATTTGTCTGCCAACAGTGCTCAGTTCTTTTGAGACTGGAACTTAGGAAAGGAAAATCTTCTGTAGAGAAGCAAACAAGTAACTGGATTGCAAGTATGTAGTAACTTGATTTTGCTCTGAGGTCATTTTAGAAGTTTAAATTTTAGTTAATCTTGTAAAAAGCCTTTAAAAACTCTGCAGCAAGCTAAAGGGCACAGAGATAGCACCAAGTAGTTTATAATTTGCCTTTGCACAGACTGGAAACAATGCAAATCACCACATTCATTTAGCTTAAGTCTGAGACTAAAAAGAAAAGGCACGATCAGGAAAAGGAAGGAGGGGAGAGGGAGGAGAAAAATTTACTGATTTCTGCACACTACATAGATCAGAAAAATCTTTCCAAATTCTGGCCTCCATAAAGAACTACATATATGGTACATGATACTGTGTAGGAGGTGTTCTCAGTTTCATTTGTTTTACAAATAAAATAATATTTAATCCAAACAGTCATATATAGTACAGTATATTACGATCAGTTTCTGGAAACAAAATTCTTCAGAAGAGCAAGCTTATGAGCAGCTGAATGTCTTCTCAATTCCCAGATCCAAACATAAAGGTGCCCTTCATTACTTTTAAGACTCCTTTTCCCAATATATCTGACTGGATTTTCTTTCTTCCCTTTTACACACATCTCTTACATGACACTTTTCACCTTTCCCACAACACCCTCACTGTTGGGAAGTAACTGTCTTTCCTAAATTTCTATAGGAAACTGTCTCATTTACTTTCAAAACAGATTTACAACCACTTTTATAATCTCTTTTTCCCCCTCTCTGATTAGTGTTCTAACAAAGTATTTTTATTCGTAGTTTTCTTGTAATATTTTTCTTTTCCTGTATTTTACTGTGAAAGCAACTTGACATACAGCTGGAAGAAACACATCATACAAAATTAAGTCATTCTAATGATGTAATGCCTTAGAATTCCATCAGATAGAAGTGTTATTAAAAATAACTAAGTTTTCCATGTATGTTTAATACTTACCTAATTTCATTTTGGATGTGGTTTCGAAAAATTGTACAGACTGAAATGGTCACCACAACACCCCATTTAGCTTGTGTTGCTTCAAGAAACAGAATCACAGTCAACACCAGATAAAGCCGATTCAATGGGAAGCAGAATACTAATTTTGTCTTTTCACATGAATATGGACAATCCCAACAGTACCCGCTTTACTTAATACTAACTAGAAAACATTATGTAAGTCTGTTTAAAATATTCAGATGAAGTTTTGTTACATTTTTATTTAGAGCTGGAACATATGAGCAGCTTAGCATCACCAAACTACCTAATTAGCCATCTGCTTCTTGAAATTGTTAAATATGTATTATATACTTCTAACAAAAGAGTATTTTATCATCGCATGTAGTCTTCTCTAATCATATTAAAGCGCATGACCAATGAAGTCTCCTCTGTACACAGAGCTAACGGGAAACCAGGCATCTCAACTTGTAACAATTTCTTGAAAGCCAGGAAGAAATATTAAAGAAACCAACCATCCACACAAACTCAACCTATAGTCTTTTACTCAATAAAACAAAAGTCCATATGCCATGGACTACTACTTTCATTTAATCTTCACTCCACTATGACACTGCACAATTTCTTTATTTTTTTTTGATTCTTTTCTCAAGACACGAAGACTTAGAATACTTGGAACATCAAATTACACAAAATTTCTATTTCCAGAAATTACTTGTTAGAAGTGTCAAAGAATAAAAAGAAGTTAATTTCCTCACTGCCCGGGGGTTTGTAACTGTCTGAGAGACCCCTTTTTTATAGCTGTAGGACCAAAACTGCAAATAGAACCAAAAAAACCTTTTCTGTGCTGGCACTACTATGTCAAACCACGGGGCTGACCAGAAACGGAAATGTGTGCAGTTGTTGAACTAGTTAGAAAGGAATAATAAAGCATTCTGACTAAATTTAGTCAGAACTGAAACAATATAGGTAACATCTTAAGCATTTGCTTCAACAGCCCCCCCCTTCTTTTCTCTTAACAGTAGCCATATTCTGAGGAGCAAAGACTCTTCTCTAAAATCTGAAGTTTCTCTTTCCATTTTGCTGCTTTACTGATCTCTTAACCAGCAAAGGACCATTAGAGCTCAGCTAAACCAGCACAACAACCCTAATGCTATTAAGCAGACAATCCAATTAAGCCATTTCCAAGTAGTGTTTGTCATTAAAGAGAGCTGTAAGTGAACAGCAAGCATGCCCATATCGGAAAATCGGTAATGTGAATTTTCTAGAAACAGTTCCACCAAAGGCTTTTAGCTGAATATAGTAAGAACCAAGAGAATATAGTTTCAGAATATTCGTATTTTAAATATTGAGAAGTATTTGTACTCCACGATAAATGACCTTTTTGTGATTTATACAATGCAGTTTGGTCACAATCAATACGCAGTAGAAACATGCTGACAAATATGTACACAACTCTGCCAAAATTTTACTGACATGTTTAATGCCAAAGAACATTATCCTCCAATATGTCCAATTCCAATACTAATTTCAACTACATTTCTAGCAGTCATACTTCCACACAGATCGTTACAGTATCTACTTTGCTTCTTAAGAATATTGTTTTTCGTCGATTTATTTTCAAAAAATGAAACCAAAAGAAGTAGGCTTTGAGCTACTCATCTGACAGCGGACCGAAAGGTTACCACTGCAGAAAACAGTAGAAGCCACAGCACCATGTATTATTATTATTTTTTTAAATACTTTGTATCTAGAGTTGCTTACATATAAAAACATGGAAAGGGTGGAACCAGGAGGAGAGGAGACATGCATACATGTGCAAAGGCATCGGCTAAGCAACGGGGTAACCGTTTCTTCACTACCAATTAATCCTACAAAGGTTAGACTGAACATACTGAAAGAGAGATCAACCAGCAGCAAGTTTAAGTGTTGGCAAATTGATCATAGAATAGCTAATATATTATTGCTAGTTTAATTATGATGAAATGTAATTAAATAGTTATATTAATAAATTAATAAGGTTTGAGCATTGCATCCCTATAAATATTTAATATGTAATTGGAGAAGTCAAAATTTCCTGAACCATAACCCACAAACTCCTCCTGGACACAAGATGGAATTATTCCTGCCCAGCACAGGGAGGCAAACAATTGCTGCTCACCTACAATAAATAAAAAAAGAAAAAAGCTGTGAATGAGAAAGACCATGTCTCTGCACTAAAAATAACAGTAGTACTTTAGCTGCAGACACCGACATATGGGCATCGCATACTGCGTAAGACAATAAGGATGGCCATATCATGGTGACTTGATTTTAAATCTACTCAATACTTCAGGGTAATCTGGGCAATACACATGCATTCCTTGCCAAGTAAACTTCAAAGATCTGGGGAAGACAGGAGAGAAGAATTTCTTTCTCCTAAGGAAAGATTCTGTGGTACTTTTTAGTTAAAAAAATATAAAATTTTAATCATAGATAGATTTTTAACCATCAAGACCAAAGAAAATATAAATTGTCTTAAGTGACTTCTATCTGGAAAATGTGAACAACAGGTTCTTCACTTATAATTTTTACTAATTTCAGCTTCACTGTATTGCTTCAAGTTTCTTTTCAAGAGAAGGAAAGAATGTGCATCTAATTTCCTTAATGAAATAATTTTGCATGTGCAGTCTGTATTGATTATTTAGCACATCAAAAATCCCAGCTGACACTGTGCAATATGAAAGTCAGAGATTAGTGGCAGCAATGAAGGAATTTAGAGAAAGACAGGAGAGAGGGGAGATTAAGTGAATTTATCGAACTCTTAATGCATTTCCAAGAAAGAGAAACAAAAAACTGATCTTTTACTCAAATCTCACCTGCAAATTCTGCCACTTCTTGGAGCAAAATGTTTTAGTCAGAAATCTATATTTTTAATGGATCCACCAAAGACAATGTCTCTATTAAGTATTTTGAACCCCAATACTGCGCCATGAGTCATCTGACTGAAGAGGAGCTAGCTCTTTTGTCTTCTATAACTCACGCGGTGTAAGAGAGAAATTATCATGTTGAATGCAAGGACTTCTGCGCTCTGAAATTTAGCATATGAGTAAACAGCTCAGAGGGAATGTTTTCGTAACACACTATGAGAAATGCTGCGTCTAAAAGCAGTTACGAGAAACACGGGTGCGGCTGCAAAAGCAGCTTACAGAGCTTAGACAGTATTTTTAATGAAACGGCAACCTAAATCTCCAGCCTAGCTCCACATACCTGTCACAATGTTCTTTGTTCAACTTCATAGGAAACCGTGCTAGCTAATGTAAATGTAAAAAGAAACGTTACACAGCACACTTCTTCAGGGATATAATACAGAAAGACCACAGAGCTATGAAATCTTTTGCCTAAAATTTTCAGATAATGAAACTCTCCAGATAAACCGAGCATTTGACAGCTTTATAGAAGTTCTGACAATTTTTACCAGTTTGCTTACACTATCTGCTACAAAATACTTTCTTTCCTATGAAAAATACATTTCTAGTTGGACCCCACTGGTTAATTTCTATTAGAAACAAGTGACCAAAGGATATCCTGTTCTTCTCAACAACCCAGTAAAATTCATTCACTAGGCCAACTTCAAGGGCCCCACCAACTCCGAATTTTCCTTGAGACTAACAATGCAACACAAGCCGGGGTGGCGGGTGGGGGTAGGGCACACATCAGGCATGAACCCCAGACTATTGTGTTCTATCCCTGTTTAAACTACAAGGAAAGTCACAGCACATAGGAGATACAAGACAGCTAGAAGCTGGAAGAGTTTACAAGTAAACTACAACTCTGTTTAATCAACAAGACCATTCCTGATTTCTGCAACTAGAAAGTCAGAGCGCTACAGAAAAAATTTCATCACTTAGCACAACAAAGAAAGAGTAACAAAATAAAGATAATGCTCTTATAAGAAAAAAAAAATTATGAAATCACTAGGTAAAGAAAACAGAAAGGACATGAGGAATCCAAATGAACTTTTAAACTTGTTTCTGTTGATAAAGAAGTACCATTAGGACTAACACACATTTCTTGACTTCTTTCTTTCCAGGCCCATCATCCAGGAAATAATATTTGTTATTTGCTTGACTATATATCTGGGTCTGTAGAGGCAATAAAGATCCCAGTCACGCACCCCAGACACCTCCTCATGCAAATGATTTCCTCAAGACTAGGCCTTGTATTTTTGCATACCACCCAAGGACAAAGGCAACGCACGGTATTGAAATACATGAACTTCTTCCATGTTATGAAACAGAAGCACTGCATCATTTCCATCCACCGCTCAGCCCATGGTACCCCCAGTAACCCACACCGTCAGCCGAGCTGAACTGAATGAGCAGCAGTAGGATGAGACTGGCTCGGGGTCTGGCAGCCAAGCCAGTCAGACAGCCTAAGGCACGCACAAATTACAACAAGGGAAATTCCAGCTAGACATTCGGAAAAATATTTTCGCAGCGAAGGTGTTCAAACACTGGAACAGTGATGCTCTGTTGCCCAGAGAGGCTGAGAAATCTCTGTCCTTGGGGATATTCCAACTCCAACCAGACGTGTCCTTGAGCAAACTGACAAAACTTCAAAGCTGATCGAAGTCTGAGGTTGGCCCTGCTTTGAGCAGGGGGCCAGACCAACTGACTTCCAGAGGTCCCTTCCACCTCCACTTATCCTGCATTTCTGTTCCATATCACAGTTTCATGGAAAAGTGAAAGGTGGGGGTGGGGGGAAACAGTTTATTTTCAAAACACTCTGCAGCTTTAAAGCAGAGTGATTCAAAAGGTCAGATTATTAGTTGGGGAAAGGAAAGAAATGTCATGTTCTACTTTCATTACCACCCACTGTAACTTTACAGTTGACTGATATTCACAAATACGAAGTTAGGTAACAGCTTTGTCTTGAGCTTCTGCTGATAGTGTTGCCTGTACTCCTTGCTTATCTATTAACTAGAGAAGATGGTAATAGCACAATAATACAGTTCAGCTGTAATCTTAGATCATTCACCATCTCCCTTTTTTTAATGCACTTACTATTAAACGTATTACCAGTGTGTATTAGCATTGTCAATGTTTGAGACATAAAATGTTTAAAAATGTCAGAAAAAATTAGTGATTGGATAAAGTGATGAATTCATATTGCTGCAGCTGATTTTAACACAGTATTGCAGAAACGTTGTGGTGCATTATCTGCACTAAGCAAGGAGTCGACAGACCTCTGAGCAGCAAGCTCTGAGACCACTACTAGGGAGCCTGTCTGGCTTTTGGGCAGCACTATTCCTCAAGTGAAATGAGAATGCTGTATTTTGTCCTCATTATTGGCCTCAGTTTCAACATTTTAATTTCTATCATTAGCGAACAGCAAGGTAGCGTGTCACCCGTAAGCCACAGGCTTAGGCTGCTGTAAACCCATAAGCTGCTATAAACAGTCACACACTCAGCACTTACAAGAACTGCCAAAACTTAGAGGTAAAAATATCCTCATAGCACGATTACTCTGTTTCAATCAAGTCAAAAAGGCGATTTATTTTGTTAACACTGACAAAAACTTCACTACAGAAGGACAAGGCAATGGTACTGCAACATCAACTGTACGGCAACAGTCAACAGAAGGATTTATTCTTGTTCCACATAGACTTCTATACATTACAACCACACATAAGAAGTGTCACAACATGTTACTTCCTATGCTACTGACATTCCCACCAAGCATGGCATGGGCTGATGTAGTTTTCAAAGGCTGCAAGCAACGTAATTGCTTTGTTTTTGTCCATGCTTCCTATTACCTTCACCACAACGTTTACATTTAAGAGACATTACAAGATGCAAATATATACAGTTTTAAGTCAAGCATAAAACTACAAAAACATTCGTAAGACAGAAAGACTGCCTGACATACCCGTAAGGGGATACACCATATTCTTGACAATAGAACTACATAAAAAAGAGACAGCAATTATTTTATTTAAAAAAAAAATAATGCAAAAGCTGTTTGCAATTAAAAAAGTACACGAGAGCATACTCCTGTTTCCAGTTTCCCATGCCTATGGCTTCAAAAAAAGTTCTTAATTGTGCTATAAAAACTATATCAGAGACAATTAATACATATGAAGAGTGTAAATGCTACCATAATTGATTGTGATAACTCTGCTACAAAGGAACCTGAGCAAAATACACCTTAGGACATATTTAAATGCCTGCAGCTCACTAAAGGTGAATTTGGTATTGCTAAAACTAGCACACTGAGGTGGTAGCATATTTGTTTCTGCAGAAAAGGACAACTCAGTTTAAGTTGTAAAACCTACCCAAGAGGCTGGATAAACACTTGGCTGACTAGCCATACTCTACCCCATGTCACCATGACTTTGTTGGTGGCAGTAGTTTAAGCACTTGGTACTTCTACTATTCGGAGTCACTGCAATGCATCTCCTAAAGCTCAACGGAGACTGCAGGCAATTACTTCCACATACCCGTAACTCTCAGCATACAAGGAATTCCATGTAAGACGGACTTTTCCTAAGCCTGCTGTTAGGCACATACCAAATCAATTTGCTAAATCACAGGCACAATGTTCAGTATCTTGCAGATTTGAATTCAGTACTAGGAATTCAGCAACTCATGAAAAACTGTAATTTGAGTAAAACAAAACTCAGACATTCTGGAAGCCAACAAGAAGTGAGCAAATTTAAAGACAGATAGGATGGCGTACCCTGAAAAGATTTCTCTCAAGGGAAAAATGGTGACTGATATATGATGGAAAACTGAGTATCAGTTACATCACCCAGTACGCCTTGATGGTAACTTGCCATACTGAAGTGTACTTATGTCATGAAGACTGCTCCCCTTTTAAGTACTTTCGCTAGGCCAGAAGTGTTTGGATTCAAATATTCTGGATTCTGTTGTTTAAGAGCTGTTCCAAACAATGAAAAAGAGAGTTCAGATAACTTTCATTTCATCTCAATAGCTGGAAAAACCAAGGCTATACTTCAAATTAAACCAATATGGCAGTAATAAAAAAATCAAAATAGTGAGTCCAAAGATACGTTAATGTTTCTCAGAAAAGTCAAATATCAGAAATCTACACCGAGGTTGCACATAATGCTGATTCTAAATAGGCAAAGCAATCTTAAAAAATTAGAGAATATTCCACTTCAGTTAGTCAATGAATAAATGACTGCAGAACACTAAAAACTTTTAAGAACTGTTTTTGACCACTTGAGCTTTTCTGACTAGTTGATGATTAGCAATTATTTCAAGCTCCAAATGCAGCTATGATTATGCAACTATGTGCATAGTCTGAACAACGAAATGAATCCACACTCCTAACCTCCCCTATCTCAAGTTGCAGTGTTTATCTACAGTACATTTTCTCATTTTTAAGTCAGTCATTTTTCCAAGTCCATTTTTCAGAGTTAAAGGAATAATGAAAAAAACAAAGATCAATCAACTTGTTTGTATCCTATTACACTGACTGAGTTTTGAAACACAAATGGTTCAAAATGTATCAGTTCTTATTTTCTGTTTAACAATAATGATTTCTCTCTGTATCACTAATGGAGCCTGAAATTAAAATGGATTTTTAGCTGAGCTTCTGTTCATACGCTGGTGTCGTCATCAATATCAGCCTCACTGAGAGGTGAGATTTATCTCAGCTATCCATTACATGGAGGCAAGCCGCTTATAAAAAGCGCCAGGCATACTCCCAGGAGTCCCACAAACAGAACCAAACATCAGGGTTACACAAAGTTTGAGATTCTCTAGGACTTCACTCACTGGGCTTATAAACCTAAAATTAGGTCAAACTACCTCTGCTACTGAAAGCAATGGCTTAACACCGTAGTTAGGGTTAAATCCTCACATAGCTTTTTCTCTGAAATACCTTAAGTATGCTGTAAGTATTAAAAACCACTTGCACAATGGAGAAACCGAGCATCTTTATCACAAGTGATGCTGTAGTCCTACTACAAATTACTGCCAAATTTTGCTTTATTTTCAGACACCTTTAGTGCCAGTAAGTAAAATACAATAGCTTGCCTGAAGCCAACTGCACAAGGTATACAATTTATAAAGTTAGTCTAGGAAAAGAGTCTGTATCGAGGCAGTTCAGCTGCCACTTCCTGAGACCTTGCTTTCAGTGCAGGAGAAGAAAAAGGGCAATTCTTTTTCAAATACCTCATAATCTGAAAGTTTTAAAAACAGCACAGAGTTTTGTTATTGCATCTCTACTGAATCCAATGGATGGGAGTGTCTGCATCTCTCGAAATGCAGAGTTCTCTAAAAGAAATGATGTTCCTTGAAACAAAAAGTTACAAAGCAAATAAGATTGGGGGAAAAAAGCTCTAGCAAACTGTTTAAATCCTATCTGTGTTTTCTGCACAGATAAGAGAGTCTTTAGACAACCACTCTCCTCCCTACCCCCCACAAATATCATTTAGGAATGAGAGCATTCCCTTCATTGTACCTAAAGGACATAGTCACTTTAGGTCTATTTGTCATAAGAAATTGAAGGGACTGAAAAAAATTCAGCAAGAAAACATCAAAGCCGAATTAAGCAGCATACTGTATTCTAATGAATATGAGATAACTTCAAATATGGACTTTGAACACCTCTGTACAAGGTTTTTACAAGCTCATGAGACATATTTATGCCCCAAATTGTCCTTCTACTAGTTAAGCAAGTACTTACTTTGGTTAGAAGACCTGAAGGAAATCAGTAAGGAGACAAATACATGCAGCTTCTACCTGCCTACAAGACTGTTCAATTCTCTTAACCAGTGCAATTGTTCCAGAAAAGGTCTACATAGCAAGAGAATGATGAAAGAAAAGATAGTGACACAAGTAAGCAAGGTTTATCACAAAGCAGAACATAGGTAAAAAAGTAAACATTCCAAAATCATGCAGATTGTCTGGTATTCTTCCTAACAGTCCGATTTTGAGAATTTAATCCAGGACATACCTCCTTTCTCAAAAAGACATTGATTAGGTTAATGCAAGGACAGCTACACAGCTGTTAAGAGTATACCCTCTGAAAGCATGTTATAAAATGGAACTGATTTCACAGGGGCCAACCATTTTACCAATAATGTCTAACATTCTCCATCAAACTAAGCAGTTTATCATAGGATTACAAGAAGATTACTGAAATGCATCATACAAAAAAAAATCCAGAACAGATTCTGACACGGTGACAGCCTGTAAGGAGGAAAAACATACAAAATCTGGTAAAAATCTTACAGCCTTTTTACCCATGCTTGAGTCTTCATATCATCATATTTTTATATTTTCACTAATACAGCAGCTTCTATACATTATAATAATAGGATTTTAGTTTCAATTCATTTTTTCTATCTCATATTATCAGCACTTACTAGCTCAATAAAACCTTATTAGCTGAATATAGCAAAATCCTACTTAATTAGGAACCGAGGACTGAAAAGAACCTCCAAGGGTAATTGAATCTAGCTCCTTGCTCCTACTGACAACTGTGACACCCTTCTTTTCGGAAGGTCATATTAAATCACTTTGTTTCTTGGTCTGCTAATCTCTTCGGAAAGCTATTCCAGGACAACTGTCTTCCAATAGTCAGAAGACCTGCAACTTTCATCCTAAAATTATTAACGACAAATGTATACTTCTTTGTCCTCAGATTAACCCAAGATCACTGTCACAAATGATGCAAGTACTTCTGAGACAAAAACGTCACTAGCAGCATTGTAAGTGAAAAAGAAAAAAAGTACATGATAGAAATAAAAAGCGTGTCAGTGCTGAAGTAACAGGCTATCTTTTAAACGTACAACAGTAGTCTTCAAGTACTCAATGAAAAAACCTCTCCAGTGTCTGTGAAGCAATGCCAACAGTTACAGAGCACAGCAGTTACAAAAGCAGCAAACAAGCAGTACGGGATAGAAGCAAGTGGCAGTACTATCAGAAAGGTGATATCTAATTCTAAATTTGTTGCTGAAAAAGAACAAAACTTTCTGATCTTTCATTTAAAATAGAGGTTAATAAGCTCCCCATTAAATATTTATTTATATCCGGTGCAAATCTAGATGAAAATCTAGAGCACATCATCTAAGAGACAAGGTTTTACAACACTGTCAAGGAGACAGCTCAGAATAACCATAGTTACAAGAACCTTTATACTACATACGCAGAGAGCATTATAGCAAGTATTTGGCTGGAAACCTCTCCATTTAAGGTGTTCAGTTAATCAACATTTGTCGGCTGAAGTAACTATTATTTTGACCATGTAGGTTCCTACATAAATTATGGAATACTGCCAAATATACACATAATGGAAGTGGTTGCAAACACAGAAACCTTCCCCTCATTTAAATCCATGCTTTTTTAAACACCAAACACACCGTCACATACTTCAGTGCTGCATACTTCAACATCTCTTTTCTAAAACTTCCTGTATTAAACACTGGTATGGATTCGCATCTACATTTAACAGTGAAAACTACAAAGACAATAATGAAATTTTCCAATTTCATACTGCGTTAGTCTTCTTACATCATATAATGAAAGATATTAATAGAGGCCCTAAAAATAAGCATCATACAGAACAGCCAGGAGAGATACCTAATACTCGACAAAATGTAATCAAGGGGATGAGCACCACAGCTATTTTTAGCAAGAATAAAATTTTATTTTGTGTAGGAGTTAAAAGACCAATTAAATTTGTGGGGAAAATTAAAAGGTTGAAAAAGTACATCAAACATGTTACAACTAGCTGGTGTCTGGGGCACACCTCACCTCCCTGGCACATGGCATTCAAGTGGGCAAACACTATTTTTTGCATCACTTATTTAAAAATATTCTACATTTAAATTGTGCAATGTATCACTTCTAGGCCCCCCAGCAAGAGCATGAAAGAGGAGAAGAAATTCCAGTTACAATTAAAAATAAATTTATATAGAAACATAAATGTATCTATATTAAAATATTCTACAAAAATAAAAAAGTACCTATTTACCACAGGGTCAAAAACAGTGGCTCATCACCTAAATCTAATACAAAGGAAATCTTCACTTCTAAACATTTTTAATTTAACAGTATTCAAAATTAAAACAAATAATCAAGAAATACATAATTTTCAGAATTTTAAGAACTACAATATTTGGGGGAAAATGTGTTTCTTCTAACGTCGCTCAGGTTTGATTACATCATGATTTCAAATGAACATTATTTCAGTCTTAAATGCTATAATTACACAATGACCCGAATATAAATAAACCCTGAAAGGTTAAAAAAATATGCAGATGACAGCACTTTAAGCGATTTAGCTTTAAAAAAAACAACTGGTGAGTTTATTCCCTAGATCTGAGCACAGAATAAAAACTTCAGCTGTTGAATATTCTCCCTAAATACATATTTTTATCTAGTATACATGAGAATTCTCTAGCAAATTGCTGAAACACTCTGAAGACAAAGCAAGCTTCAACAATACTTAGTTATCAATTTAACTCCCTTGCCCCTAAGCTTATGGAAACTACCAAGACAAAAATCAATCACAGCAGGAACAGACCTTAGGAACTTCTTCACAAACAGAGTGATAACAATACAGAAATAAAAAACAATTTGGTTCAATCACACCAATGTGTATGCACCGCATTTCTTCCAGTTTCTTAAAATGATTCTTTTGAGATAGTTTTTTGGTAACTAAAATTTGTTCCCCAAATATTCCACATATGGTCAACACAAAGCGAGCTTCAGTGTATAGCTTTTATCACCATCACTATTAGATTCAGGATAAGAAATCTTTAATTGACATAGCATTCTTCAAGTAACCTACTTGCAGGATAACTGACAAAAGGGAAACAAAGGAAAGCATTTGCATGAGAAAAAAATCAAGTGGCAGTCTTCAAACAATATATCATAGAGAACGTACAGTCCAGTCAAATCTTTAATGATTTCCAACAACCAACACGTCTGAGAGTGTTAACAGGAGTGGAACAAAGTGTTTTAAATCATCTTTTTAATTCCTTTCCATTTCATAAATGGAACATGCAACCCGCTAAAATAACCTACTCAAATTTGTAATGAGGAGGCAGTGCGAGATGACACACACAGTTCATGCTCTTTCAGAACTATCTGCACAGAAACAAACATTCCTAGTCCCAAGGAGAGCTCATGTGGTACCAAGATGAGCCTGGCAGAATCAACAGTCCGTAGTCAATTATTTCTAAAGACTGAGAATTAATGTATGGGGGAGGTGGAGCAGTTCGCTCCAGATCCTTGTATGCAAGATATTCAAAGCCTTACCACTGAAGACATTAAGTATGTTTCCTTTGGCAGAGGTGCTCTATGGAAAAAAAGAGAAATTCTCTTTACAAGCTGAAAATGGCATGGCTCTAAAGTGTCAGTTCCCAAGTGTTCTAAGTATTTTATTTAAAGAGCAGCAACAAAATAGATTGCAGCCCCAAGGAGAAGGACTTGGGGGTACTGGTGGATGAGAAGCTCAACATGAGCTGGCAATGTGAGCTTGCAGCCCAGAAAGCCAACCATATCCTGGGCTGCATCAAGACAGGCGTGGCGAGCAGGTTGAGGGAGGAGGTTCTGCCCCTTTCCT
>Ga0181612_144432_pt1 | contig 14590 bp, 10 predicted proteins | sample HoacroProtozoa21_FD_119630 | JGI IMG/M metagenome (GOLD analysis project Ga0181612, IMG submission 119630) | Hoatzin crop microbial communities from Cojedes, Venezuel. Combined Assembly of Gp0051906, Gp0051904, Gp0051908 | reverse complement strand
TGGGCAGTACCCGCCTACTACAACCCCTCAGCAGCAGGGCACTACGACGCCATCCACATCACTGCGGGTAGCCGTCTGCAATGGGTAGGCATTAAGAATGCCCCGATGACCTTTGTGGCGCTAGCCGATATGCCCTATCGCCTGCTCAACCAGCGTTGGGGGGTGGGCGTGTCAGCCGAGACCGAGCGCTTGGGCTTGTATCGCTCGACGCGCGTGGGTGCCCAACTGGCGTGGAAGCGCCGCGTGCTCAAAGGCACACTGAGCGTGGGCCTGCAAGCGGGCATCATCTCACAAGTGTTCAAGGGTGAGCGCATTGTGATACCCGATGGCGATGAGGCTCACGACAGCAATGACGATGCTATCCCCAAGACCGACGTGTCAGGCACGGCCTTTGATGCCAGCGTGGGCTTGATGTATCATCATCGACGGTGGTGGGTGGCCGCTAGTGTGGCCCACCTCACGGCACCAAGCATCACGCTCAAAGCTAACCGAGACGCGCAAGAGTACTACGAATTTAACGTCGGGCGAGCCTATTATTTGATGGCTGGTGGCAATATTCCCATCAAAAACACGTTATTTGAAATACAACCCTCGGCCATGTTCAAGACCGACCTCAATATGTGGCAGGCAGAGGCCAACATCCGCGTACGCTGCAATCGCTTTATCAGCGGAGGCGTGGGTTATCGCTACAACGATGCCGTGCAAGCATTCTTTGGTGTGAACATCAAGGACTTCTTTATCGGCTACTCTTATGATTACCCACTGTCGTCAATCAACAAAGCCACAACAGGCAGTCACGAGCTCTTTGTGACTTACAACGTGAAGCTTGACATGAAAGAGAAAAATAAGAACAAACAAAAAAGCATTCGCTTAATGTAGATATATGAAAAAGCTTTTATCGATACTGACCATTGCAGTAGCCCTGATGGTGGCTACCGCCTCGTGCAGTTCTTTGAAAAAGGGTGGCTCCAGCGGAGGTGAAGTGACTGGAGTTGGCGCTTTCACATTCAACGAAAACACGCCCTACGGCATGGTGTTGGTGGATGTAGGCTCCATGAAAGAGGGTCCCGCTGAGCGCGACTCGGTGTGGGGCATCGACTCTACTGCCCACGGCATCTCGGTGGATGCCTTCTGGATGGACGAAACCGAAGTAAGCAACTCCAAGTACAAGCAATTTGTATATTGGGTGCGTGACTCTATCATCCGCGAACGCTTGGCCGACCCTGCCTATGGAGGTAATGAGGAATTTAAAATCGAAGAGGATAAAGAGGGTAACCCCATCACGCCACACCTGGATTGGAGCAGGGCTATACCTTGGAAGAATCCTAGCGAGGATGAGGAGCGCGCCATCGAGAGTGTTTATCGTATCAATCCCATTACAGGAGTCAAAGAGCTCGACCACACCCAATTGAACTATCGCTACGAGATTTATAATCTCACCGAGGCGGCTAAACGCAAGCATCGCTTTGACCCTACTCGTCGCGACTATAACACCGACCATGAGGTGGACTACACAGCGCCAACCATCAGCAAAGACACAGCCTATGTTGATGACGAGGGCAATATCATTCGCCAGACCATCACACGGCCTCTGCAGAGCGATTTCGACTTCGTTAATACCTATATTGTGAATATCTATCCCGATACCACCTGCTGGATCAACGATTTTGATAATGCCTACAACGAACCCTACGTGCGTATGTATTTTGCCAACGGCAACTACAACAACCACCCTGTGGTGGGGGTTAGTTGGGAGCAAGCGAATGCCTTTTGCCATTGGCGTACCGAGTTTTTACGCAAGTCACTAGGCCGTGATGGCATCTATGTTGAGCCATTCAGACTACCTACCGAAGCCGAATGGGAATATGCCGCACGGGCTGGCCAGAACAAGAACAAATATCCATGGGAAGGCGACCTGCCACTCACCATCGATGAGGGTTGTTTCTATGCCAACTTCAAGCCCGACGAAGGTAACTATGTGAAAGATGGCTATATCATCACTGCTCCTGTGGGCAGCTATGAGCCTAACGACTTCGGCCTCTATGATATGGCTGGCAACGTGAGCGAATGGACCTCAACAGCCTACACCGAAAGCATCGACAAAATGACAAGCGACCTCAACCCAGAGTATCGCTACTATGTGGCCAAAGAAGACCCCTATAAGATGTCACGCAAAATCGTGCGTGGTGGTTCTTGGAAAGACGTGGTTCACAACATCCGGAGCGACCTGCGTATGTGGGAATATCAGAACGAGCAACGCTCCTACATCGGATTTCGCTGCGTGCGCTCCAAAGTGGGCTTCACCAAGGGCAAACGTAAAAATTGTTGCAAAGACTAAACGCTAACAAGCATTTAATATATAACACGAAACATCACACTCAATTTTCAAACTAAGCAAAATGGGTAAAATCAAAAAATATAAAAACGTGGTCGAGCGATTTCTATCGGGGGACAGCGGACAACGATTCTTTAACTTCGCCTATAGTATTGGTGCCGCTATCGTCATTTGGGGTGCACTCTTCAAAATCCTGCACTTGCCAGGTGGCAACACACTGTTATGTATAGGTATGGGTACTGAGGTGCTTATGTTTATCCTCACAGCCTTTGACCGCCCAGAAAAAGAATACCATTGGGAAGATGTATTCCCCGTACTTGCTAGCAAGAATCCTGAAGACAGACCAGACTTCAATAGTGGTGGCGGCATCATCATTGGCGGTGATGGCAACGGCAACGCTATAGATGCAACGGCTAGCGCAGGCGACCTCAATCAAGCCGAAGTAAAGACGGCTGCAGGCCTGCCACAAGGCATCAACCTTAGCGAAGACGACACCCGCTCACTCAGCGAGAGCATTGCCAAGATGTCGGCAGCTAGCGACCAGTTATCTCGTATGGCCGAACTCACCGACGCCACACAGCAATACCTTAGCCAGATGGCAGGCATTAGTGAACAAATGCAAAAACTCGCCGAGACCACAACGGCACTCAACCAAGTATCAGAAACCCTGCTCAAGAGCTATCATGCTATCACTGATAATAGCCAGAGCATCACCGATAGCTCTACCGGCTATGTGGACCAGATGCAAGCACTCAACCACAACATCAGTGGGTTGAACACCATCTATGAAATCCAGCTCAAGAGCATATCCTCTCAGCTAGAAAACATCGACCGTGTGAATCGTGGTCTAAAGGATATCCGCGATATGTATGAGAAGAGTGCCGCTGAGAGTGCCCACTATTGCGATGAAACCGAAAAGATGGCTCGCTACATGAAACAGCTCAATAGCGTCTATGAAAAGATGATCAAGGCCATGACCGTCAATATGTATCGGCCCATGCCAGGCATGACGGGATTTGACCCCACCAATGATGACGAACAAGGCTAACACAGCTTGTGGCTCGCCCAAGATTTCTCTATAACCGACTCAATCAAGAACAAAAAACTATACAATCAAAGATATAGATGGCAACCGCTAAAAACCAGACCGTAGCACGCATGTCGCCACGACAAAAGATGATTAACTTGATGTATATCGTCTTGACGGCTATGCTTGCACTCAACGTCTCTAGCGACGTGCTCAATGGTTTCAACCAAGTTGAGGACGGTCTAACACGGTCTAACCGCACTATCTCGGCTCGCAACGAGGCTCTCTATGGCCAACTCAAGGAATTTAACAACAAAAACCCTGAAAAAGGCAAGCTATGGCTCGACAAGGCCACCGATGTGCGCAACGCAACCGACAAGCTATATAACTACATCGATTCACTCAAATATGCTATTGTCAAAGTAGCTGATGGTGACGATGCCGATGTGAGCAACATTCGCAACCAAGACAATCTAGATGCTGCCAGCCAAGTGATGCTAGCGCCTACTGGAGGCAAAGGCAAGCAACTCAGGGCCAACATCGACCAATATCGACAATTCGTTTCTTCGTTTATCGATGATTCCACTAAACGCGCCAACATACAAAGCGCCCTATCTACAACACCCCCCAAATCGGCTAGCAATGACGAAATCAACAAGAAGCTATGGGAGGAGGTTATGTTTGAGAATATGCCTACCATTGCAGCTGTCACGTTGCTGAGCAAAATACAAAACGATGTGCGCTATGCCGAAGGTGAGGTACTCAATCAAATGATTACTAATGTGGACCTCGGCGACCTGCGTGTCAACCTTGTCAATGCCTTTGTGGTGCCTGACTCACGCATCGTCATGCGAGGTACTAAATATTCTGCTCGTATTGTACTAGCCGCTGTAGATACCACCCAACGACCTATCGTGTATGTCAACGGTGGGCGACTAGGCAACAATAATGGCCTATATGAAGTTGGTACAAGCAAAGCGGGCAAGTATGACTACTCGGGATGGATCGAAGTGGTAGGGCGTGATGGCAGCATCACCCGCCGTGATTTTCAATCGAGCTACACCGTCATCGACCCATTGGCAACCATCAGTGCCACAATGATGAATGTGTTGTATGCTGGCATCAACAATCCCATCTCTATTGCGGTGCCTGGTGTGCCACAAGGTAGTATATCAGCCACGATGACCAATGGTACCCTCACCAAGAGTGGTGATGGCTGGATAGCTCACCCCTCTAAAGTGGGAGCCGAATGTGTCATTTCGGTGACAGCTGAGATGGATGGCCAACGCACCAATGTGGGTAGTACCACATTTCGTGTGCGCAAATTGCCAGATCCTATGCCCTTTATCGCCTATAAGGATGCCAATGGGCAAACCAATCGCTACAAAGGTGGTAAGCCTTTCTCCAAAGGGCTATTGCTTGCTGCACAAGGGGTTGATGCTGCTATCGATGATGAGATTCTCAACATCGACTATAAAGTCATCTCCTTTGAAACGGTATTCTTTGATTCGATGGGTAATGCTATGCCAGAGGTGTCTAATGGTAGCCATTTCAGCGACAGACAAAAATCGGCTATGAAACGCTTGCAACATGGCAAACGCTTCTATATCTCACACGTGAAGGCCGTTGGTCCTGATGGTATCACACGAGATATCGCACCTATTGAGGTGATTGTGAACTAAACAAAATGAATCTAAACGTAAACAAGAATATGAAAAGTCTCAAATGGGTAGTCGCACTCTTGCTAATGGCTATGATTGCCAATAGCGCCACAGGCCAGGTGACCAAGCGCAATAGCAAAAACGACAAGAAGAAAGACAAGAACAAATCGGGCGCAGTCATCACCGATAGGCAACAGTCGTTCTATGAGGTCAAAGAGCCTAGCGATGCAGACTTGCAATGGATGAAAGTGATTTATCGCTCAGTTGACCTGACGGTAGGCAAAAACCCAGCGCTCTATTATCCTGAGGAGCCGAATGCTGATGGGCAAAACCTATTTTTTATCATTATGCGCTTGCTGGCCAACAACCAAATCCAAGCATACGAATACCTAGATGGCCGCGAGATGTTTACCGAGGAATATCAAATCAAGGTGGACGAGATGCTTGACCGTTTCCATATCCTATATACTCCCGCCAAAGGTAGCACAGCTAAAAATCCTCGCTACACCATCGAGAATGCCGATATTCCCTCTAATGAAGTGCTCAGCTACTACATCATCGAGAAATGGGAATTTGACACCCGTAGCAACCAAATGAAAGCTCGTGTTGAAGCCTTGTGCCCTGTGCTACATCGCATGGATGAATGGGGCGGTGAGGCCGTGCGGTATCCGATGTTTTGGGTGAAACTCAACGACATTAGGCCCTATATGGCTCAGCAATATGTCTTCACTGATGACGATAACAACCTGCCACGTTATAGCATCGATGACTTCTTCAAGCTCAACATGTACACAGGTGAAATCTACAAGACCAAGAATCTGCGCAACCTCTCACTGAGGCAGATGTTCCCTGATGACGAGGCCTACAAACATGCACAAGATAGCATCGAGCAACGGTTACGCATGTTTAACAAAGATCTTTGGGTGCCATCGCTTGATGAGCTACAAGCTAGAGCTCAAGCAGAAGCCAAAGCTCGCGGAGAAACCGCCATTGACGAAGAGACAGGCGAAGCCATAGCTAATGAAGATGGTGAAGAGGTGGCTGAGGAGAAAAAGGTTACCCGCTCCACCAAACGTGGCAGCAAATCGAGTGCCAAGTCTAGCAAGAAGAGCAAGACCAAAAAGACCAAAATCAAAGAGCGCAAAGCCAAAACCACAACCACCAATAGTAGCGTGCGCTCGGTACGTAACCGCAAGAAGTAACTATTCTCTTACTACATACTACACTCCCTTACGTTTAGATAACATAGCGATGCGCCTGCCTAATAAAGAGCAGACGCATCGTCTTATCATACCCACCCTATCAAAACTTATAAGCGTGCTTTTTTCTCCCAACAGCAAGCTGATAGTTCGTGTAATGCTCAGCACAATGTTCATTATCACCCGAAGGGTGTCCTAAAATTTAACGAAGTTTGCTCCTTACAAAAAATAATAGTACCTTTGCTTTGTATTTGGTTTATACGAGCAAGCAACCATCTATAAGACACACTTTATGAAACACTATCCACTTTTGGTTTGAATAGCACCATATCAAGCTTGTTTTTCAACCACTATTGCATATATCATTATCGAGTGTATATGTGTTTTGTGATCTTTTTCATAAAATATTGTACCATAACACAATATCAAAATCAGCCACGTTGCGAAACGCGGCTGATTCAATATCAATACCATCCTATTTGTCAACTCCTTTAAGCTAGTCCCAAATCAAAATCACGCAAGAAGTCATTAAACGCAGGGTTCTCAGCCTTTATTTCTTCAACGATTTCACGAGGCGAATAGATTTTAGGCGTCTCTACATTTTCATCGACCGAGACTTGAATCGTCAAATGATCGTTATGCACAGCATCACACAAAAATTGCACAAGCGAGGGCATAGCCTCGTTCAAATAGGTCTGCTCATTGGGGCTACTCACTTTCACGCCATACGACACCTCACTATCTAGACGAGTCGGTTTAGCATAGCCCATGGTAGCAAGCAGAGCCTTTTCTTTCGGATGTTGAATAATGTACTCCTCCCACGCTGCCAACACTTGTTCAGGGGTAAACGCCTCGTTGCGCTTTTCCATCACCTTGGTCTCAACTTTCGACTCAACGATATTGGCACTTAGGTTATTCACCATGATGCGAGGCACCCCTCCAAGTTTAGGTGTGGCTATCGGTCGCGGTTGACTCGTACTCGTAGCAGGATGGGCAGGGGCTTGTTGTCGTGTGGGAGATTTAGGCATCTGCTGAGCATCAGGTACTGATGACACCTGTTGCTGGGGCGCAGGTGACGACTTTGGTGGTTGAGATTGAGCTGGAGGTGTTGTCGTTGGTGTGGAACCATTTGCCGCTGGGCGAATCTTCTTGATGGTTGGCTGTGTTGGTTCTGCTGGCTTAGGATTTTCTACTAATTGGCACAACTTGATGAGGGTCAGCTCTACCAACAATTGCTTGCTACTAGCATTACGGTAATTCAAATCACAAGTGTTACACAAATCTATGGCACGATAGAGGAAATCGGGTGAGAGGGCTGCTGCTTGAGTTTCATATTGTTGCGCCACGTCATCATTCATCTCCAATAGCACACGTGTCTTGGGTGAGCTTGCCACCATAAGGTCGCGCAAATGTTGCGCCAACCCATTAACAAAGAATTGACTATCAAACCCCTTATCGCGAATATCCTTATAAATTAACAGCGATTGTTGCACATCACCAGCACAAAAAGTATCGACCAACCGAAAGTAATAGTCATAGTCTAGCACATTAAGATTATCAAGTGCACTCTGATAGGTGATATTGCCTTCGGTAGATGCCGCCACTTGGTCAAAAATCGACAAAGCATCGCGCATCGCTCCATCGGCCTTTTGTGCTATGACATTGAGAGCAGCCTTTTCGGCAGTGATGTGCTCTTGTTCGCATACATATTGCAACTGTTCTACGATATCGGGCACCGTGATGCGAGCAAAATCATAAATCTGGCAACGCGACAAAATGGTGGGTATCACCTTTTGTTTCTCAGTAGTAGCTAGGATAAAGATGGCATATTCTGGTGGCTCCTCTAGCGTCTTGAGGAATGCATTGAAAGCAGCTTGCGACAGCATGTGCACCTCATCGATGATAAACACCCTATACCGACCCGTTTGTGGTGGGATGCGCACTTGAGTGGTCAACTCCCTAATATTGTCAACACTGTTATTAGAAGCAGCATCTAGCTCGGTGACGTTAAACGACTGCTGAGCATTAAACGCTCGGCACGATGGGCACTCGTTACAAGCCTCCCCATCTGGCGTGACATGTTCACAATTGATGGTCTTAGCAAAAATGCGAGCACAAGTAGTCTTTCCCACCCCTCTTGGTCCACAAAACAAGTAAGCATGAGCCAAGCGACCACTAGCAATAGCCGATTTAAGCGTATGGGTCAAATTTTGCTGCCCCACCACACTGCGAAAAGTTGAGGGACGATATTTGCGTGCCGAAACGATATAATTATTGCTCATCACAGTAATGAATAGTTGACTGATAGTTGTGCAAAGTTACATTTTTTTTAGCAACCTTGCGCTATGACCATCAAAAAAACAAAAACCTACACTGCCCATTCGCTATTGCCCATCATTTATATAGGGCCTTATTAGCTTTTTAAAAGACATCAGCCCAATTTTTAGGCTGCAATAAGCAAAAATTGCCAACGATTTTGATTACTTTTGCAGTCGTTAAATTAACATATATTTCAGATGACCAATCGCTATGATGATTGACACAATACTATCACAAGCCACCGCCGAAGCGGTAAAAGCACTCTATGATGTGGATTTCCCTGCCGAGAAGATTGTACCCCAAACCACTAAAAAAGAGTTTGAAGGTCATGAGACCATTGTAGTATTTCCATTCTTAAAAGCCTCACACAAGGCTCCCGATGCTACCGCACAAGAGATTGGCGACTACCTAGTAGCCCATTGCAATGCTGTTGAGAAATTCAATGTCATCAAGGGTTTCTTGAACTTAACAATTAGGCCCACTTTTTGGACTAGTATTTTGCAGTATGTAGCAGAGACTCCCAACTATGGTTTTACTGCTAGTTCGCTCGATAGTCAGTTAGTGATGATTGAGTACTCCTCTCCCAACACCAACAAACCGCTCCACTTGGGACATGTGCGCAACAATTTGCTAGGGTACAGTTTAGCAAACATCATGGCGGCTAATGGTTATCAAGTCGTCAAGACCAATATCGTTAACGATAGGGGCATCCACATCTGCAAATCTATGCTAGCTTGGCTCAAATGGGGCAATGGTGCCACGCCTGAATCGACAAAGAAAAAGGGAGACCACTTGATTGGAGATTTCTATGTGGCTTTTGACCAGCACTACAAAGCCGAAGTCAAACAACTCATAGAAGAACAACACCTGAGCCAAGAAGACGCAGAACGGCAAGCACCATTGATGCAAGAAGCACACGACATGCTACGTCGCTGGGAGGCTGGAGATGCCGATGTAAGGAAACTCTGGGAGACCATGAACAGTTGGGTGTATGAAGGCTTTGATGAGACCTATCATCGTCTAGGAGTTGACTTCGACAAGATTTACTATGAGAGCCAGACCTACTTGGTGGGGAAAAAGACCGTTCTAGAAGGATTAGACAAAGGCTTGTTTTACCGCAAAGAAGATGGCTCAGTGTGGGCCGACTTGACAAAAGACGGGTTAGACCATAAACTGCTATTGCGGAGCGATGGCACATCGGTCTATATGACGCAAGACATCGGCACAGCTCAGATGCGCTATAGCGACTACCCTATCGACCGTATGATTTATGTGGTCGGCAACGAGCAGAACTATCATTTCCAAGTGCTGTCTTTGTTACTCGACAAACTTGGATTTAAGTGGGGAAAAGACCTTGTACATTTCTCCTATGGCATGGTAGAGTTACCCAACGGCAAGATGAAGTCGCGTGAAGGCACAGTAGTCGATGCTGATGACCTCATGGATGAAATGGTGAACACTGCTCGCGAAATGGCCAATGAGCCTGGACGCTTGCAAGGTGTGCCCGAAGGTGAACGTAACGAAGTGCTACGCATGATAGGTATGGGTGCACTCAAATATTTCATTCTCAAAGTGGACCCACGCAAGACCATGCTGTTCAACCCTACAGAATCCATTGACTTCAATGGCAATACTGGACCATTTATACAGTACACCTATGCTCGCATCCAATCGGTGTTGCGCAAATGTGAAGAGGATTACCGCAATATCACTATCGATGCTGTAGCCCCCAACGAAAAAGAGACAGCATTGATACAGCGACTAGCCGACTTTACCACTGCAGTGAGTGAAGCTGGACGCAACTATAGCCCAGCATTGATAGCCAACTATGCGTATGAATTAGCCAAGGAATACAACCAATTCTATCACGACTATCCCATTCTGCGAGAGCAAGATGGCACTATCAGAGCATTCCGCTTGCTGCTATCAGCCACAGTGGGTGATATCATCAAGAGAGCGATGGGCCTGCTAGGCATTGAGGTGCCCGAAAGGATGTAACAACAATCATTAAAATGGCTATTACAATATAAACAACAATATTGTGGCACGATTGTTGCAACATGAAATCTAGAATAGATAACTCATAAACTTAATTCAATATGAACAATAATTATAACGTGGACAACGGATTTTCCACAGCTGTACAAGCCGAGAATGAACGTACGCTACAACAATATGTGGCAACAGTCATGCGCAAAGTGTATGGCAAAATGTGTTTAGGCTTATTGGTGACTGCTATCACTTCGTTTGCAGTACTCCATAGCGAGACACTAATGTCCCTGTTCTTCTCTAATCAGATGGTCTTTTGGATTCTAGCTGCTGCAGAATTGGGATTGGTGTTCTACTTATCGGCACGCATCGAACGGATGAGTGCAAGCACCGCTAGCGCTATGTTCTATATCTACAGCATTCTCAACGGCATCACGTTGACACCTATCTTCTTTGCCTTTACGGGCGATTCTATCGCGCTGACGTTTGGTATCACTGCAGCCACCTTCGGTGCTATGTGTGTGTTTGGCTATGTAACCCACCAAGACCTGTCACGCTTTGGCTCAATCCTCATCATGGCCTTGCTAGGAGTCATCTTGTGCTCGGTTGTCAATCTGTTTGTACACAGCGATACTATGGGTTGGATTATCAGCATAGCAGGTGTGCTTATCTTTGTGGGCCTCACAGCATGGGACACTCAGATGATTAAGCGAATGGTAGCCGCTTCAGATCCCTCTATGATGGGTACGGTAGCCACTTGGGGAGCCTTGTCGCTCTATCTCGACTTCATCAACTTGTTCCTCTACCTGTTACGCTTCTTCGGTAGCCAACGCGATTGATGAGCAACAAATCACAACATCAACAATAAATGGTTAAAAGCGTACCCCCAAACGATGGCTCAAAACCATCAAGGGGATACGCTTTTGTGATAAAAGTGCACCGCAATACAATAATTTCGCCTTTTTATGGTTAATAAATTAGTTAAGTTATGTTGATAACTATTTTTTCACCGAACGAATGAAACTAAATAGAACCATACTCGCAATTGCCCTGACGGCTACGGCATTGAGCGTTTGGGCCGATGATGACATCAAAGACACGCAGTTCAATCCTGTTACCACTGGTGTGGCAGCATTGAATATCACCCCTGATGCCCGTGGTGCCTCGATGGGTGACCTAGGTGTAGCAACCGAAGCCGATGTAAACTCCCAATATTGGAACCCATCAAAGTATGCTTTTGCCTATAGCAGAGCAGGTGTTTCACTATCCTACACGCCTTGGTTGCGCAAGATTGTAAACGATATCTACTTAGCCAACCTTGCAGGCTACATGAAGCTAGGCAGTAGCGACAATCAAGCTATTAGTGCCTCATTGCGCTATTTCTCACTAGGTGAAGTGCAAGCCTACGGTTCCGATAATGTAGCATCATCAACCATCAACCCATTTGAGATGGCTGTGGATGTAGGCTATTCACGCAAATTGTCAGAGAAATTCTCGATGGGTGTTGCTCTACGCTACATCTATAGTGACTTAGGATATGGCGACATGAACACGGGAGACCAGAAAAATGGAGCATCAGCCTTTGCCGCCGATATTTCGGGATTCTATACCACCTTCCCTATCATTGGTCGTAACGAGTGCCAATGGTCATGGGGCTGGAATATTTCTAATATCGGTTCTAAGGTATCATATAATGGTGGAAACGACCCAGCATTTTTGCCTACCAACTTACGTTTAGGTACAGCTTTTACGTTCCCACTTGCCGACTATCACAATCTCACACTGTCATTAGACTTAAACAAATTGCTTGTTCCTGCCAAGCCTCGTAGTAGCGATTATACCGATAACATCGAGTACGAAGATGCTCTCCAAGAATGGAAAGACAAATCATCAATTGCTGGCATTTTTGATAGTTTTGACAAGAATTGGGCCAAACGAATCACCTATTCACTTGGTGCCGAGTATGCCTACAATCAACAGTTTTTCTTGCGTGGAGGCTACTACTATGAGACCGAATATAACGGCAATCGACAATACTTTGGCCTAGGTGCAGGATTCTCGCTCAACGTCATCAAGATTGATGCATCCTATATGATTGCGACAGCACAGAATAGCCCCTTAGACCAGACTTTGCGCTTTACCCTATCGTTTGATATGGATGGCATCAAAGGATTGTTTGGCAAATAAGCCTACGGGCATTTATTCTTAAAATCAAAGAGAGAAAACAACATGTTCCGCATAGGAATGGGATTTGATGTACACCGACTAGTCGAAGGGCGTCCCTTGTGGCTAGGCGGTGTCTGCATTCCACACACACATGGTCTGCTAGGCCACAGCGATGCCGATGTGGCCATCCATGCCTTGTGCGATGCGTTGTTGGGTGCTGCCGCCCTGCGCGACATCGGCTATCATTTTCCCGATAACGACCCTCAATATCAAGGCATCGATAGCCGCATATTGTTGCGCCATGTGATAGCTTTGCTACGCCAAGAGGGATACACGTTAGGCAACTGCGATATCACTATTTGTGCAGAGCAACCTAAACTCAATCCACACATTCCCGATATGCAACGAGAGTTGGCACAATGCATGGATTGTCTACCCTCTCAAGTGTCTATCAAAGCGACTACTACCGAGCGACTAGGATATACTGGTCGCAAAGAGGGCATTGCTGCCTATGCCGTAGCACTCATCTTTCAAGCACAATAAATGTTTGCACCATGACTGAACAACAGCTCCAGCGACGCATTCCCTATCTCGACGCACTGCGTGTGATGGCATGCATCTTGGTGCTATTGGTGCACGCACCGATGCTACATGTCGATGAATACTACAATCATCCATCGACAGCCTATGCAATTTATATCACGCTCATCACAGTGAGCAGCAAGTTGTTTTTCCTAATCTCTGGAGCATTGTTGCTACCTGTCACCAAGCCTTGGCGTCAATTTCTCAAACGGCGATTAGGTGTTGTGTTGATACCATTGGCGGTATGGTCAATTATCTACTTGCTAGAACATGCTTTTCTACTGCATAACTTCACACCACGCTTGCTAATAAGCATCTTGTTTAATCCTGTTGAAGGGTCATTATGGTTCGTCTATGTGATGGTAGTGATTTATTGCTGCATGCCCTTGATGAGTCGTTGCATCGATGCAATAGGTAAGCGCGGGGTTGAGGTTGTGCTTGTCCTATGGGCACTCTCCTCGCTGATACCCTATCAGCATGGCATCTTCATTGAAGCCAGCCAATTTTCTCACAATATGTTGTCAGGGTTTGCCAACTATTTTGGTTATGTGCTATTGGGCTATTACCTTCATCATTATCCCCTGCCCATATTCACACGAGAGCATGGATGGAAATTCACACTACTATTCCTCTTTGGTATTGTGGTGATGCCCCTATTTGAGTTCACGGTACAAAGTCACTACGGCATCAGTTGGCAACAACACATCGATACCATCACCAACGATGTTAGTATCAACGATGTGATGATGGCTACCTTGCTATTTTCGTTAGTTCAGCACTACTATCCCACCACCTATAGCGATGGTCGAGCACACCGCTTTGCCAAACTCACTACTCACGTGAGCATCTGCACCTATGGCATCTATCTAGGGCACATGCTTGTTATGCGCCAGTTGGTTTGGCCCTTTACTCGCACTTGGCTAGGGCATTGGTGGTGGTTTCCCGATGGCATTATCTGTGCAATGGTGACATTGGTGATCACCTACGCTATCATGCGAGCCATCTATTGCCTACCTTGCAGCAAATACATCATTGGACGATAGCACTCCACCCCCATTTATGCCCAATAAGCAATAAACCAATTTGCCCGCATTTTTTTAAACCTTGGGTGTAAGGTAATCAAAAAAATTGCTACCTTTGTAACCATCAACCAACACAAACATATAACTACATGATGAACAAAATCTTATTGACAGTTGTGGCACTGCTGTCACTATTACCCTGCTTAGCGCAAGAGCAAGCACACCGTTACAATCAATATGGTGTCATGTTTTACAATGTGGAGAACTTGTTTGACACTATCAACAACAAC
>Ga0181612_173550_pt1 | contig 14593 bp, 17 predicted proteins | sample HoacroProtozoa21_FD_119630 | JGI IMG/M metagenome (GOLD analysis project Ga0181612, IMG submission 119630) | Hoatzin crop microbial communities from Cojedes, Venezuel. Combined Assembly of Gp0051906, Gp0051904, Gp0051908 | reverse complement strand
GGGCGCCCGCACCCCCGCCCCGGTCCACCCGCCCTACGGCCCCCCTCGGCTGCCGCGCCCGCGCCGCCCCGTTCCGCCCCCGCGCACGCACCCGTGCTGCCCGGCACAAAGGGACCCCTCTCCCTGGACGGTCGGGAAGCGTAATCTTTATTTTTCGGTTGAAGAGGCCAAAATGGAGAGCGACACCAGATGCGCATGGAGCACGGCCGGGAGCCGAGGTCACGGAGGGGCGCAGCGAAGCTGGGCCGAGCGCGCGGGGTACAGAGGAACGAGGACGTCGCGGTTCCATGCGCCAGCTTTGCTTCTGCCAACCCTGCGCCGCGGCCGCGGCACCAACACCTCTCTCCTCCCCGTCTCCTTCGCGTCCGGGGCCGCCGTTCCCAAACTTTCCACTTTATAGTAAACTACAAACAGAATCTTTTTTGCCAGGTCTCGACTCACAGTTTTCTGACTCTGCTACCGAGCACAGAGAGAGAGGGTCTGAACAACGGCCTACGGGAAACAGGCGCTTTCTTATCTCGAGGCACAGAGCCTCCCCAGTTCTCTTCCACCACCCCACAAATCCGAACGAGAACACCCACCCCCTCAGCTGACATCGCGCCACTGCTTTACGCCAGCGCCTCGCAGGCAAGGACACCACCACCACCTCAGCTACAGACGCTCTGGCGTTCCTCCCATTTATCCCCACCAGAGAAGGTGCGGCACAGAGCTCATGTTCCACGCTACTTCCGAAAGCTTAAGGTGTCTCTTTACTGCTTCCCCTCCACAGAAAAGTCACTTTGGTGACTTCTGTACCAAGACAATTGTCAGTGGGCACACTGCCACCTTGAAACACGTAAGAAAACCAAAAAACAATTCACTAAGTTAGTAGCGGCAAAATCCCCAGAAAGAAAAAATAAAATTTACATCTCTATCCCATTTTGTTGTCAGACTGTTTGCCATGTTCCATTTACATTGTGACTAACCAGGTCCATTAGAAAAACAAGAAAGTAACCATGAAATAAATAGATGTTGACACTAGTGGGATTTCAGGGGCGTTACAGCTCATCGTTTTTCCTGCCTTCTCCTCCAGCTTCTGTCTTCTTCTCTTTTTTGGACCCTGCGTAAGGAAGTGAACTCCATTAGACACTGCAGCAGTTTTTACAGCACACAAAGCAGCACTGGAAGTCCCTGGCATTCATTAAGTAGTCCACCAAGCGCCCAGGCTAGGGCACAGAAGTCAGGGGGCTGCTTTGAGGACTGATACTCAGCTCCAAAGAGCTGAAGACGCTGCTGCCCTCCACCTGTTGAACACTGCTGTCCTCGGAATAGGGCTGGCAGAAAAACCACACGCCTGCACATCAGCTCTTCAACAAAGACAGCCTTGCAGCTATGGGACTGGCTATAAGCAGCAAAGACCGAGGCATAAAGCAGCTGCCAAGGCAGGAGGCAGGCCTACATCACAGCTTCACACCCAACAATAAAAACGTAGGAACAGCAAGGGACCGGAATTTGTGTCTTCCTCTTTGTAGCATTTGCAATTGCTTCCTAATCAGGGGTTCTACCGTCTTACTACCTCCCACAGCTAAAAGGATGTAAAGACGCACAGGGACAGCTTGCGCTTGTAGCTACCAAGTTCTAGACTGTTAGGCAAACATTTACTCACCAGAGTCTGATCCAGGCTTGTCCTCTATCACTACTTTCTCAGCTGTAGGAGGTTCCTTGGCTGGACTGGTATCCTCAGGTTTGTCTGTGTTTAAAGCAGAAAGAAACAAAAGTTAAGGGAGAATACACAGGAGACCAGGTTCAGGGAGATTCGTGGCCAGCAGCAAGGTTTTACAAACAAGCCCGCTGTGGTGCCTCAGCAAGACTGCAGTAACTCTCTCTCACAATGGATCTCTCTAACACTCAGAGAAGCATCACAGAGCTGCTCCTTACTTTTCGCTGCCTCTGTCTGCGAGGCTTTACGTCCCTAGAAGGCCTTGAGATTCACTGGTTGCACAGGCAAGTCACCTTTGGAGCTGTGACTATAAGCAGAATCTCCTACTCAGGCCAGAGTAACTGGCAGGGAACTCTGCTGACAAACAGCAGTCTAGCTTTGAAAGGACCAGGGCACTCAGAACCTGAGGATCTTAAAAAATTCAGAAAACCGCAAGTCTTAGTGTCCCAGGAGAATTTTTTTTTTTTTTAATACAGGATGCGACCTTGAATACTTGCTCTGGACACCCACGACAGAATTGATGGCTTGTCTTTCTTACAAGGCAGCCAGCCAACCAGACAGATACTGACTAACCATCCTAGGAAGTTTGTAAATATTTTCTGTTGCTTCCCAGAAAACAAAACAAACAAATGGTGGGGGGAAAAGGTCACTGCCATACCTAGATTTTCCCAGCTGTCTCTGAAAACTAAGAGCAGGATCATTTGATCCTACAGTAAACTATTGCCTTCACTTACTTAGTTCCCTTCCACTCAAGGCAGAGGTGTGTGTTGCACATGGTAATTACACACTAGGAGTTACGCACCCGCTCCTTACCTTCTTGTTTCCCCTCCGTGGGAGGGATAGTGTTCTCAGCCTCAGAGGTTGCTGTAGCATTCTTGCCCGAATCGGTTTTTGTGGTGTTCTTCTCCTTTTTGGGTTTGGGTTTTGCAAACTTGGCCTTATTCAGAAGATACTGCACTTCCCTGTCCAGGGCTGCTATCTTGAGCTCTATATCTTTGGACAGCAGGATGGGTTTCTCAGTAGGAGAGAGCTTGTTCTGTTCAGCCAGCGTCTCGTTTTTCCAAATCTGTGGGACAGGAGGGAAGAGGTGCTTTTCAGATGCCTTCTCGTTCCAGAAACCACTGTATGTCACAGTATCTCAAAGTCACCACTCCTGGGCCTTCTAACTTACTCAGGATAAGGCTGCTCCCCGCTACATTTCCACCAGTTTCTTAGTTACCCAAACACAGGACAAAAGGAACAAAGAGAACCCTCACAACCCAGCGGCTGCTTTTAAAAAGCACAGCCAGATTACTGGGTTACGCCACCGCTCCCAGAGACAACTGTCCACACGCAACACACGAACTGTTATCCTCCCGCCAAGCAGTCTAGGGTCAAGCTGGGCATTAGAAAACACTGAAACACAGAGGAGGTTTGCTGGCGGCATGGAAACAAGGCATGCACGCACTACTCCATGACCTCGAGTGAAAGTACCCGACCTATTACTTCAGACAGGAAACACAACCCAAACTGCCACCTCCACCGTCCCCCAGAATCATTCCATCCTTTATCACCGTTGTTTCATTGATGACTTTTTCCAGCGTACTCAGTTCCACCTCTGTGAATATCTGGTCAGACTCTGGAATCATTCGGGCTCCCCTTAAAGGCAAGAAGAAAGTTTATTTCTCTTGAACCAAACAGACCAGACCTTGGCAACTCAGTCTTTACCGCTCCAGTAAGCATAACAATAACTAGCCACTGCACTTGCCGACCAATTAGTACATTTCACATTTACCTCTTTTGCATCTGCAGGAAACAGAGTCCTAAATCAGTCTCCTCATGCTAAGAAGGGAATACAGAGCCAGCAAATGCAGCTGTCACGAGATTAGAAAACCAAGGAAGAAGGAAAAAGTTGAGGCCGTAGGCCTGAGACAGAGAAATCTGCTTGCAAGTGGCATGTACAGCACTGGACGCTTCCCGTCCGCCCAGGTGAAACAGAGCTCGCATGCTTGTGTTAACGGGCTCTGCAGTACTGAGCACTAGGAAGCAGGGCTTTGGTCGTCTTTTCTCAAGAAGCACTAGTGACTTCCAGACCACTTTCGCTCTGGTCGTGTTCTGTTGGCATCTCTTACACTATCAGCTGTGCGACTCTCCCTCCCAACAGCTTGCTCTTACTTGAGAAAGATGGTTGAGTGGTTCAGCAGACTCTCCAGGGCAGCTAGGCGTTCCGGCCACTTTCTCCTTTCCTCGACACGGAAGAAGAGGTTCCTACAAAGCTTTTTCAGCTCTGAAAGCTTGTCTTTCAGCTCCTACAAATGGGGGAGAGGAGAAAGGAGACGATCAGTTTGCCCGCTATCTAATACGGTAAACCTCAGAAGTTAAAACTGCAGTTTTTGTCATTCTCTCTATCAAAGATACTATTCCAATACAGTAAAAAGAGCCACGTGACTAAGCTTTACGTGGAATCAACCGGTTACTGCTGAAGCTGTTGAAGACGCACCCATGGCTGGCAGAACTTCGTATTTTGCTCTGTGCATAATGCGCTGAGGAAGCAAGAAACTCTCAAGAACCAGATCACAAAGGACTGAGATGGACCAATACTCTGTCAGCCTGTGCGGTCGTTTCCATGTCAGCGACAGCAGACCGGTATCCTGACTACACGCAGCGATACCTTAGTTGCGGCTGCATAGCCCTCCTCCTCCATCCAACTGGAAGCCTCGCTCAGCTTTCTAGAAATTTCTTCTCTCTGCTCCTCTGTGGAGACGAACTGATATTCCTCTTGGTAAAGCTTGTCCTGAAAAGAACCAAGCAAGCACTCCCGTCAAATACCACTGAGTGCGGAAGCATAAACGCAACCAGGTCGCCCACTTGCAGCTGGGCTGGGCTGTGAACTCCTGGGGTGCTGCCTGCACTGGCCAGGAGATTCTCATTCAGCCCTCCCAAACCTGAGCTCCTGTTTCTAGCGTTGCCAGGAGCACGACGGTAATACACCAGGTATATAGACACACGCACACACCAGGTATCAGATGGTAAAGCTGCAACAACTATAATTTCACACACACTTAACATTAGTTGCCTCTCCTGCACAACAGTTCTCCAGAAGCTGTAGCGATCATTCCAGACCACACAGGTAAGTGCACATAAGGGACACCAGAAGCCCAAAGTTCAATGTGTTAGACATGCTGAAGGAAAGCATTCATTTTGTATTGCGGAAACCTCCCAAGTCCTCATGGGCTTGGGAAGCCTAACGGTAGCAGAAAAAGTGACTGAAAGATGAAAGCTGGGCTCTTCAGATCGGCATCCCCCAGCTCAGACAACTCCCTCGCATTCACATCAGCCAAACTGCCATAAAACACTTCTGCTGGCTCCCCAGGAATTCTCATTTCTTTATACCCCGCTCTTACCTGGGTCTCAAAGATGAACGACTCCAAACTGTTCGCCGATTTTTCTCTTTCCTGTTTCTCTAGATCTCTGACCGTCAAGTCCTGGAGTCTAACATGCAAAGAGAACAGAAATCAAAGGTAGGAAGTGCCTTTAGATGAGCACCACATCACACACATCAGCTTCTGAGGACAGCAGCAGTGCGTGAGCTATCACCCTTCCAAAGCAATTCGCTTCCTTTATCTGGAGCTCTAACCTAGCAGAGCCGTTTCAAACATACTTTTTCATCGAGCTCTTCAGTTCGTCCTCCAGCAGGTCAGGCACATCGTTTACATCCAGTTCCATGGTGATCTCATGGACAAGTTTCTGCTTCTTAGGTGCTTTGATCTTCTTCTCTTCCTCCGTTTTGGTAGCTGTGCTGTCACCAGAACTTTTGGACGGTTCTTCCTCTTTCGCAGTTTCTCTCTTTTCTTTGGGATCCTGTTAACAGATAAAGTATATTCTCAGGCAAAGGAACAGATCCGCAGACTCTGCAACTTTTTTCCAAGGTGGGGTACTAACAGGGAAAGAAGAATTCCACAGAGGAAATTCCACTTCTCGGACACTGAAATCACAGTCCCATTCCTTCAATCTGACGCTCACCTGAGACTCCGATTTCTCGCCGCCTTCCTCCTTTTTCTGTGACTCTGCTTTCGGAGGGGCAGTTTCCGCCTGACCTGGAGACTGCTGTTTCTCTTCTCCCTGCTCCTCACCGGCATCCTCTGCACTGCTTTTCTGGTCTTGTTTCTCCCCCTGCTCTTCTTTACCTGTTTCTGCTAGGCTCTCTTCTTCTTCCTGCTCATCACAGGCAAGTAAAGGGGAAACCAAACCAGTGTCTTTAATGCAGAAATTCCATGCAAATATTTCTCAGAACAGATAATTCTCTGCAAAAAACACCCGGATGAAAAACAACACACCCACAGCGACCGGAGACGCTAGCCGGGGACTGCGCTGAACTAGAATATTAATTAAGAGTCCCTTCAGCGCAGCACACGACTTTGTGACAAGGAGCTTTCGTCTCACTAGCAGGAAAACTAATCACTACTGCCAGCGTAACAGCAACTGTGCCTGTACAGCCCGGGAGAAAGCAAGGAGCCTGCTAGACACCCGCACAGACAACACGCAGGCAGAGGCCCATCCACAGAGCACCAGGACAACCTGGCAACAAGAGACTTCCTCAGAAACAAGTCCTGTAACGTGGGTCCACCACTGCTGGACGTGCCAGCAAAAGATGATGACTTTCTTTAAACGCACACCACGTGAAACGGAAGAGGAATACAGCGCTTTCTGGAAATATTTAAAATCCTGACACGCTGCCAGACACCTTTAATTCTGCTCACGTGAATTGCTGACTCTTTAGCAGCCACAGCAAGACCCAGGGGCTCCCTCCCTCTAGTAGCCACCCTGGGGCTCACCTGAACCGAGTCTGTCACATTGTCTCCAGTCTCTGGTGCAGGGCCACCACCACCCCCAAACAGGCTTGAGATGGTGTTTCCAAGTTCTGTTGATAGGAGACAAAAAATTCCAGAATATTACGCACCCAGAGGAGGACAAAAGTAATCTTCCGCTCTCAGTTCTTCCCCTCACAACCATAACGATCACCAAGGACCTCCCTTGGTGGTGTAGGTTAGCTACATACACTCCAGAAACTCATCCTTCTCTGACCTTGCTCTGTGTTTTTGCGTGCAGAGACAAGTAGGAACTCTACCTCTGCTGGAACAGGACCTGAAGTTTGTAACATCGACTAAGAAAGCTTCAAGCTTCAACCTGTGGCTGCATTAGCCATCCCTGCGTCTCCCCTTCACCTCCAAACACGCAGATTTCCAACTCCTCTCTACAGGGAAGCCTACGCTCTAAAACCTGAGTAACACAGGCATCGCAACCCAGACAATGAGCAGGGAGAACGCTACGGGGCTGCAGATGCAGGACTTCCCTTCAGGACAGACCTCCCTAAATTAGCAGCTGTGGCCAAACAAAGAGGAAAGCTGCAATGCATGCCATAGTCACCTTAGGAGCCTGTGACATTTCAGAGCTCCCGGCAGCACCCAGAAGCCACTTGCAAAGGGCTTTTAGGCATTTTGGAGCTGTATACATGGTCAGAGGCTATGGCTGTTTAATTTGCACGTCCCAAAATTACTTTGCTTGCTCTGCTCCAAGCAATGATATGCTTCAGTTATCCCAGCTACTGCAGGTACGAATATCAAAGTTCAGCACTTACTTGTCAGTGTTGACTCCTCCTCCGGCTTGTCTTCCACCAAGGTCTCAAACACAGATTCCACCTTGGAGACAGGAGCACAGAATTAGTTTTAAGGAGGGATCATCAACACCGGAGAGAGGGACAGAACTGGAAAACACATAGGCTGACAAACATTGCAAGAGGGTGGTGCTTACCCGGTCAAGACTTAGCACTCCACTTTCATCCATGTTGAAGTGAGCTTTGATGCCTTTGGATTCGTAATCTGAGTGCTTCTTGAAACTGTCCCCGACTCCCTTTAGCCTCACAGTAGTGAGATTGAGAGAACCAAAAATCCTGACAACACAGAGATGAAAGCAGAGAGAAAACTTGAGACAACCATGCTTCAGAACAGCTAACCACTTCTCACAGTCACGTCCGCAGCGACGGACAACTGCACAAAGCAAGGAGCCAGCACAGTTCGGTTAGCTGAAGTGCACACAACTCTGAGAACAGATCTGCAAATACGTGCTGGTGGCCAGTCAGGCTCACAGGCCCACCTGCCAATAAAATTTTCCAGCTAGGCGTATTGCACTGCCGTGGAGCTGTCTGCTCAGATGCTTGCCTCGACTCACCGCATCTCATCCTGGTTCAGGAAAGAGAGATCTCCATAGTTGACATAGAACTCAAAGTCATCCGTATAGCGGTTGAAAGTGATAACTTTGCGCTGTGGATAGGGTGCCATGCGCTGGAACAAAATCCTCTTGTTGTGCTTTAAACTCTTGGATTTATCCTCCTCCTCAACTTCACGAGTAAATTCCACCTGCATCACAAACAGAAAACATGACTCAGCAACTGCCGACTTCCCCTACGGCATCTTAGGTCAGAGGCTGCCAGAGGCTGCCGCAGTGTTTGGCTGCTCTACCTCACGCAACAGTTGGGGGAGAGGCAAGTACTCCTCGACAGACGCTTCTATGCGCCTGGCTTCTTGCATACAGCACTTCTACAGTAGGGCTGACTTTGTTCTGCTTTCTTTATTAGATTGGCAGAAAGATCTCTGTAACTGCCTCACTCACAGAAATGCAACAGGCCACCAGGAACATTTCTGCCAGCACAGCCCCTTTTACCCGTACCTCGCACAAGAGAAATAAAGCCAAGGGTTACCTGGATAGGAAACACAGCAGCATCCCGCACAACGAAAGGCTTCACCTTAAAGGCTTTGCTCAGAGCAGCTGCCTGGTAGACTGCACCCATAGCCGCAGCCTCATCGGCATTGATATTCTTGCCCAGCTCTTCTCTACAAAGCGAAAAGCAACAGATGTCAGCTTTGCAGCCGCTGCCACGAAAAGCGGCTTGTCAGTAGGAGACAGACTAGAAGGGGGCCTCACATACTCACTTGCCCACAGCTTTCAGCAAAACCTCCTGCACTTTGGGGACCCGTGTGGCACCGCCAACTAGAATCACCTGGTCAATTCCATCCTAGGGATTGGAAACAGTCACCTTGTCTTGAGAAAGCAATTTTGGAAAGCTACGTTCAGGGCTTCCCTATGCTCCTTCCCTGGTCACCACACGCTGATGGGGTGCTCCGAGAACACCCGTGCTACGTCCTGCTGTCCCAGCGCACGTCAGTGCCTGACAGATCTCAGACAGGCTGACACAAGCCACGCCAACTCCAGGAACCTGGAGTCAGGTCCGTCAAACAGCGACAACACGACCACTGCTTCAAGTCACCCAAAACGTGGGACTTGAGTCAAAATCAGACAGACTACAGTTTAATGCCAGAGAAGTCCATGACTCGGACAGCAAGCTGGACCAGAACAGATGGAAACTCGGGCTCTCAGAGGTGACTCAGGGTCTTGCATTCGCATAGAGAGGCAAAAGATGCTCAAGAGCATACTGGCACCCTGAAAAGTGAGCATTCAACAAAACAGCAAGTCTCTCCAAAGGACCGCATCGCTTTTGGTCCAACTGCAGTCCGCAACAGGGCTTCTTAAAGGGAGAGTCAGAAGGAGAAGCCCGAACGGCAACAACTCTGTTTCCAGGCACTCTGAGATAAAACTTCAGAAGAGAGACCAGAACCAGAATTCGAGACAAAAAAAAGGAATGAGTGTTTCAAACCTCCAGCCCAACAGTGAAGTTTTTTTTAACAGAAGGAAACACCTCCCCAAGCCCTTTGTTTCCGGCACACAGCGCGGGGAGCCATGACAGACTCCTGCTTGACACCCCAGCATGTAACCTCACTGCAGCAGCAAAACCGCTGTTACAATAGTGGGCACCCGTACCCCTCAGCAGAGCTGCGAACACAATCACAGATGCTTTGATTGTGACACGACAGCAGCTCCATGCATCGAAACTTCAGTCTCGTTACTGCATTCCTAAACCTACCAGGTTCATCTCTGCGCTGCTCAGAGCCTGCTGCACAGGTCCTGGGACTCGCTGGAACAAGTCAGAGCACAAATCCTCAAATTCTTGCCTTGAGACCTTGGCCTTGAAGTCTATGTCATCTAGCAGCCCCTCAATCTGCCCAGGAAAAAAAAAAAGTCCAACAAGACAGAATGAAATTATTTGTGGAGCATTCTCCAAGCAAAATCTTAGCCTGACTTGCCCCGTGTGCAAAAAGTTCCATCTTTCTTAACACACACCTAGGACCTGAGCGCACTCCTTGGAACTCTGCCACTAAGGTGACGAGAGGATGGGATGTGGACATAGCACAGCTTCTCTCAGCGAAAGTTGATTCACCAAGCTTCAGATGACTAACTCTCATCCAACCCACCCATTTAACCACCAGAGGTACTGAGCGGGCACAAGCTGAGCGGAACTGAGCAGAACCACCAGTGCCGCCAGCAACCCTGGAACCCCAGGAATGATGCTCTTCAGCACAGCCACGCTGCTGAGGGACAGCGTTCCTACACACCCGTCCTCAACCCACCCCACCCTCAGTCCTAAAAAAGCTGGAAACCCTGTGACAGAAGGTCAGACCTGTGCCATGTGGTCAGCATTTGCGCTCAGGACAGTTTTCAGGCGGTTGGCCTCCTTCAGTAGTTTGGCCATGGCCCGGGGATTCTTTCGGACGTCTTTTGAAGGGTGCTGATCATTAAAGAGCTTCGCCAAATAGTCCCGGAGACGAAGCTCCATCTCTAAACCTCCAAGAGTACGGTCAAACCTGAACAAAAGAACGAACGGAGAAGCAACAACTTAAACCGAGTTGAAACAAACAAACTTCACGTACCATTTCACAAATATGCAGAGCAGCAAGTGGCCAAAAGTAGCTGCAGTACTATCAGCTGTGATTGACTGCGAAAGAACAACAGTTGTTCCAAAAATAACACACAATGAAACAAAGAAAAGAAAGATTCACCATCACAATAACCTTTGAGCAGAAAGCTTCGTTACATTTCCAGTAAAGGCCTTATTGCCCAGCACACCAAACAACTGAGACGCCAAAGAGTAACTGTCTCGGGTCCCAGGTATTTTCTTGGAAACAGCAGTATTAATGTTTTGAAGCTAAAATTGCTGGGCTGGCGATGCACAGCACCCCCCCATTTGGCAAACGCCCTGCGTTTTCATTCCTCTCTAGAAGAATATTCTGCTTTTTCAAACTGACACGCTGTATTTCTGTAAGATCATGGAAAATGGAACTACGATAAAATGGCTCGAGGCGATGAAAAAAAAGGAAGCCTGATGCAAATTAAGTATACTGGTTGCCTCCTGGAAGTTCTCACGTACCTTCTGCACAAGACAGCAACACCAGAATTATTACCAGCTGTAGCCTTCTCGCTCCAAACATTTCCCACTGCCACCCAAATTACTGTGCCGAAGCCTCACGGCAAAACTCCACATTTAGAAGAGACTGTGAAACAAATGGTTTCCTTCCTGAGAACTGCGGGTTTTGTGGAACTCATGTTGAATTCTTACCCAATGCCCTGGATCTGCAACTGAGGCTGGGTTCCTGAGTCCTTAGTTTTCACTGTCTGATACGTAACAATAGTACAAACGGTGCTTCCTGCTCCCATGTCGTAAAACATGATATTCTGAAAAGAGAAGCTGGGACAGTGAAGCAGAAACACCTGGATATCCCCCACAGATAAGGAAAGAACCCACCCCTGTCCGAGCTCGATACAGGCCAAGGCTGCCTGCTCCCTAGCCAGGCTTTACACCGCAAGGACAGGACTCGTACTTTGATCAGACACAGGAGACCTTCAGGGTCACGCTTGACAAGCGGACAAGAAAACTTCTCTCATCCATTTCATAGATGAGAAAACAAAGCTTTGCTCTTTAACAGTTTCTTCAAGCTCAGGAAAATCAAGTAGTTCAGAGTCGGTCTTCAGAAACTCGCTAACGTTATTCTCCCCCCATCCCCGACTGACGGGCAAGGAACAAACACAGGTTTACAAAACGGGAACCCCCCAGCCACCTGCCCTCACTCCAGAAGCCTTCAGGCTTCACCACACCTTCACAGAGGGTTTCATCTCCTCCTCTTGTTGACAAGCACAGAAAAACAGAGGAGACCTATCAACCAGCTGAGTCCACTTCCTCACAGTTAGTGCTTTTGACCTTATCTGTGGCACTTTCCACTCCACACACAGGCACTCGCAGGGGACTCTCTGCATCTCCCGACTGCACCTACCTGTGCGGTGGCGTTGATGTCTTTCCTCCTAAAAACTCCATAGTTCAGTGCTACAGCGGTGTTGTCGTTGATCAGCTGCAGCACCTTCAAGTCGGCCATGTGAGCGGCGTGCAGAACTGCTCGCCTCTCTGCCTGGTTGAAGTAGGCAGGAACCGTGATCACCGTGTCCTTGATGGGCTGCTCTGAAAGAGTTGCAAGGGAATGTGCTTTTCCATGGGTTTAGCCACACGCAAAGACTCATTGTAACAGGGTGACATTAGCAAAGCCAGAAAATCCAAGGTAAAGACTCGCACAGAAGGCAATCCTGAAGCAGCATCAGCAGCCAGGATCATCAGGGATTAATCTGTCTGTGTCCCACTGAAACAGAGCAGGCTCTGCAGATTCTCACAAAGCCACCTGTCTACTGACTTCTCTCTCACATGTTAGGTTACTCTCAAATGCTCTGGGATGCCTCAGATTTCAACAAATGTTATCTTTGTGGAGACTTACTCTAGCACCGGATGGTGTTCCCTCTCCAAGTAAAAAGTCCCTGGACTGGCTTCAGTATTACTAACCAAACAACACACAGCTGCTAGTAATGATGCAAGCCAAGCACATCAATGAAATTCACCTGATTTTCATTACTGTGGTATTTCTCTAGCAATCCAGCACAGAAAACACACGACAGTCTCTTATCTGTTTCCAGGTCTCACAATGGGGCACAGTTTTTGCTCTTTAATTGTAGTTCAGCTCCAGCAGCAAGTCACCATCCAGACTAGCTACAACACAGACTTTGACAGAGCCACTTCCATCTTCCCCTGCAGTTACCCACCAATGTGCCTCTGCTCGAGCCCCACACACGAGTGAGGAAGCCCGTAAGGCTCCTGCGCTGCAAGGCTGGGCGGGGTCTGGGGTGCCGACCCCCGAGAACAGGAATAAGACCCCAAACTCACATCATATTAGAAAAAAACAATGACTTCATAGCTGCTCAGTCTTGCTTACAGCCTACAGCTAAAGAGACTCAACCATCCCATTCCTAAAACTCTGTGGATTTTCAGACATTATCTGTGCCTGCTCAAATCCTATAGTGCACAAACGCAAAAACACTGTAAGAAACAGCTAAATCTTTCCAACCTGCAAATTCCTCAGCCAGACCACGTGAATAGTTCAGGACCATCCCCAGCATCTCCTCTGGAGAATACTGTATGGTTCTACGAAAAAAAGACAAGAAATAAAATTACAGCAACAGAGTCAGCTGTAAAATCCCAGTGGCCAAATTCCCACCCACAGGGAGACCAGAGGTAGCCGCTTACTGGGATAGCTTGAAGATAACGGTCTGCCTCTTCTCATCCTTCACCAGTTCATGTTCTGGGAATCGGGACTGGTACAGCGCCACGTGGGGGTTATCAATACGCTTACCCAGCAGATCCTGAAAGTATCTGAATGCCACCTTAGGGGTCCTTATGGACTGTGGAAAGAAATAGCACATCACCCAGCCGCATTTCTTTGGCTCTGCTGTTGTCACACAAACCCCTCCCAAGCTATGCGGTGAACAGCTCTTGTTACGGGAGGTAGGAGCACAAGACCAGTACACAAAGAAGCAGTACAGAAAACCACTAACACACCAAGGAGAAGAGAAACACAGGACAAGAAGTAAAAATATCTAGTTCAGAGATTTATCACAACGGACCCAGCAGGGGGAACACACACTCTGCATAGAGGAACTGCAGCTAGCACAATATGTAACAGCAACTCCTACCATTCCTAGAGCGCTGTCACCAAAGAGACGCTCATTCTCCTTCAAAGAAACAGCCACGGGCGTTTTCCTTCTGGACTCCCTGTGTAGAGAGGAATAAACCAGCTGGAACACGTGAAGGCTCAGTACCGAGTCCCTAGTGAGGAAGGGCGCTGCCTCCGTCTCAGAAAGAATGAGGGAGGGTGCTCGGACACCACCTACAGAAAGGAAAGCCAGCCTCTGCTCGCCTGAAGGGCTGCAGCAGCAGCACCTCCCTTCAGAGCTTTCATATCTCCCAACACTCCTCACGACATGGGCAAACAGCATGCTTCACCAGAACACGGACAGACATCGCTCAGGCAGGTTGTTTTCCTCCCATAACGTGAGAGAACTTAACATGAGGTGACTCATTTCTGCTCCGATTCACGTGCTGGCGCACAAAGGTGAGTATTTCACTATGATAACTATGAGACGGCTCAGATACCCACCGAGCCTAGGGCCTCATAACACGTTATCGATTCTCTGGTGTAAGGCCACAACACCACGGCCTACGGCGAAGAAGAACGGCTCCCAAGCAGCCTTCTCGAGCGCGCTGCTGCATGCTTAGACAACGCTCACTTTACTTCCGCTCTCCTCCAACGGCGAGCGGAGCGGGACGGGCCCTCACTCTACCAACGGCTGCCAAGTTCCAGGGCGCCGGGTGAAAACCCCATTCGCGGCCGGCTGAGGGGCGCCGAGGGGGCCCTGCCCGCCCGCCCCGCCGAATCCTGAGGCGCCCGGGCCCCGCAGGCAGCCGCTGACGCCGGGGCCTGGGCAGCCCGCTTACTTGTTGAGGACGATCTCCATCGGCACGCCAGGCTTCACAATGGCCACCTTCATCGACTCGCTGCCCACGTCCACCGACATCACGGCCACGGGCTCTGCAGCGCGGGGGGAGAAAACGGTCCCGGGACCCGCCAGGCAGCGACCGCCCTGCGGGGG
>Ga0181612_161594_pt1 | contig 14593 bp, 8 predicted proteins | sample HoacroProtozoa21_FD_119630 | JGI IMG/M metagenome (GOLD analysis project Ga0181612, IMG submission 119630) | Hoatzin crop microbial communities from Cojedes, Venezuel. Combined Assembly of Gp0051906, Gp0051904, Gp0051908 | reverse complement strand
TTAAAATACAAAAATATTTACCCCCAAAAAATATTACCTCTTCTCCCCCTACAACTAGAAAAAGGATTAGATTTTGTAAAAGAAAATGGGCAAGCAGCCAATACGCAAAGCCATTTTTTAATGCAAAAATCCAAACTGCCTCCAAAGAGATTTTGTGCTTTGAGATTTGCAGTACTGTATTCCTAAGCCAGCCACACTGGATTTTGCAGAGCGGGCATTAAGAAGTTTGGCTACAGAAAGCTGATAGCTATACTGAGCCAAATTTGCTGCACTGTATCAGCCAGAAAGCTACTTTTGTAAACTCTAAAATTTTCTGCATTAGGGTTTATAACAGCAACGTCAACTCTTATCAGTGTCTGTAGGAGATACATCCTGATGTGAGAATTCCAGTCTTCACAAAGGACTCGCATCAAAGTCACCCCGATAACGTGCTGAGCATGCCTGGGCACCCGGGGAGTTTGCCATCATTCCTGCTTGACGGACTCAGTGATTTGCACCGCTGAACATCAAGCAGTGCTTTTACCCACCAGGATCCGCTCACGGCTGCTGTGCTGAGCCTCTCCCAATCACTGACCCAATTCAGTGACCAGAGCTCAAGTTTCAATATCCACAAAGCCCAGTTAGCAGAGGGAACACACCACCACATCGGTTTCTACATCTATGTTGTATCAATACGTCAATACACGCAAAACACACCCCTGCCCCCTCGGCACAGCTGGACTCAAATTGCTCTCTGCGGCAAGTACACGGAGATCTCTGTCTATCTCCCTCTTCATTCTACTTCTCCATCCAACCCCCCACCTGAAAGCCTCTTACCCAAACTGGGAGAGGACTATCTAAGTAGGATTGCTGCTTTTGCAGCGTGGCAACTGCGAGGCTGGAGGCAGGCTGCTCTCTTCCTCCCTTCACCCTGAGCAAAGCGCAGGAGAGGAGCAAAAATGTGCTTCATAGGGAGCCAGCAAGTCCCGTGGCCCTGGGAGGATGGAAGACATTCCTCCAAAGTAGGGCAGAAATTTCCATAGGTCAGGAAGCTCACATAGCCCAGTACCATCCTGCGCTGCAGCTGGAGTTGGGGAAAGACCCCACCCCCCAACCCCAGTGACAAGCCCAGGCTCCTTCCTCCTGCTCAGCTCCCCAGGTCAAATGAGGAAAGCCAGGGAGCAGAGGCTCTGGTGGCAGAGGGCTCTCCCTCACGTGATGCTCCTCCCTTCTCTCCCAAGAGCAGCGACTCTGTCTGGTGCTTATCTGGAAATACCAGGAATCTTGCATAGCACTGATACCATGGCAGTTCCTAGACATTTATACATACCAGACAGGCACTTCACATCTCATTAGAGTTAACAATACTAAAATAAGGTGATACACTTGCAGTGAAAATAATTTAAGTTGCTTTAAATCTCTAAAGAATTTTCCCTACATATTTCTCTTCAAGGTTTGGGTTTTATTTAATAAAAAAAACAAACTTCCACTGGCTGAAAACGGTCACTAGGGAAAGATAACATTGATCAAAAACTCAAGGAAGTTGGAGATACCAAATGCTTTGGAAGTACTGTAATAAACCCAGCACAGCAACCACAGCACCTCTCACTGCAGGGCCATGACCAGCAGGACCACAGGCACCAGTGAAAGGCCAATTGACTTCAGCAGCAACATTTTTTCATTTACAAGTCATTTGCTTTCAAGGAAAACTTACTTGGCATTCAACAGAAAGTTTCTAAAGCAATTTCCTCTAAGTGTTTTATTCAATTTCTAATAATGACTTATACCTAACAATTTCTAAAATGACATATGTGTGAAAAATACGATGCCATTTAGGCTGAATCTTTAGCCTTACTGTCAAAATAGCTTGTGTCATCCTCAGATTCCAACTGTGGGATGAATTCAGCTTTCTGCCGAAGTAATCCATTCCAGTCCAAATCTTTAAAGAACCGGTGCTGTTTCACTTCAAAGGCACTACCTGAAAAAAGCATCTTTCATTGCAGAGTATTGCTTTCAGCATTTGCATAAGAAAACCAAACCCTAAAACTATCAAGAGCCTGAAAGAATGTACCCAAGTATATTTAAGTGACGCATTTTCCAGGAATTTTGAGAAACAACTTACCCTTTTACCAAAGTGGCGATACACGATAAAATCTGAACAAGATTTCCTCCTTCCCACCTCCTCTTCCTGTTTCATGACAACACATGACTAAACTGGCTGTAAGACAGCATCTGCTGTTACATTCCCCAACAAGTTGTAAGATTAAGAACTAATCAACATCTTAATTTAAAATTTCCAAACTGTAAATACCATCTTGTTTGTTGCTAAATAAAGAGAGAAAACTCAGAAAGGTACTTAGGGAGTGAGTGGCTCCACTCTCTTGAATAAACTCATCCATGTGCTTAAAACAAGGCAGGGGCTTACATATCTTCCTAAATTAGTATCTTTTGTTATTAATCTCAGAAGCCTGGGCACCCAGAAGGAGAAACTAAGGATTATCTGTCTACTAGTATGTGCATTTTTTTCAAATGAAATTAATATTCATAAAAGATGTTACTGTCTTTTTAAAAAAGAGAATAGCAGAGGAAAAGAGATAAAAGGTTTCCTGAGTGCCAGTGGCACTACGAGAAGCCAAGTGGAACAGCAGTCTCAGCATTACAGGTGTATAAGAAATCAAAAAAATCAGTCCATCAACTCATTTTATAAGGCAAGAAACTCGACATCTTTTCCATGAAAGCAACATCTTTCAAGTACATGGATTTGAAGTAAAGAAGAACATGTGAAAACCATCTGATATTATTATTAATTCATGATCCGTTCAGCACCCTTGTGTGCACATGTGTTAAGCCTGCTGAATACATGTGCCTTTTGGAACTGTTATATATTTCGGTTTTATTTTACCCTTAAAGTGTAGCTTCCAACTGAAAATCCTAAATTAAATGAAATACATCAAATCAATGAGTCAGACAACCTGTGCCATGAAGCTGCAGTGTTGCACAAACGATTTTAAAACAAGAGCATAGCTAGAGATTATTTATGGTTATTTACTATCAGGAAATGAGATGTGTTGACTTGTAAAACTTTAAATCCGACACTGTAATACAGAAAGATTGACATACGCATCTGACTTTGCCAAAGAGACTTCCTTGTATGTTTGGAGAATTCTACAGTACAGGCTTCTAGGAATGGGAAAGTTTTCATTTATTTTATCACACCCAGGAGTTCACATCCATGTAGGGGATTAAGCCTCTGGTCAAAGAGAACTTCAAAGAAATCTGATTATTCACTGTTCAAGTGGATACACAGCCCTCGAGCCTTTAATGGAACAGCACAAATTTGAGAAGTTATGTTGCCAGGCTGACAATGCTCCTTTACTGTTTCCCAAACAAGACAGCCATATCTGACTCATGTACGATCTACGCTAATTCTCAGAGCTTCATCACACAGGATTCATTGAATCCAGTATAAACTGTTTCCCAGCTCTAGAGGAGCATTTTTCCACATGGGTGGGGATGTTTTCCTGCTTCTGGCCAGTACTTTCCTATGCAGAAGGTTCCTACCTGTTCCCATTCTTTCCAGAGGATTTTGACGGAGAAGCTTAGAAATTAGGTCCTGGGCATCTGGTGGCAGTGCATCATCACCTTCTGGCCAGGCAATTTCATCTGAGGACAAAAAGAGACTTCACATTTTCTACCAGTTTTATGACCAATTTGAATAACCATTTACATTCCTATACTGTAAAATGTAGTGTTCAGTACTGCCTCAGAACTGTAAACACCTCGAATTCAGCAGCTTGCATATTTAATATAATTCAAGCATTGACATTTTTCAAAATGCATAAAATTCATCGTCAGCTAAAGCTGCTGTCAATCCAAGCAGTGCTTGTGGAGAAAAAACAGCATTAAGAACTCCATTAATAAAGTATGAAATGGGACTTCCACGACAATCCATAAACAATGACACTGACAATACTGCAGCTGTATCTCGTGCCTGCACATTCCACGCTTGTTACACTTGGAACAGAGAGAACAATTCACAGGTAACAATTTCATGCATCATATTTAGTTCTTTGAACTAAAAAATTCGCTTTTTACAAGGACATTTGCCAAGTGTGTTAAAAATTTACTGTTTCAGAAAGCATTCCCAACAGGAAATGTTTTCACTGGCTTATTCCCTGATAGAACACAAAGCAATTGTTTGTCCAACTCCAAGCAGAAGAGAGGGTTAAAAAGCCACAAGACATGAAAGTACCGAGTACAACAGCTTCAATGTGTCTTGCTTAGAATTTCTTTTTTATTTCATTTATACAACAATTACTAATCGACTGACATTTGCACCTACAGAAGCAATAACCAAAATCAGACTGAATTAGACCAGTTGGAGGCTGCTCCTTTCATATTCTCCATCATTTTATTTAAAATACAGAACAGAAAAATCCCCAAATAATTTTCCCCAATCTCACTAGGATTTGCATGACTCCCACACCATGCACAATGACAGAACTATCCAGTGAGATGTTAAGCAACACAACAATTTTCGATAGCTGGAATGAGATGGATGCTACTTTGACACAGAAAGATTAATATTGTAAAATTAAACTCCGTTATTTTACACCTATTTTTTCCTGACCAAACTGTGGATCCTCAATATTTTCAAGGTTTTACTTCACAGCACACCTCGAAACCCCTTCAGAACCAGGAGAGAAACATACCACTGATCACTTGTCCAAACAGCTCTTCAGGTGTGTCCCCAAAGAAAGGCACGCAGCCCACCAGAAACTCGTACAGGATGACTCCCATGGCCCACCAGTCCACAGGCTTCCCATAGCCCTGGCGCAGGATCACTTCTGGTGCAATGTATTCCGGAGTCCCACAGACCTCAAGAGAAACACATAAGAAAGCAACGAATCTACAAATTGCCAAATTCACATCAAAGCTTATTTTTGTCTTTTCTTTTTTTCTCTTCCACCTCGGACCTTTACAAGGAAGTTATTAATGTTTTGTCACTAACCACTTCATGCTGTGAACTACTTCCACAGAGCAAGAGCCCATACATGAGGCACACACTGCCTGCACAGAAATTATATCACATCTTACAAAATGTTCCTAGTGTGGATGTGCCAGCTAAGTAGTTCTTTGGTGAGTATATAGTAAAGCATATGGGAAAAAAGCACATTCTGTGTGTATAGGTCGGTCTGCTTGACAGATGTCTACTGGCACAGCTATAGCTACCAGGAACAGAGTTGTGACAAACCACTCACATCTCCATGCTAGCAGAATTTAGCTTCACAGACGCAGAATTAGCAGCACAGCATGATCACACACTTTAGCATTTAAACCTGGGAGGTACAGCTGGCACAGACAATGGCTAAAGAAATCATGTTGGAAGATCTAAGCTGCCTCGGGCTTAGAAGCAGCAGCAACAACAAAATAGTTACAAAAAACGTAATGCTGCCAAGTGCAAGACCACGATCTAGTGACCAAAGAGAGTTCCTGCTAGAAAAAACATCGTTGCTTGAAGCAAAGGAAGAGAATATCACAGGATGATTATGAATTTACACTTGGCACACCTAAAAAAGAAAATTCAGCTGTGATCCTAGGTATTTTCAGGAGACAGAAGTATTTTTTAATCCCATTATACAAGGCACAGGTGAGCCTGCACCCAGAACAGTATAGTTCCTGTCAACTAAGCTCAGGAAATATCAACTGAAGCTGAAAGAGGCGCATGGAAGAGATATTCACTCAAAGGAAAATTTGTCCTCTTACCTAGAAGAACTTAACTGGTCAAACCTAGCAAAATGAAGGCTAAGGAGACATATGACCCTTAGTAAATATCAGGGGGACAAAAATCGATCATTAAGCCATCAGACAAAATTAGAAGGAGAAACATATAGGAACTTGCCATTAACTTTCTAAGCACCAGAAGGGGGAGACCGTGGAACAACCTTCCAGCAAAATCTGTGTTACATCCCTAAACCAACTTCTGTTCATACCTGCACCACTGTCTGGGCCACACTTTCAATATCCTAAACTAAGAGCTGAAGTGCATCACTCCAAAACAAGAAACAACAAACAATACCAATTTATGTGCAAACATGAGAATGGACTTGTATCTTTTCCTGCCGTTCTACAACTCACAGCACAGCGTCAAGGAAGAGAGAGAGTGCTACAAACGCTGATTCTGTCCCAAGATGGAATCCTGCATCTGATCCCACATCGACAGACAAAATTTTTCAACTTACCTGCTTGTCCAGGAATTCCCTGGTATCCTTCTCAATGTGTCCCTCGTAAAGATTGGTTGTAAGACTCATTAACCCAATTTTAGACAGTCCAAAGTCTGTTAGTTTAATGTGACCCATGGAAGTTATCAGGAGACTAGAGGAAAGAGAAGCAGCAAAATAATCCAACATTCATTTAATTGTTACCCAAAAGCAATTTAAAAAAATGAACACTGCAAGATAATTCTAAGCAAGTTCTCAGTGTTATGTCCCCATCAAACACCTGGAAGGAACCTCCTATGCAACTGAGTATCACAGAGCAGCCAAGGCAATTAGAAACCAGACTACCTTCTGCCATAATTTCACCAGTGTAGCAACAGCTTTGAGATAATATGTTCCCACCCTTTCTCAGTGTCTCTCTGGTTCTACATCAGCAACAAGAGACTCCATAAAGTCTCCTACATGTCGGATGCCATTGAAGATCTCTATTGTCTCTAGCCTCCATGTCCTCTTGCCTATAGAGAAAGGCCCTGAAGAACTGGCTCTCTCCCTCCATCTTCTGCAGAGCTGAAGACTTACTTATCAGGTTTTAGGTCGCGATGAACAATCCCATAATTGTGTAGGTACTCCAATGCCAGAACAGTCTCGGCAAAATACATTCTCGCCATATCAACAGGTAGGGCACCAATGTTCTTGAGAAGTGTAGCACAATCGCCTCCTAGAAAAAAAGTTACAATATGGCACAGTGAAATGGCAAATATCAGTAAGAAAGAACAGCTACGGGTCTACAATACTAGATCAGAGCACATTTCCTAAAGGCTGTCTCTCTCAACCTTGTTAGCCTGAATTCTAAAGCTCTCTCTACACTCTGTCTTGAGCTTCAAACAAATATTAAAATCTGAGGAAAAATGAGATCCATGTATGCTGGGCATGCTTGCTCTAGAACTGTATAGATGCCATTTCCAAACCATAAGCAAGCCTTGAAGAAATGGCAGTTCATGACTGTTTGGCCTCTATAAATTTCTTTGCTTTCCACCACTGAGACACATACTACTTCTGATATACAAGCTTCTTGAAATAGTAAGTGAACACCTCTACAACTACTAACTTGCTCTGCTTGCACATGGAGAGGCAGCCATACCTTCGGACACTGCAGTACTCATGAAAATAAGTCTGTGGACCCTAGATTCAAGCTTCTTAAGGAACACTGGCCACACATTTCATTCGACCTTCATCTCTACTTACAAATAGGAATTAATATTAAAATTTGTTATGTTGATACATCTGTTTTCATTCCACTAATTTATCTGAAAGAGAACTGACACAATAACTCTAAGCTTATTTCTCACAAATATTCAGCCAAGCAAGCCAGGCATAAGAAATTAATCCTATACACCAGTGGAAATATATTGCTTACAAAAAGATACAGTGATAAAATAAAATCAAATAATATTCCAAAGAATAAGCAAAACAAACAAACAAAGAAAAGTACAAAATAGCACTGTATTTTTAAAAAAGCTGCTAAAGAACAAAGACTGCATTGTTTGGTGATGTTTCTCAACTGTCTTTTTCTTGACAAGCAAACATGCTATGGATCTAGCCATGCCATCCCACAGGAGAGCAGGAGGATTTCTTTCCAGTGAGGACTGGAATGCTCATGCTGAATTCTGACCCCAGCAGTTTGCTACATGTGGCTTTATGTTTCCTCAGCTCCACTGTAATCACGTTACATTAGTCACAGGGATTCAAAAACGGAGTATCTCCTTACGCTAAACTGTACTAGCGGTAGAACGATTCATTTCTCCGGCTCAGTCCAAGCAGTCCATACACTGCTCCCTCACAGGGCATCGCGACCTCCCTTGCGACTGCAGGGCTGACTGAGCTCACTCCCCGCGAAGAAAGGACCAACACACCCGTGAGACGGCCTTCCCGTTTACTGTGCTCAGAGCAGCGCGCTGAGCAGTCTTACACCCAAAAGCACACATTACAAATCACACCGCATACACCCTACATGCCCATCCTCCCTAAGGTCCCTTTCCAGGTGTGGATAACGACAACCATACCTTCCACATACTCCATAACCATGCACAGGTGGCGCTTGGTCTCAAAGGAGCAGAACATGCTGACCACAAAGGGGTTCTCAGCAAACGTCAAGATATCTCTCTCCACAAACGCCTGCTGGATCTGGTTTCTCAAAATTAGGTTCTGCTTGTTGATCTTCTTCATGGCAAAACGCTGACGGGTGGTCTTGTGCCGCACCAAATACACCGCTCTAGAAAACCACACATCAAGAGCAAATGTTGCATTTTCAGTTCAAAGTGGGGTTTTTTTGTTGTTTTGGTGGGTTTTTTGTTTTTGTTTTTGTTTTTTAAAACAGTAATGGTAACTGTTTTGGATGGATCCTGACAGACTTATCTGTGACTCCACAAAATCTCATCTCAGTGCCAAGCTCCCCTAGAAAAGCAGGAACCCCATGATGCTTCCTTCCAAAAGCTACTCTGCCTTCTTGAATTAAGCCGCGTTTTCGCTGATGCGACTAACAAGGAGATGTTTCAGACATAAATGTCACAAACTTCCTTAAGCATCATTGCAGAGGGGCGTGTATTTTTCAACACTACAGTAACCATTACACTTAAAAAATTGTCCAAAACATATGGAATCCGCATAGTTTCTTTCCAAGCTCCATAAAATTAATTTGATGCAACACTGTCACCAGGGATTTCCTTCAGTAAAGTATCTCTTACATTTCTATCATTTGCAGATCATTAGATTCCTGCACATTAATAAGACAGTTTGCAAATAAAATTTTCATCCAGTTTGCCTGCCTTATTGAATCAGCACTTGTTTCCTTTTCTCTGGAGTATATTACATTTAATATGGTATTGTGTCTCACCAGCAGCTGACTATAAAATACACCCAGTATAAAGACAGATACGAGTAACAGAAAAATTACCACCTCTCTCCCTCCTTTACAAAGTTACACTTAAATCATGGGGCCTGTGCAAAAACATGACTGAAAAATGTATAAAATCTTCTTGTCTAAAAATGTGCCTCTTCGACCTGCTCCGTTGCATCTTCACTGATTAAAAACAATATGCTTACTCTTTTTCCATATACAATTTTTGAGTTGCTGTTAACTAAGCACCCACTTCAACAAAACGCTCCAGCACATGCTCAGGTTTTGTGCTGTTATGATCTACTGAAGTTCACTGCTTTTCAGTTACAACCTAATGACTATCACCAGTAAGGATTTACGAACTCCAAAGAGTCAGAAACCGCCTTTAAAATTCTGGAAAGGTTTGTATGAGCGGTTAAAATTTTAACCAACCAACTTCATTCTGGATTCTTCAATGGATAATAAAATCTAATAGCGTTTTTACTGTATTGCTTCTCACAGTAGATTTGCCCCAGTGTAATTTTAGCATTTATTTTAGTATTTCAAGTGCTGACAAACAGACACATATGTTATGTATATAACCTGAATACATGGAAGAATGGAAAAGCATAAACTGCTTCTCCCTCAATATTCTTGCTGTTTCAATGAATTGTCAATAACATTTGCAACTACAGAATTTTACCCTCACTCATTTAGCCTTTAAACAAACACAAATCACAGGACTTAACCATACAGCATGAAAGGAAATACAGACTGCCTTGCTAAGCAATAAGGAAATGGGTGCAAAATAATTTTCTCAGACTCATGGAACTGAGTCTGAGCATTTTTTTACTATTACTTAGGAAATCTCACAAAAAACTAAGTGGCAATATTTTCCCTAGAGACAATGCTTACGGAAAATGGTTTTGTCATCTCAAGCTAAGGTACTGAAATGCCTATATTCTACCTACCTACCACAAATAATAGTGCAGAAATAGTTACTGGAAAAACAGGCTCGAGGTCACAACTAGGAAGGGCTTCAGAAAACTTGCGCCTCAGAGGGATTAGGAATATCATATTCTGGAAGCTTTAATGTAGGGCAACTAATCTGCCTGAGCTGGAAGTTGTGTATCAGTTCAGCACAATTTAAGGACTTCACATCCAGAACTAGGTCCAGGTACAGGGGTTACTGTCTAAGAAATCCCAAGAATGTGTGAGAAAAAGCATCTCCCAGAAGAATGCAGAGGACACCATAAGTGTGGAACCTCTGTAAGGCCCAAGCAAAATTAATCTATACTTTGGACCCACAAAAACCAGTCAGTTGCAAAACTTTGCTATAGCCCTTCTCTGGGCAGGACAATCATAGTATTTTCTTCTAAAGCAAAGTCTAAAAGCCTTACCCATAAGCACCATTACTGATCAGTTTAATAGTTTCAAACTCTTCTTCAGATGGAGTTTTCTTTGACTGGACAGAGGCCCCACGGCTCTGGCGAAAGAAGACAAAAAAACAGAAACCCGGAGCAGGAATGACTTCATTCTGCACGTCACTTTTTTGTCCTTTTCTTCTTCAAGCAGCATTCACCCAAGCTCAAACAACTTCTAAACCATGGGAGTCCTCAGCTTTAGGATAATCGTCTGTCTTTCAAATGATGCCCAAGCCAGCGTGACAACACTAGGACCCTCGCAGACCCCTTCCACAATTATTAGCACAATCAGTGAACTATAAGATTCAGGCCTTTCCCCAGCATTGCATTTTAAAATACCAATAAACTAAACGACTAAGCATTTTTGAAACCTAGTGAGTTACAATTAAATTTTTCTAACGGTCTGTTACTAAAGCCAGCTCTCCTCAATACCCATCACATTTTACAAACACAGATAATAAAGAACTTCTCCAGATAATTTTTGTTTGCAACTTGAGAAAGAAAATCAGCAAAATTTGATGAAAATGCATGTTTGCAACTTTTAAGCATTTCAGCACCACAGTATAGATCGCCACAATTTTATGAGTGTATACTCTAGTTTTAACATGTGCTTTTAAATGCAAGCATTCTTTTTTTTTTTAATTAAAATTACTCTGCATTATAATTAATTCTTTACTGTAGACTACTTCTCTCCAGAAAAAAAAAAAAGTGCTAGACAGAGTGAATGTATTATTGCTTTACCTCGACTGAATCATCTGTCTCAGGAGTGTCTGGGCTGTCATAGCTATTCAGCTGGGCCATTTCTGAAAAGAAAGAGGAAAGATTACTCCTAATGATCTCAATCAAACACTACTCTCTTTGTTTATACAAGACAAACAGGATTTTAAAAGGTGCTTGTAGATGACAAAGGACATTTTTCCCCTCTGTAAAAAGTCACCCCAATTATACAGCGATAACCTTTAACATTCTTTAAGCTGTAGGCAATATTCCATATAGAGATGAATATAATTAATTGTTCTAATTTCAGCCTGACTTATTCTAAATGGCTTCTATAATAAGTAAAAGTAATAAATGCAAGTTTGAGGAAACCATTAGCTAGTTAATATTAAAACCTATTCCATGCATATATGTCTGCATATAGCCTGGTGGCACCTTTGTACCCCAGAAAAGAAAAAGCATTACGTTACATTTCAAACAACCTCCCTCCATGAAATGTGTCTGATTCTGCAAAACACTGAGCAGCAGCAGCAGCAAACTGCAAGGAAGTCCATTCATTTAGGCTACTCAGCTGTCTTAGGAGATGCTATAAACTTTGCAAAACCAAATCCTAGGTTAACTACTAGTGTCTGCACAGACATCACTGACATTTCTGGGTGCCCTCCTTATAGAAAGGAAATAAGGCACCTTGACATCTCCACACATTTCTAAAGAAAATTTGACTTTAGTAAGGGGAATTAGTGATGGAAAGGTTCTCTCCCATGACAGGGATCAAAGGAAATTTCCCTTTAATGTCAGATTTCAACAAATGCTATTAAATTGCATTTAGCAATCTTTGGTAGAATTTTTCCCGAAGAGCTCTTCACTTGAAGTCAACCTGTCACTGTCATTCCGGTAAACACCGCAGAAGTTAAACTAGTCCTATCCAGACTACTAATTTATGCTAAAATTATGCTCTCCTGAGAAAATAAAAAGTACGGTTCAATTGCTGAAATATTCTGCAGTAACCTCCAGTCTCTGTCACACTTTCTATTGTTGCTGAGCAAGCCGTGCATGCTTGTAAAACTTGTCACAGGAGATGAGATTCAGCTAGCAAAGTGCCAGGCAGAAATCTTAACTCACAAATTCCAAAGTTCTGGGCCTCTGTACGTTTACAGCATATTCAGTTTACCATATGCAATTCTGGCACCTAGCAGAAAAGCTGTTACTGTCTCATGAAGCATTACTCTCTTTGGTTTTGATGCTATGCAAGATGTAAAAATATAATCTCATCTCCACTTAAAAATTCATACTAGTCCTGCTTTCTTATGGAAAATCACAACACATAAACTCTTCCCAGAGAGGCCAGCAAAGTGGGACAACAGGATACCTTCCAGCCAGGCCACCAGCAGGCAGGCAGATCAGAAAAACAATGGGTGAATTTACTTTCACTGTCCAACAGGACAGAGGAAACAGTTAAATCATAAAGCCATTTTCTAATATTGTTTCAGCTATGACACAGGGAGACATTATTAACATCATAAGTAAAGAACTGTCACTGTTGATGTGCGATCCTTAGCCCAGCAACACTCCTTTGAGACATGTGGCTGGAAAGGACAGTCTAGAATTTGACAGCAAACAGGAAAATAAGGAAAAATGGCCTAGAAATTAAACCAATAAAATTAAAGCCTCATTCAGCTATGCAGTGACCAGGAGATCTGGTTTTCCTTTCAGCAGTTTGGAGAGTACAAAATAAGAGTTCTCACCCTCCAGGGGATCCCTGGTGAGCCCCAGCTGGCTGATGATATAACGAGGAATGTCACATTTAATTCCTTGCCCTTCCTTGGCATGGCCTTCCGCAGCTTCTAACAAATGGTAGAACTCTTCAGGATCAAACTCCTAGAGCAAGGTGGTGAGAGAGACAGAAACAGGTAAATGATTCAGCTTTACAATTATGAAAGGTTTCTCCCAAACACAGGAGATTCCTCAGAAGCATCCAAAGTTAATTCTGGGCTCAGCAGTGATGCAACACATTTGCAGTTACAAAAAGCATGTCAACGCATTCCACTCTGCTCTGCAAAAATGCCAGCCTGCTGGATGTCCGCTGGCTTGGATCTGCACATCAGAGCAGGACAGGGACTGTAGGGACTTTTGATGAACCCAAACCAGACTATGACAGATAATATTATGTCGGATAATACGGTCACGACAAGGTAAGCATCAATGTGGACACACCTCCCAATTGAGATGTGGACTGAGGTGCTGCCTTCTGCCACCTCCGTCTGAGAGGTGAGTTAAGCCAATATAAATCTCTCCTGCTTTCAAATGTCACTTCTGATTAAACCACACACCCACTCCATTCTGACCTTAGGAATTGCTAATAAAATTATTAATAAAACAGCAATTGCTATTTTATCAGCAGAGAAGACATCACTTGCTATATAAGAAATGCTCCTGTGGTATTTCTTGTACTATAGAGTACAGGATCATCTCATCAATTCAGTCGGTGTACATGATTTCTAAGGCAAGAACAGGTTATAAGAAGGTGCGATCTCTTTTACTAGACTAACAGACAGAGTTGGGAATAAAAGACAAGCTTCTGGAGACAGAAGCACCCAGCTTAGAAGCAAGTACACCAGCCAACTTTAACTCTCCCATACAAATCTCATCACTCACCACAATGAGCAGCTTTGCCAAGACTCTTCAAAAATTTTCTAGTGAAATGGGAGGATAAAATGGGAAGAGTTACAGCACACTGCTGTGAGGGCATCAGAAAAGCTTACATGAGTGTGCTCAGCAGCATAAGAAAAAAGAGCACAGAACCACAAACACGAAAAACAAATATGATGTAAAAATCTGAACGGTTAGAGAAACAGAGCAAAGATGCACCTTTCTCTTGACTGCTTTAAGCAATGCTCCTTAGATACACGCTGTCACCAATGACAGCAACAACGCAAGAAAGTATTCCTAACTCCTCTGGAAAAGGATTCATAAACTACCTCAGACTTGGCAGAGAGCAGGAGCCAGACCAGAGAGGACCACGGGAGAGGGATGGTCCCCAGTACTGCACTACTGGAATACCACGCATCTGGAGTACTGCGTCCAGTTCTGGCCTCCCCACTTCAAGAAAGATGAGGAACTAGAGTCCAGCGGAGGGTTACAAAGATGGTGAGGGGACTGGAGCACCTCTCCTGCGAGGAAAGGCTGAGGGAGCTGGGCTTGTTCAGCCTGAAGAATAGAAGACTGTGAGGGGACCTAATATACACTTATAAATATCTGAAGAGTGGGTGTCAGAAGGATGGGGCCAGACTCTTTTCAGTAGTGCCCAGTGACAGGACAAGGGACAATGGGCAAAAACTGAGGCACAGGAAGTTCCTTCTGAACATGAGGAAGAACTTCTT
>Ga0181612_182057_pt1 | contig 14594 bp, 10 predicted proteins | sample HoacroProtozoa21_FD_119630 | JGI IMG/M metagenome (GOLD analysis project Ga0181612, IMG submission 119630) | Hoatzin crop microbial communities from Cojedes, Venezuel. Combined Assembly of Gp0051906, Gp0051904, Gp0051908 | reverse complement strand
CTCCTTGTCCTCCATGTGCCTTAGCATAGCTTTTGGGAGGATCCATTCCATGATCTGCCCAGGCACAGAGGTGAGGCTGACAGGTCGGTAGTTCCCCGGGTGGTCCTTTCTATCCTTTCTAAAAATGGGCACAAGGTTTCCCTTCTTCCAGTCACCAGGGATGTCACCTGACTGCCATGAGTTTTCAAATATCATAAAGAGTCACTTGGCAACCACAGCAGCCAGTTCCTCCAGGATTCTGGGATGCATCCCATCAGGACCCATAGAATTATGCATGTTCAGGTTCCTCAAGTGATCATGAACCTAATGTTCTCTTACGGTGGGAGGGACTTTACTCCCCCAGTCCTTGCCTTGAGGTCTGTCCACTCAAGAGGTGTGGGAAGAGAGGCTGACAGTAAAGACTGAGGCAAAAGAGTTGTTGAGTACCTCAGCCTTCTCCTCATCCATTGTTACTAGTTTGTCAGTCATGTTCATCAGGGGGAGTACGCTTGCCTAGCTGACCTTCTAATGCATTACGGGAGGGGAAAAAAAGATTGAATTTTCATTTTTTTCCCTTCAGAATGCATTTTAAATGAAGTGTTGGCTTTGGATGGTGGTTTCTAGTGCTTTTGCTTGTACTGCTTCCAGAGAGACTTGTAGCTTCTGTGATACGAACTTCACATCAAGAATTTTTGATCCTGAAATAAAGTCTTCAGTACACGGAATAAAGAGTATTTTCTCACTGCATGACATTTCTTATGAGAAATTTTCTCACTGCATGATGTTTCTTCAGAGGGGTTCAGCCATTGCTGATAAATGGATTTCTGTTCAGAATATTGTCCGCTGGTTAGAGAATGGGAAGTCTGGGTCCCTTCGTGCCACAGTAGAAATCACCGTTGGTCGTTGTTGGGTTTGAAACAGAGGCTTAAGAGGAAAAACACTACTTTCTTATTATTTCCTGTTGTAGTATGTCTGATTCATTGGTTTTTCAGGACAAATAGTATGTTCTGTGCTAATTCAGATAGAATATGAGCTTATATATTTGCTAGGTATTTGTTACTGAAATTATAAAAACATGCCATTAACCACTGCCAGCACTGCGTGTGAGGAGGTATGCAAACTGAGGAGTGGGATATTCCTATGTTTTTGATGTAAGGTTTTGACTAAGTTTTAAATACAGCATTTTTTTACTGTTAATTCCATCTCTCTTCTTTTTAAGATTCCAGATTCCATCATCTCTCGAGGTGTTCAGGTGCTCCCGCGTGATACAGCTTCTCTCAGTACTACTCCTTCAGAATCTCCTCGTGCCCAGGCCACCTCTCGTCTCTCCACTGCATCCTGCCCAACACCAAAAGTAAGCAGATTTATGCTTTGCAAACTCCATGCTCAGACGTATGATCTATCAAGTTAATCTGTTGCTTCTGCTGAACAAGGTTGGTTCACATGCAAGGGTCGTATCATTCTAAATAGTAGATAAATGCAAGATTGTATGGTTCATTCCATACGTACTGTTACACAATTAAATATGTGGGTCCAACAACACATTATGGTTACTGAAGTTTCATGTTATCTTTTGCAATATCAGTCTTGAATATGGAATTGTTAACACCTTGAATGTCTTTGATTTCCCAAGGAAAACAGATAATCCTGCCACTGAGTAACATTAAGCGGGTAGTATTCTGTTGAAAAAATTAGTGTGTAAATTTCTAGCCTGGGCTGGGGCATTTCTGTGCCCCACTTTATTATTGTTCGGTTTAAAACGCTCTCAAACCAACTGGTTTTGCTCAAACTTAGAGATTTGCTGCCTGACATTTGGAAACAAAAAACAGCCTAAATTGAACAGAAAGAAAGTTTTAATGCCAACCTTGTGGGATTATTATTCAGTTCTTACTGATTATGCTATAGTATTTAATCATTGAGGTGAATTCTCTTATCTTCTCTTTTTATCAAACTTTAAATAGCATACATCAAAATCCAGGTGAATTGACCAGTGGCAAAGTCTGTAATGTTTACCTTCGGCAGGATTCCTTTCAGCAGAAGAAAACTCTGTCTGAATTCGCTTTGTGCGAAGATCTTTCTGTGGCACCAGATGCTGACATACCAATAGACCCGTAGCAGATGGCAAACAATAACATTCTTCCTCATCTAATTCATGATCCTTGAAGATTATTCTGCTTGCTAAAGTGATTGCCAGCATCTGCTAGTTCTTCTTTCCTGCTGTCTCATTCTTTTCTGTCAGCAAACAAGATTTATTGGCAACTACCCATAGAAATGTTTTGGTTTAGCCTATGGGATCGTTTTATGCAGTACTCACCTTCACTGTAGTAGAATCAAAATAATGCTGATGGACAGCATACTTGAACTTCATTATCTAGTTTACTTTTCTTAAGAAGATGCTCAGTGAATTCTATCTGCAAGCGTCTCCTTCATTTCTTTGCTAAAAAATTATCTGATGGCTTAAAAATAAAAACTCAGAGCTTATTACATTAGAACACTTAGAGCAGAAGGGCAGTACAAAACTGAGAAACTGCACTGAGTTTTATGCCCATTGACAAAACAAAAGTACCCAAAGAAAACCAAAGGAGACCAGGCATAAAAACAGAGACAGCGCTGCTAAGAAATAGCTCTAGATGAAGCCTATATATTTTCAGGAAGGTTATCACAATGGGAAGGAGTAAAGCTTATCTGTTGTGAAGCGGAATGCATTCCTTTAGACTATCTGATTCAAAGATTCAGAGGTTACAGAGGGAAACTACAAGAACTTTGAAACATTAAAAATCTAAAACTCTTCTTTGGGAAATTAGTTGAGATGAGCTCTTACCATAATTGGATCATACTTTGGTATTTCATGTTAAGCCCTGTTTTTCATGTATTACTTCAAAATCAGATTTTGTTCAAAATGTGTGAGACCACACCACTTTTATAACAGGAATTGCCGTGCAACATCTGGCTAGTCTAGCTTTTCTGTGATGTCTTTCAAAGGTGGGGGATACAGGCTGATACAGAGAAAGATTTAGGACAGCCCAACTGGAAAATAAACATGAAAGGTGATCTCATCTGTTCATATTACCTAGAAGTTGGATTTTGACAAAAGTATAAGCTTCTTTGCCTCTTAGAGAGCTCTTGGTTAATTTTTCTTATTACTTTAAAAACACCAAACAAACTACTCGTCATCTTTTTTGTTCAGTCCTTTTCAGTACCCTGAAGTTCTCAAACATTATCTGGATTTGTCAAGAAATATGGTTCATTCATATTCTTCAAGGCTGTCAATGTGTCTAAATGTCTTCACATTCTGTGTTTTTCCTTGTGCATCCTGCTTTCTAGTAATGCAATATGAATTAACTTTACACTGGACCTCTTGATGCACACAGTAGTGAGACTAAAGATAAATTGTACTTCAGCATCCAGTTGATATTCCAGGGTGGTATTTTTCTTCTTTAATCTGCAAGTGTGTATCTTTTCAATATTCTCATTTGCTGGTTTAGGAACTCATTTCAGGGCTCCAAAGCATGTGTATATGAAATGAAACAAGGGAGAGGAAGTTTCAGCAAAAAAGTTTAATTTTCTTTGATTATACATATTGTTTGGAGTGATGCTCTAACTGTAGAGCTAGTGGCACTGTATTTCTTTGTCAACTACATATTCCAGTTTATTTTGTTGTACCATTTTCTTGTTGTATTTTTTTTGTCCTGAATGTACATAAAGCCTTACATCTCTCTTACTGAATTTGCTGAATAGCAGAAATTTGTGTGTGTGTCTCGGAAAAAAAAATCAAGCTTCTGCAATGACAGGAGCACCTCTGTTGAATGAATGTAAGTAGGAGGTTAGTAACGCATGGGGGTATTGGAGAGAAGGTATGGGAGAGTGAGCTACTAATACTCCAGGTTGATCTGTTAGGAGAAGTCTTTACCTTTTCATAATTACATTTTGGAAAACTTAACGTTGTTTAAATATACACACAGATCATCTAGACAAAATACATTTAATTTAAATTTGCTTTACTGTTTACAATTTATCTTTCATGTTTTCTTAAAATTTCATGTTTCTAGCAAAGTAGTAAATCATTAATACTGAGTTTGAACCTGTATATTTCAATCAATCATCAAAAGTTTAATTTCCTGATAAAAGAAGTAATTATATTTTTCACTGTAGCCTCTTAGGAGGTCAGAACTTCTCAAGACAAATTTCCTTTGGGACTACTCAGTCTGTCATTAGGTACATCCCCAAAACTAAGCAAGCTTGCTTTTGTTAGCTTTTAATAAATCTCTGTAGAACACCTTCCATGTTCTCTAAATTGCCTTTGAGTTTCAAGCAAAATCCACTGTGGCTCAAAGAGCATTCAAACCATATGTATAGTAGATGGATTCAGATATAGAGGCAACTTAAGTTTCACGGAGGGGGAAACTGCACGAACAGTCCTCCCTTTTTCAGTCATTCAGCCATAAAGTTGATAGTGATTGTGACAGATATTTTTAGTTTTTACAATACAGTTTTGGTCTTTTCAAAGTTTTACTGCTTTCTCGACAAGGTTAGATGAATTTACTGAATACTCACATGACAAAAGTTTAGGATGACACAGGTGTGGCTTGAAGTTTTTCATGCCATCTCCAGGACCTGCTCAGATTCTAACATTTTACTATATTTTTTGTGTATGTTTGTGGCTGGCTTTTTCAATAATTTAAATGCAGTGTTCTTTTCAGATACAAAAGTAATGTACTACCTAGTGTAAAATACCTTTTACAAATGTGGAGGGGTTTTTTATGTTTTCATTAATGTTGACTCTTGGGGCTTTTTTTAAACTTACAGTATAAAATTTTATATCTGTAACTTCAGATAACTTAAAGAATATATGCAGAGCAAATGACTGAGTCATTTCTTCGAACTTCTAATTTTGTTCTACTCTTAGGGAGATTATATTAGTATGAAAGAAAATTACAGCTTTCATGTTGCAGTCTTCACTTCTCCCGTACATAAATGATGTAATCAGTATTTAATTTTTGGCAGTCTTGTGTGTCAAAATCAAATGAAGCCAATATAGAAGACCAGGGACGGGTTTTAAATTATCACCAGGAATACTTTTCAGTGGCAAGAGGTGTTCAAAGTGTTTCACTTGGTGAGATCATCAGTCTCACTGATGTTCAGTTCTTCCACTACAATGTGCGGTTGCTTTCAGTGTTATCTTTGATCCTGAAGGATCCTAAGGAACTTGTTATAGCAGTTTTAAGATGAGAGCGTTTTTTAATTTTTCCATCTTCCTACGTCATTCGCGACACCCCTTATATTCTGCCTGAGAAAAATTCTCTCTCTACTTCTCTTGCTGGTTATCTGTCCCTTCCCTAGCTATCCATTTTTTAGTTACATTGAATCAGACAAAACTCTCAGTGGTGTTAAGTTACATCCTTACATATGTGTAGTTGTGATACATAGCTTTTAATTCCTACATCAGGAAAGTTTGTAGGCTCTATCTTAGAGCTAAAATGAGCAAGCAGGGCTACTTTTCAGAATTTTTTTAGATTCTGGGAAAACTGTCATCTCATCTATCCACCGCTCCATCCACACCTTTCTTTGTAGCATAGTACATTTAATTCTGCTACCTAGTCACTTTCTGTAACTTTCTATAGCTCTCTCCTATTATGAACTCTTGTCTTTATCATTTGTAAGTTGCCATTCACCTAAAGACCTAATATTCCTAATGTAAAAAGAGTGATACTTGTAATTTATGTGAATGTTTCAGTTGCAGAGAATTTCTGAAATGAAACAGCCTAGAAAAATACTTTTTTTTTAAATAAAGGGCTGATGAGAATTGTTTATTGTATATTATATATATAAAGATATTTGTATTATATATAATATGTTTTATTATCAATCACCTCTCATACTTGCTACCAGTGAAAAATGATGCTTTGAACACCTTCTGTCATGAACCATAGCTTTAATCTTTAATACGCACATTGGTGCACGTTTTCCACACAGTCAAATAAGTTACAAATTAGTACTAAACCAAATTATGATTTTACGTTTTCAGTCTAGTGTTGTGACTTTTAATATACAACTACCATGTGAAATAATGACATTGGCAGATGGGAGCAGGTACAGTTGGGAAGATGCTTTTGTATCAATTATTGTTACATATTTTTCAGTAGAAAATATATTCAGTATTTTTCAGTAGAAGAAAGATCAGGTAGCTTACCAGAAATTCTTGGTTACTAATAAGATGCTGTTCAGGACATGATTTAGCAAGTTGTAGTTTTATCCGTAGGGTACAATGGGTGCGTTGAATTTTATATTTGTTGTCGTGATTCCTACTGTTTCTTCTTAAGGTGATCATCAAGGTGAAAACAATATGGCAAGTAGATGAATATATGTTTAAGTTTGTGTGGATACACTGAATTCCCAAAAAAAGTTTTTTTGCTTTTTTAATTTATTAAGTTTGCATATGCTGTAGTTTTTTCTGCCTAGGAACTTGCTTGAGTAAGTAGCAAATGCTTTGGCACAGCTATTTAGCTGTGATGTGGCTGGGGAGCATGGAAAAGTGGAAAGGATGTTTTAAGTTGTTAGACTGATCTAGGCAGGTGAAATCACACTCTGAGCACTGCAAGGGTTTCTTTCTTTTTTTTGTAAAACAGGTAGCTGTTTATAGACACGTGGGCTTAGTTAGATATTTGATCCTGCTAAAAATTCCAATGTTTTATTCATTATTTCTGGGGTTTATTTCCTCTTAATTTTTTTTAGTGGGCATTGTAGGATTACAAAAAACATTAATTTAAGTGAAAAGAGATGCTGAGAGAATGTATATTGGAGTAGAAGGTAGCCAGGGTTGCCTTAAGATGAGGAATCCTGCTTACTAACGCACATCAATCTACTGTGTCTTCCCAGGTTCTCCTCAATACAGCACAGCAGTGGTTGTCCAATCAATTAAGATACTAGAATATTTTCCATATAATTATTGCCTTTATTCCTCATTGTTTAAAGTGTATTGTCGTGGCAAAACACGTGGATGATTTGAGTCCTAACAAGTCTTATTTTTAGTTTATATTTTGGTTAAAAACCCTGATTGTTGTAAGTTCAAAACACTAAGTGCCGCAGCATCAGAAGTGAGACATTGTAACGAAGAAAGAAGCAGCTTGGTATAGCAAAAAAACCCAAATACATCATCAATAATAATAGCAAAGTCTACTAAAATCCTTTCTAAAATGGAAGATTCACTTTGTAGGAAGGTCGAAAAATAGAGGGGTAGAGTTTTGGGGGTATTTGTTAGTACCAAAATAGACCCATCAACAAGTCTCTGGAGAGGCAGAATAAAGACTTGTGTCATCAAGTTTAAGCTGAAAATTGAATTTCAGTAGAGGTACTTATATGACTTAGTTTCAGTTATTGAACACCTGTTTTTCAAGTAGTACCATATTCATTGGTAACTAGCGTCTGTATTAAATAGTATAGCTATGCCAAAATCCAGTTCCCTTCCTTTCTCATGCCCAAGAACTGTTTATAGCAGGGCTAAAGAAGGATGTTGGAGTAGTTGGAAATTGGGTACCTATACCAATCCAGAGCATCTGAAACAATTCTTGAATTCATAGAATCAACTACTTTTCAGACCTGTTACATAAGGAATCATATGAAGAAGCTCTAATGTGCAAAATTGCCCTACATTTCTCTTTCTTTTTAACCAGTTGGTATTATATTAAGCTATGGAATTCCATTCTTTTCTTGAGTCCAGTGAAACTTTCAAACATGTCAAAAAAGCTTCTCAGTCTTTCCCTGAAAAGATTTTTTCAAACTGTAACTGTTGTGCGTGTGTATCCCTCCAGAAGAGAGTAATCTTTCAGTACAGACGTACTCTCACACATGCATTGCATGAGTTCTGATCTATGTATGCTTATGCTGCATCAGCTTGTCAGTTCCTCCTTGAATTTTTTTTTTCAGTCAGCTTTGGGAGCACAAGTTTTTGTTTATTACTATGCTTTCTTCAAATGCTAAATGTTCTTTTCAAATTCTGATAACTTCACTTTGGCATTACTTTAAGAAAAGAAGCAGCTTGATATGTTTGACATATGAAATAACCCAAATACCTCATAAATATTAAAAGCAAGGTCTACTAAAATCCTTTCTAAAATGCAAGATTCACTTTGTAGGAAGATCCTTCTCGAATTAGTTTCCTTACCCACACCTTTTCAGTACCTATCCAAAATAAATCTCTGGTTTGAATTCTGATGTATCATAAGATGAGGTCTCTTGTGTTTGGTGGTTTGCTTTTTTTTTCCCCAATTTCTTTCATCCAATTTCTTCATTTAGAAATTACTGTCAGCGCATCTCTGCAGAAATATTTGCTAGCTCCATTTTCAATATATCTAGTTCTGGTCTTGTCACTGATGCTTTTTAAGAATGTTGGTGCCTGGAGATCATTTTAATGTCCTGCTGGAGTTGGCCTCTTGGAGCAATATTGACTCCCCATCCCATTCATTCTCTTTTTCTTTTTCTTCGGGATGTTAGTTCTTATTACCTGTGCCAATTGATTTATTTTTGTTCTTCATGAAATATGGTTTCAAGAGTAAAACTGTGTGTCTGTGTGCTGAGTTTTTGTATAGCCGTATGGTTTGTTTGTAGGAATTCGGTTTTCTGCTGCTCCTCTTTTTTACTGTCTCAGTTTCTGCTAAGCTGTGATTTCAGCCATTCATACATTAACCTGATCTTAATCAACATCTCAGGTGTGGGCAGGCTTGCTTCTGTTCCTTCACTATTGACATAATAAATAATCCACATCACTTACAGCTGTGTTCTTTTTTTGATAAAAGGATCAGAAGTTTCAAATACATATTTACAAGGTGAGACAACGATCTTCTTTCTTCTAGTTGTTTCTTTCTTATTATAGCAATTAATTTAGCAGCGATGTAGCAAAGTTCAATGCCAGATATTATAGAAGGGGTAGGTGATGTTCTTTTAAAACAAAAAGGGTTTCAGCCACACTTTCATATTTACATACTCAAGAGCGCAAAGATGCATACATTCAGCAGTCTGTCCAGCATTCAGGCATCCGTATATGTGTACCCACCTGGTCTGGTCAGGATTGCTTGAAATGATGTATAGGATGTGGGGCACCAGCTGTCAAGTCCTCCACAACTTCTCTAGGTTTCTTCTGGTATCCATTAAGTCAGTGTTTGATTTGCCTTTAGGAGCTGACAGTTAAGTGGATATTTGTCTCTCCATCTGGTTCCACCTCTTGCATATGTGAGATTTGCTTGCTGTCCTGTGTTGTCCTTATCTAAACCTGCTTTTTATTATTCTGACATCATCTCTCAGTGACTCCAACTATTTGTTTTGGTCTTTAAATCATTTTAGGTTGTCTTGTTTCACTGATTGGGTATCCCCAGAAGCTGCATGAAGTGCTGTGATCTAAATGAAGTACTAATCTCTATGCCATCAACACGTTTTTCTTATATCCCTTCTGCTATGCTTTCTGGTGCTGTCACATCCATACATTTCCATTTATTCTCTACCACTCTTACTATATCTGTTAGTTATTCAAGGAGTATTCTTATGCAGAAGTCTATATTAGCTTGCTGTTGAAGCAAGCCACTTGCATGTCACATCCTGATATCGTATCATGCTTCTACAGATTTGCAATATAATAATAATACTCCATTTCCTGTGCACATGCAACCCCAAGTGCTGTAAAAAGTGGTGGTAGTCTAGCAGCACCAAGCAATTATGTGTTAGCAGGAGCCAAAAACTTAAATTTAGACCAGGAAAGCTCTTTCAAGGCATGCATGTTCCTGTGGTTAATGTATCATGTGCAGTGAAAGTTCCCTGGTTCCATTGCAGTTGATGCGAGATGTGAGAGAGAAGCAAGAATCTAAAGCGGAGGCATTGCTTTTCTCATGGATGATGTAAATATGGAATATGTAGGTTCTTTAGCGAGTGTACTAGTAGTCCCTGAAGTCCAGTTTCACCTTTAAAAAGGTTTTTAGGAAATAAAGGAGTTAAAAGTAAATGGCATCTCCTGGTTCTGTGAAACTTATGTCCAATTTCAGGCGCTATCTAATACTATTTAATGTTGCAATATGTAATACCATCTAAGACTGGCAAACTAAAAATAGTTTTCCCAAGAGCACAACTGTCTCCAGCCTTGTTTTAGAACCTCTCTATCACATTGGTCAGTCTGCACTCAGTAGCCTTTGTGCCACTGTTGGCCTTTTAGCTTAAGTATGCCAGTCTTTTCTTGATCACGTATTCATTCCTCACATAGACGTATAAAGGGGATGCATAGAAACTTTCAGATTTCATTTTTCTGAATCAACTAAGTCCAACTCCTTCATTTTCATCCTTTTCAAAAAGACTCCTTCAAAAGTCTTTTCCTGTATTTTTTGTAACTTGCACCTTCCTTGCATTGATCAAAACTGTGTATCTGCTTATATGAGATTTTACTGACGTTTTGCACAATGGATTTATAATCTCTGTCTTTTTTCCAACTGTTAAGTCCTTGCCCATGTAGCAAAGATGCTTGTTAGTTCAGAACTTTGTGTTAAATTTCACTCCATTTCTTTTACAGCAGTCTTCAATGTTATCAAATGCCTGCTGATGAGATTACGTCAATATTCTGTAATGATGATGCCTCCCATATTTATCTGAGAGCACTCCTAACTTTTCTGTCAAAACCATTATTGAAAGTACTAGATAAGGTCAGTTTCTACATCACACATTTGCAAACTATATTCATAACTGCTCTTCTGCCTGTTCCTCTTTCAGAAAAATATATTGTTACCTTCCAACTTGCAATTTCCTTGACCTCTCAAAAATTCTGTTTTTACTTCTGTGTGTTCCTGACCTATATTTCATCTGTTTATAAGAGCAGTTGCCTCATCAAAAGTAATACAGCTTTATACTAATTCTCATGGATTACTATACCTTTGTTCCCATATCATATATTATCATCCCTAATCAAAATTCAGGCAATGTATGATTTTCGCTTACCTAGTTCACCATTCATGTCTTCCCAAACTCAAATGATAGCATTTCTACTTTCTCTTCTTCTGTATGTATTTTTAATGAATCTTTTACTCCTTGTTTTAAATTCCTTTAACTCCATTTTGTATTTAACAGTTTCTAGCTTAGACAAAATAGTATCTTTTATTTTCATGTCTGCCAGGGCAGACATGTCTGTCTAGACCTAGTAGCTTTCTTGGCATGGTTTTTCGTTCTTCTCCACTCAAGAAAACAGAGTCAGAGTATTTTAAGAATTTATTTTGGCTGTCTGTCAAAGTATTTTCAGTTAGAATGGTACTTTTGCAAAAGGCTGATGAAAGGTGGTCATTTCTCTCCCTTGGTAGGTAAAACTGTTGTCTGTTGATACAGAAAAGTATATTTTTCAAGATCAGTCTTATCTGAATTGGGTACCTGTTCAGTTTGGATTTATTGCATCTATAGCAACAATACTTCTCATCTGAGAGCAAATCTATCTTCATGTAGTCAAGCAATTAGGCAATTTCATTATAGTATAAAACTGCAAAGTCGTTCTTGATCTGAAGTGATAACAAAAGCAAGTGTCCAAGAAGTTAGTTGTTTATCTAAAAAACAGGTCAAGCCTGAATGCAAGGCTCATATAGACCATTTATCCTAGAATGTGTGGGTGTCGTCATCTGGTTTTGCATGGAGCTTACAAGATACCTTCTGCAAGACATGGAGACAGACTTTATCTCAATTTTGAGAATTTTTTGTAATCACTCTTTTATATCAAGGTCTTGTTTCTGGTATCTTTTGTTTCCCAAGCAGATAGGCTTTCTCTTTTACAAAAAGGTAGTTCTCAGAATCCTGTTACCCTTGCCTTTATAGGTCAGCACATCAATACGTCCAATGTGAAGACAGTCATTCATCTATTCGTCTTTCTAAGACAGAAACAACAAGACATTGTCTTTTAGGACATAGCCTGAGTAATTGCTATCAGAATTTGAGTTTCCTTCATTAAGTAGATTCTTAAATCGTATTGATTATGCAAGTTTTTGAACTGTAGCTGTTTTTAGCAAGTTATTTCCCCAGAAAGTTTTGAGGAAAAGGTACAAGGTGCTTTCTTCTGCCAAGTTCCCATGCATTATTTCCTGGCTGGAAAAGGAGAACATGTATCCTACTTAGTATGTGGCCCAATGCTCTCACTTATACCTGTTCGTGTGTGGAATCCTCATTCTGTGCTTCTCTATTCCTCAGGATGAGTGGGGTTTCTTTAAAAAAATCTGTGCATATGTGTGTACGCATAATCTCTTATCACAGCTGAGCCTAGGTAATGTGCAACCATACCAGAGGAATACAGGTGCACTTTCTCAATGCTGCTTTGCTTGCTCTTTTGGTGTGGTTCCACTCTATCTGTTCTAAGTGCAATAAATGACAGTTTCAAGTACCTCAAATGAACAGTAGTCATTAAGCGAGGAGATGAGGTAAGCTCTATAGCCGATTTATCCAGAAATGTTGGGAAACATTACTGGAATCCCTAACATACCAAGTCTGTTCCATTAAACAGTGCTGTTAAATTGTAACAATCACTAAGCATCAATAAACAGTACTAGGGAATGAGAAAACAAAGGTGATGGAAAACATATTGATTTTTAGAATCAAAAGAACAGTTGTCACAATCTTTTGTCCAGCCTGCTCACAAGCAGCCATTCTAAATTCATTAATACAGTTCATCCTGTTAAATTAAACTTCTTTGTCTGCTTACTCCTCTAATTACCTCCTTTCTCACCAAGTATGTTCGAAGTCCTTTATTTTGTCATTTATGTGAAGCTTAGGTCAATGCTTATCCAACTCTGTAGTCTGGATCTGCAAGGAGAATTTAATATGTGCCAAGTGCATTGCCTGTGTTTGAGAAGATTCTTGTTTAGTTGTGCCACTTCTTGTTTAGTAAAATATTGATCATCGGTTGTTCTCCCTGTTTTAATTTTCTGCGTGTAACAGGAAAAGCGGGAAGGCACTGTAGCGCTCCAGGGAATTGTCCCATTTTGAACATCAGCGATCAATTTAACTAGTTTTGTTTGTTCCTCGAAGAGATTGTGTAAGAAAATAGTATTTAATATTTTCTACATTTCTGCCTTTGTAAAATTAATGAACTGTAGCAGCACAAATCATGACAAAATTCTGACATGTTAAAATGTGAGTTCAAAATTGTGTGACCATGAAGATATTATGCCATTCACAGATGCCTCAAGATTAGGTGTTAGAACATCTTCAGATGATTAATAGTAATGACAATGATTCAAATGAATCCCTATATTTATTACACTCAGAAACTATCTTCAGTGTCTGAAATGAAATTGCCTCTATTTTACTCACCAATTTAGTTCCATTTTAAAAGACAAAGTACATATTATCTCTTTAAAAGGGACATTTACAAATAGGATAGAATTTGATTTCTTCAGTTAGGCTTCAACAGTATATTTGCTTGTTTGAAAGGAAAGGAAGTGATTATTTATCTATTTGTGATCACTTTCACAATAATGTTGCATATTCTTGGACAAGAAGTTCTGTAGGCATTTATTGATATTTACATTTACTGAAACCTGTAATATTTCAGTAAAGCGCTTTTTTTTATTTTAAAACCAGCAATAGTGGTGGCTGTAGGAATGTATTTACAGGAAAAGTGTATGACAAATTAGGGATCCTTGAGGTGACAAATTCAAAGCGCTTACATTTGGAACATATTTCTCTCCAATGACTGTGTTGAAAACTGGGCCTCCCACTTGAATGTCCTACAGTAGATTTATGGAAATCATCCCATGAGAAATAGTAAGAAGTTTGGCAAGATTTCAAACCAATGTTGGCAATCTTTCTTTCAAATTTGCACCATTCATTGCAATTTATGTATTAAGACTGCTTTTTTCCTTTTAAAACAGTTTTTCAAAATGCAAGGAATGCCTTTGAGCAAGGACTTCTATGCCTTGGCATGGAGGTTCTTTGCAACACTTCCTTTGCTTCGTGAAGTTTCCAGGCAGCCTCCTTGGGCAATAGTTTCATTCAACAGCACCGACAGCATGGACAAAGACTGACCTTGGTCACTTCCCATGTTATTGTTAGTACCTAGCCAGCGAAAGGTCATATTGTTTTAAGCTTCTGCAAAGTGAATTGAATCCCAGATCTTTCCACCTTATGTTCATCTTCTGAGGTTATCGCCTCACTGCTTTAATTATGTGTTTCCTGTGGCTTTGATGGATACACCCTTTCCCGGTATCCTTACCGACCCTTCCACTTCTCTTTCACAGTTGAACTCTTCAGGATGCATAGATGTGAGGAAATACATGTGACAAGAAGCTTTACACAGATTTTTCCAAACACAGCCCTGCCTAGTCAAAAGGATAAATACAGGATGTTGCACATATTTGAGAACAAACCTTAAATGCACCTGTCCTCAAAGAGGATTACTCTTCCCTTTAAAGTCCCCATGGCCCATCTGTTTTCAGAAAGATCTTCCATGTTACACTGAGCCCAAATGCAAATACCTCCCCCTTAATTTTGCTGCTAGAAGTGGTCAAAGAGCAAATGTCTTACCAGCACTCCAACGTACCTGTCCCACCATCATGTCTCTTCTAAGTGACTTCATTGATGCGACAGCTTTCACTGTGACCACCAAGGCATCT
>Ga0181612_112111_pt1 | contig 14594 bp, 8 predicted proteins | sample HoacroProtozoa21_FD_119630 | JGI IMG/M metagenome (GOLD analysis project Ga0181612, IMG submission 119630) | Hoatzin crop microbial communities from Cojedes, Venezuel. Combined Assembly of Gp0051906, Gp0051904, Gp0051908 | reverse complement strand
GGGTGGGTGGCTGGAGGGGGAGCGGCTAGTGGAGCAACAGACTTGTGTCCTCAGGCCCTTTGACTCTTCCCTGATCCTGGCTGGGCTGTGCAGTACGTGCAACAGCATCATTAGTGTCCCTTTGTTCTTCCCCAACGCTGTATGAACAGCTTGGGGCAGAAAAATTTCCTTAAATTGAGTTTGCTGATGATGACGATGTCTTGTGAAGATCAGTAGCTTCACTTTGCCATTTTGATTGTGCTTGCAGCGCCTTCTGGGACAATATCCAGTGTATTGGGTGTTTTATTTTTTTGAAATGTTTCAAAAAGTTGAAGGAAAAGTTGTTTTTTTATTTCATTGGTTGATATGAGACGGTTTTAGAAGAACGAGTCCTAACTGCAGTTGGAATGATGGTTTCCTGGACAGTTCAGCACACTCATTCAACAGCCGTCCCTCTCCTACCAGTGTCCCTGCTGTTGTCTGAAGATAAATTAGAGACATGGCATACCATACAGGTCAGGAGCCTGGAGTAAGAGCCAAAGGCTTCAGCTTTGGCAGTGGCCAAGCTCCCACCGACTGTATGTCCCCAGGATTCCCCCCAGTTAGCCACAGGGTGTTGAACTTGCTCCTCCAGTCCAGCTTGTAGAGCTCACGATCTCAAATTACTCAAAGTATACATTGGACCTCTGCTCAAAAGCAAAAAAAAAAAAAAAGTGAGCACCCCTAAGTCTCTTTGGAACGCTTAATAATAGATGACTAATCATTTTAATGCATTAGGGGAAAAAAATACACTATTTGTGACCAACTGTCTGTATGTTTGCAGCAAAGGTTTTGTTCTGTCATCCTTTCACTGCATGTTTTAAGGAGCGTAAGAAGCACTAACTTTTGCAGGCGCGAGTAAAGAAATTAATTGAAAACGTGGCCATGTCATGCTTTTGCCTGCCCTGCTTATGCCCTGTTCAGTACTAATGGGACTGTATGGGATGTAAATGGCCACAGCACTTCTGTTATATATAAACTAAATTTGGGGAACTTTTAGTGTTTGTTATGCACAATGAACCTCTGGGAAAGCTTCAACCTTTAACCTCTGTAGTGGGTTATGACAGGGAAGAATCATAAGAGCTTGATTTAGACCCATCTGTGGAAAGCTGGTTTAAAAATATTCAACTACCATGTTCTTTCTCCTCCCCCCTCTCAGTAAAGGTCCTCTTAAAATACATTCTCTGTGACTTCATTTTTATCATTACTTTGGGAGCCCTGTAGCCAAGCCTGCTTGTAAGGAAATGATTAAATTATATTCATGTTTGTGCTTTGAAATTTCCTTGGTTGTAGTCCAAGAAGTATTTTCTTGCTCTTCTGAATTTCCGTGTACTGTAATATTAATTTATTTTCATCAGTGTGACCTGGCCCGGCAGTAAAATTTGTTTGTAATTGGTCATGTAACGATTGCTGAAGGGACATAAAAACTAAACTATATTTATCTCAGGTTTTTAAAAAAGTTATTCTAAGAAAAATAAAATTTTTATTAGAAAATGAAATGGCATTTGACAGTATCAGTAGGTGATTTGTCACAAAACTGAATAGTCATTAAAGAAATTACGGCAGCAGAACTCTTTAATTTGTTTTTACAAAGTAGAATATTCTTTCTTTGAAATACTTTGTCACTAGCTTTGAATTTTGCCTTACATGTTAATAAATGTTTATGCTTGGGTTCTGTTGGCAATTTCAGACTGAATAACCGGTAATGACATTATTTGTTGCCTTTGAGAAAGTACCCTTTTATGTGGTCTGCATATCACAAATTAAAACGATCCCAAATACCTAGAATTAAATAATTTTTTTAATGATAGCACAGGCAGTCTTCGAAGTAAGCCAGGACATTTGGCTGTCAGTTCAGACTTTGAAATTCTGTTTTGCTAACATGGCTTTTTTGTTAAGTAAAGGTGAAAGGATATTTCATGCAGGAACAGAATTGACTTTATTACTTAGGAGTGGCTATTACTGATGACTATTAGTTGTGGTTTTAGAGCAGTCTATAGTATTTTGTTGTTTTTCTTGCAAAAAAGTTGCTAATCAAAGCCATTATGCTATCACTTAAATGGACAGGCCATGGTTTGCCTAGAACAGCTGTGTAGTTACATTAACTTCTATAAATAAGTTTATTATTGTAGATGAAAGTTATAAAGCAGTCTGTTTACCTCTGTTGAAGTAAGTAGAACAGCTGAAAACACGTCTAAAAAAGGATAAAGAGCGGCACTGGAATAACATAACATTGTTGAAGGGTTCTTTGCATATTTAATATTTTAATCAAACGACTTTTTTGTGGTTTGGTGGTCTTGAGAAAACTAGAAGGAAGGAAAGTGCTATTTCACTCTCCAACTGCCTGAAATGTAGTAATTTCCATGTTTAAAATATTGATTCTCCGCAACTGCCCTGAGATGTTTTTGGAGGCACATAGAAATGAACGGGGGGGGGGAAAAATACGAAATATGAAAATACAAAAACTTCCATTAACTGTGTGGAGAGAATAAAAGCATTAGCATGCACTCTGTTCTCCTTTAGAAACACATATTGGTTAGGTACAGAGGTTTCAGTACCACGTATGCTGAAAATGTGGTCTAAGAGCCTTAATTTACCTTCGTCTGTCGATGTTAATGGACAGGGCAAGTGCTAGAGCTGCTGTAAAACAAATCTGTTTTCTTTTTGTCTGCTGTGCCAGATAATGAAATAAAAGCTAAATTATCACTGATAAAAGTAATTTGCAGAAAAGCAATGATAAAAATATAACAGCAGAGCTTGCCATTAGCAGTTTAAAAGGATAATGTTTCCTAGTGCTTGTAACCTACTTCTGTCCTCTGTTGTTTATTGTCTTCTCCTCCTTCCCATGTTAGCAAGGGACTTTAGGGTAGAGGCTTAGAGCGGTAAAGTTACGGGTATGCTAAATCCTGGCAGGGGTAAGTTTCTGAGGGAAAACTACTATTTTTTTTTTTATTTTCCTATTTCTTTTTCTGTGCTGCAATATTGCCAAGCCGAAGCATGTACACAGTTTGAAGTGCTGTTATCAGTATAATTTTATCCATCCCAACCTGAGGAATGTATCTGCTAATGATGGAAACTGAGAAGATGGTTTATCTCATTGCAGCACTGGTAACTCTTGTAAACTTATCATGAGTTACACGGTATTTACTGTGAAAGCCTTAGTTCTTGGAGTCATGTGTGAAAGCCTTAGTTCTTGGAGTCATGTGTTTAGGTGAGACTCACGCTTTCCTTTCTATCTGTCTCTCTGTATGTCTGTTTCTTTTCTTTATTTTTTAACTCTGAGATGGAGAAGTTTGAAGTCATGTCCCAGCTGTTCACAAAAACTCAGAAATGGGAAGGCAAATGCACAGACTTCTGTGCCCCGTGTGTTTTTGTGTGTGCACAATGATTCTAATGTGTGCATGTATAAATGTAAATGCACGTGCACAAACATTTAAATCTTATAATTTCATTGCAAACCAGCCCTATCTCTCTTGAAATTGAGCCATCATTTTTTAAACGCTTGGAATTCAGATTACTTTTATGACGGGAAGCCAGCGTCCAGAGTAAAACATTAGCCGTAGACTACTGGAGGGATGATCGGTTCCTTGTAGGAGCTGGGCATGCTCAATGGTAGATCTGTAGTTCATAAAAGTATTTATTTAGAGACATTCAGTTGTGAATGACTAAACAGGGAATGATAGCTAAACTTTAGCTGCAGTACCTAGAAGCATTCTATGTTTGCAGCCTGGACGCCGCTGTACAGTGCTTGCCAGTTTGCAAATGTCAAGGACAGTTACCCTCTTGCATTCCTGAACGGTTTGCCTCTGACCATCCTTCAGAAAACCGGCCCTTTCTCCAGCCGTGCTTCCCTCACTGTTCTGCTGTGCGGCTGCCGTGGCTGAATCCTTGGGACGGCCGGGCGTTGTTGGTCCAGGCGGTCTGGGAAGGCACATGAACTCCCCCTCCTTGCCCCCCAAAATAAAACAAGGGCACCTGGAAAGCTGGGGAAACTCTTTTCGTGCATGTGGCTGTGCAGAGGATCAGCTACAGCACGCAGCCTTGCTGCTGCTGGTCAGGCGATTTCTTACAGGCACAGGCTTGCGTGGGGTGCAAAGCTGCTGTTCTTTTAATATTTTACTGTGCATGAATATCTTGATTTTTTTTTTTTTTTCCTGTGTAATGTAAGAGAAAATATCGCATGTATGGACTTTCTGAAATACTTTTATCTGGCAGAAACCTTGGTGTTAATCTTGTAAGTGATATGGGTTGGTATTGCTCTGAAGCGCTCACAATTTATTGTGGCTGAACACTGTTGTTATAAAACGATGATGTTATAATACTTTGGGCTTTGCTTCTGTATTATGTCCATTCTGTGTGTCAAGCTTTATTCCCTCTGCAGCTTCAAAGAGTTTAGAATATCTATGCTATTAATAGTATACTATTAGAAGTGTGTTTATAGCAGAACAGATAATGAAGTTGTTCTTCTGCAATACTGTTCAAACAGGTGAAAGTTTATTTCAAAGATGAGTTTAATGGCATAATATTTAGCTATTAATATAATGGAATAATAATAATGCCATGATGGAAGAAGACCTAAATTTTAGTTTAGTGATACAAAACTGTATTTATGGCAATCACCTGAAGCCGTGGTGGCAGAGGTCTGCTTGCCAGTGTACAGCAGCAGCTGTACTCTGGCTTTTAACAGGCAGGCAGGGTGTGATCATGGAATTATAGGTTGGAAAAGACCTCTGAGATCATCAAGTCCAACCATCCACCCAACACCACCATACCTACTAAACCATATCCTGAAGTGCCACATCTACACGTTTTTTTGAACACCTCCATGGACGGTGACTCCACCACCTCCCTGGGCAGCCTGTTCCAATGTCTGATGGGATGCACAAGCTGATTCTGTTCATGGCGTGTTAAACACAGCTTCAGGGAAGTAAAACTTGGATGAGTAACATCAAAGCTGTATCGCTGTAGCTGAATAGCAAAGCAGTCTGATGCATTGGCACTGTGCTTATGTACTGGTTAACAAAACCACCAGCGAACAGAATGGAGTAGCAAAACTGGTGCTCATTTAGAGACAGAGGCCAGAGTGTGAACTCCAATATAGAAGTAGAAATGCCGTTTGTCATATCTACATACATACTTGTGATCTTCTAGGTGCAAATGGACGTTGGACAAAGCAGTTTTGCTGCTGAAAGCAGTCCCCTATTCTCTGATGGCAGAGTAAAATAGAGGGGTAGACCGTAAAACTACTGAAAACGGCAGCGTGAAACATCCCAGAGCTTGAGGAAAATGGTCTCTCTGCTGAAAAACTTGTTGTAAAACGCATATGGAGGTGCATGCTACTGCAGAATTAAATCCTGAGAATGGCTGGTCTTGGACTAAGCTGTTGTTTGAACTTTCCATCCATCTTCAGGGAGGAGGTTGCAAGTGCTTAGCACCTCCTGGCCTGCAACATGGTTGTCGGAGACAGAAGCACAGTAGAAAATTAGCCATTTTAGGTTGTTTAGGTGAGCAGCCGGACCAGAGGTAAAGCATTAAGACCTGAGCTGTTTGGACAGACAACCATGAAAGTAAGTTTGTTCAGGCCAGAACTGGAAAAAACAATGCAAAAGGCTTTTCAGTAAATAAAATTGTCTCTGCTTGAAGGGAGAGTTATCCTCATCAGGAAAGCGTGTACTTTTGGGAAGGGCTAGGGGGGTGATCTTAAGTGTGCAAGTGCTAGCACGGGGCCCACAGAGCAAATAGTTCCAGGAGCCTGGCGTGGGTGAAGGCAGTGCGAGTTGGTGGGCAGTAGCATGGGGAAAAATACTTGAGTGAACAGAAGAGGGATCCTGATGTAAGGTTTATTCTAGATGTTTTTCAGGACTGAGTTATATCTGCACAGTTGTAGTTGTATACATTTATATGAAGGTACTGCTTAACAGAGGGTGTATTTTTATCCTTTCTGTAAAGTTTTTATGCAGTAACTCTTCTTTACAATATCCTTGTGGGAAAGAGAAGTGGCTCCTTCTTTAAGACCATTTATGATCTAGCAAGTCTTGGTAAATGAGGCTGATGAAGCTCCTTAGCGGGCTGGATGCTTTTGTTCTGAAGAGTGTTATTCATGGAGTTAAACAGATTTAATCTTTGTCCTCTGACTGTTCTCAAAGCCTGATTAATTAAGATGATCAGTGCTTGCATAACTGGGACTTAACAGAGTCCAGATATTCCTGTATTTTATCCACACTTGCACCTTTTGCCCTGTGTAAAGCAAGGCACTTAGGCTGAAAAGTTCTCCACTTCTCTCTTTATCTAATTCTAGGTCTGCACTTGGAATGCTCCATGCTCTTGAAGTCTTTCTGCACCCATGGGATTTTTTTTTTTTTTGGTTGTCTGCTTTCCCTTTCCTCTCCCTAAATCTGCTGACGGCACTCCCAAATCTTTCTCCCATTTTCTGAATTGTGTTATCTACTTCCTCCAGAGATGGTTTGATAAAAATCTGGTTTCCAGTTCTCTCCATGCTTTGAGCCTCCCTGTGGTAGAGAACATCATTTAATGAAGCTCTGTTAGTGGCCCTTCTTGCTTTCCTTAGTGGTATCCATTTCAAATGCTTCTCAGTAGTTTTATTAATTTTTCTATAATGAAATAGAATTGTATTGAGACATTGGAAAGTCTATATCATAGACTGGCTAGACATTCATTCTTTCTTGGCCTATGGAATTACGTGAAGCCTTCACAGGTTTTTGTAATAGACTTGTAGAACTAATTACTTTTTTCATGCAGACCCCTTGTTTTGTTTAAACTTCCCCCAAAACTGTTGTTTCTATCTACTTTCTGTTTTAAGTCTTTATCCTTCCCTTTTGGCAGCCGGGTAACAGAGCTGATCCAGAAATTTGGATGTTCTTTCCCATGCCAAACAGTCACTGCCTGCTAGTAGCTGCTCTGGTGTAAGGAGCGTGACATGTCCCAGGAGAACCTGAGAGCAAAGTATTTCCTGTTTATTGACATTGACGCAAGACAAGAAAATATAAAATAAAACTTATTTTGAAGAGCTGCGTTCTGAGCTCCCATCCATGCGAGTCAGGATAACTCCATGTAAGTTAGTGTGGTGAGGTGAGAATTGGTCGCAGGGATGGGTGTGGTGTGATCCCCCAGAGAAGGACCTGGGGATGGCAAGCTTTGCCTTTGTAGGGTTGCAGGCTAGTCCTCCACTGTGGACTCTGTTGTGTCCCCACTGTGTCCTCTTCCTTTCTACCACAAAGACCATTGTTTGGATGGAGTTTCGGATGGTTTTTGCTGTCCTTCGTGTGCTTGGGTTCCCTGTTTGTGTGTGGGGATGAGCATTGATACAGGATTCCTGCTGTGAGTTGGACTCTGGCGGGTCAGGCATGGGACATCTCACTCCCCACGTCAAGGGTGTTTTTTCCAGTCATTTTGTTGCTGTTTTGGTTTTAATGCTAAAATGGGGAAGCAAGAAGTTTAACATCTGTAGATTATGATTGAAATAGCTGCACCTCCTGAAAACATGGGAAAGACGTGTTTTGAGACTGGCTTTGCAAAGCTGTCTTGAGTCAGCTCTAAGTCGGAGAGTATGCTCCATGGCATCCAGTCCTTCCCGTGCAAACACTGGATAGAGGTGGTCACACAGCAACAGGCTTTACAGCCACTGCCTATAACCACCCTTTGCCTTGTCACTGCCCAGAGTAACTCGTCTGTAGAAATGTTCATGCCTAGCAAAGCTGTGCGATGGTGAGTACTAGTGAATGGGTGTAATTCTGAAAGGATCTCAGTAACGACTTGCTGTGGCTGGTACGTACCTAAGGCAGAAGGAGAAATAGCATTCGCCAGAGTAAATGCACACACTGTATTTTCTGGGAACTGCGGCAGGGGGTGGGGATGTTTGTGTGTGTGGTTTTTTTCTCCCCAAACCCCATAGCTTATCTTGCTTGTTTCTCTTTTTCCTCTCCCCTCTGGCCAGGCTTCAGTTTGTAATTCAGCATTCTTTCCTGCTCGGCCTGAAGTTTTCTCATGTTAAATGTTTGTTTTGAATTTGCACCGTGTTTTTGCCCAGAACATAGTGGTGATGCAAGACCTGCTGGTTAGGAGATTTTCAGCATATAAAACAGAGGCTGAAAGTCAAGTGGTATTGGGTTGGCATGCCTGTGTACCCAAAATAACTTCAGACCTGTAAAAATAGGCAGTAAGAAATTAATTCTTACGGAGGGAAAATAAAATCTGTGCAAATATTTTGACAGTGAAGGTGACTGACCGGTAGAGCAACCTGATAAATGTTACCGTGACTTGGTTGTCCATCCCTGAAAGTTGCTTAAATTGACCAGATTTTTCTTTTAAGGAAATGCTCAGATTCAAATTGTATTAATGCGAGTGAATCCTGCAGCCTCTGATCTACAGGTTAGACAAGTTGTTGGCATTCTCCTTTTCTGGGCTGATGAGGTTTGATGCTGTCATTCATCCTTCTCCCAGAGCTGCTAGTAAGCCAGAGCTTCAGGGAGACATGTCTTCATTCAGGATTTTAATAAATCATGCTATAATCATAGCGAATAAAATCCCTGCATCTACAGAGGCACGGGCCTATGCCCTACCTCCGCTCTGATTCGAAGCTTAACTGAAAATATAGCAGATCAGTGGACTTTCCTATTTCTTGTCACATTGCGGGTCAGTTTTACTCACTGTGCTTTCAGAAGGGTTTTATCCACCTTCTGTTGGTTAAATCTGAACAACCTCCTCTCAGCTGTGGTCAACATTTATTGATAGATAATAAAGTTTTATGTAGTATCATTCATGAAAATCGCCTATTTGATTCTTAGGCAATTATCTGAGATACTGGACCCCTCTAAGTGGAGACACTCTGGTTGAAATCTTCACCCACGTGGGTTTGTTCTACTAATGACTTGTAGAGTCCTTGGAGATTTTTTCCCAGTGTTTTCCAGTTTTCTTTGAAAGAGTACTGGAAGGGTCAACAGAAGTTGGTGGAAGTCCATTACCTGTATGGGGAAAGTTGATATTGATGATTGTTAACGTACAATCATGAATAAGAGATTTTTTTTTTTTTTTTTAAGTTGGAAATGAGTAGAATATACATAAAGTGTAGTTCTCTAAGGCTTGTTATTTTATAAATGTACCATTGACTAATAACTATGTTAAATCAAGTTTAAATCATATTTGTACAATTTAGACTGACTCCATTAGGTGTGCTGTGCCTTACTCTTTAATTATTACTGTTGTTTTCCGTATGCATTGCATTATAAAGGTTTCTTAGTCTTAAATGCGTTTCACAGTAGCATATGGCTGTTCCAGTAGAAGACTTAAATATTTATTCATATTCTGTGTTCTGTATGAAAGGACTTTCTCTGTTGGGTTTTTTTGGTTTGGTTTTTTTTTCCTGTTGATGAAGGGTTGAAAATCTGTATAAGTACTCTTGGCCATAGCAGCATGTTTTGTACAAATATAGTTAACTATGCTGGCATACAAATACAGTTCAAAAGAACGCATTAACGCCAGAAGCAGTGTTACCTTTTGAATTCAGCTTGTATCAACACGGGTACGTGGTGCTCTCGCTGCGCCTGCCTCGTCCCTCTTTTGTGCTAGCGTTTGGGGTAGGGTTGTGGTACGACTGTTTCTCAGCGTACCTCATCTCTGTACCATCCCAGTTGTGTTTTCTAGTAACAAAATCATTAGTTTTGGCAGCGAGTGCAGGAGCTTTTCTTTGTTTCTTTCTGTTCTTCCTTTTCTTTCAGCTTATGAGAAAGCAGGCATTTCTGGAACAATCATGCAGTTCAGTTGATTAAGTTATTTAATTTAGGACAGGAAGAATAAAAATTGCCTTTTCCAAGAACCGCTGTAAGGAGGCGTGAGGTATGTTTACAAGACAGTGCTGGTAGTTGTTGAGACTCTCTGCTCAAAACAGATGAGAGCACCCTTGCCCCTGCCTTGGGAAGTACCATCTGCTTGGTGTAACCCTTGTGATCCCCTATGCGTGTACTGATACACTTACATGCATTTCAGCGTACGTATCTTGGGCTTTCTTGTGAGAAATTTGGCTGCTATACAGTTAGAATCAAAATAGTGAAATATTGAGGAACCACACCCTGACAGATGCAAAGTTCTGATAGATGTCCAAGACCTGCCTGGGTGTAACGTGTTTCTTGTTGTAATGTGTTTCTTGTGAAGTAAGCTGACAATTGTGAATTGTATCAAATTAAACAAAAAAGTCTAGCTTATCTTCTGGAAGAACTAAGTTTCACCTACCTACCTTTGTCATACAGAGATTTTATTACAGTTCTTAGACTCCCATCTCCTGCCCTCTTGGCGTGATGGGACAGTGATGGAGAGGAGAACCAGGCCTGATATATGCATATATGCCTTGTTGCTTAACCTTAGGAAGAATAAAAGCTCCAGCAGGAGTAAAGGCATAATACTGATATGTTAGTTCAGAGTTCTGAAGTAAAAAACAGAAAATATGAAGAAATGTGGCCATGTGAATGTACCTTTGTATACATGCTGAATGGTTCCTAGATTTCCTGCTTCCCATTTATCATCATCTTTTATTTTTGTCTAGAGTAACCATCTTTTGATTGTAGATACATAGAAGTTTCAAGAGTTTTTAGGCAGGAGTAGGAAAGAAAACAGTAAAGCAAGAAACACAAAAAAGAAAGACTGCATCCAGTTACTCGCTTTATATTACAGCACAGACTGCCCTTATATCAGTTCCCTTTGAAGGTCTGTGTTTAGCAAGTAATTATTCAGGGCGATGCGTCAGAAGAGCCAGCGGCCATTTCCCGGCAGAACCAAGCCTTAATTTTTAAAATATTTGAAATACTGCAGTGAGTGTGGAGAGGCCACAGTTGTTTCCTCCTTGAGTACTGGAGTTTTGGTATCCCTCTGGCTTCTGCCACTGCGGTGGGAGCCGAGGGGCAGGGTGGTGGTGAGAGGGCTCCACAGGGAGGGCTTTGCCAGCACCCGGAGGAGGCTTTGCCAGCAACCGAAGGTGTGTGCCGTGAGGGGGACGGGGAAGGTACTGGTGCCCCTGAGCTATATCACTCCAGCTTCTGAAGTTAGCCGTAAATATAGAGGAATTGTCGAACTTTGCTGAAGTGGCTGCTGGTTTTCTGGCCGGGTGGCTCAAGCAGCCTGACCCTTTGGTTCAATCCTTCTCCCTTGTAGTACGAGAAGAATACCATTTATCCCAGCTCAAGTTACTAATGTGTGATTTGTATCAACTTAAACTAGTGACAGGCTTAAATACTAATGGGAGATCAAAATCACAGCATGCAAAGCTATCAGTATTTCAGTTTACCCAATGACTTAATTAAGACAACTAAAAAGCTACTGTATAAAAGAACAGCCCCCCAGAAAAGAAAGTAGAAACTAAGAATGAGCTGTGTCCCAGGATGTTTGTACGGACAGAACTCACACCCCAGAGGGCAAAGAACGTGGCCTGGCTCTCAGGATCTGCACTTGATGGTTGTCACAGGAAGTGGAGGAAATTGTATTACATGGAATGATCAAAATTTAGAGCATCTGTATTGTTATTCTCAAGAATTATTATTCCCTACTTGCCAAAGAAATGGCTGTTTAATCCGTCTTTCTGGACATCCATCTTCTTACTGTGAATGGCTACAAGTCAACGAGAGACAGAAAGGGAGAAACCATTAACTTCCATTGTAACCAAGCACACATTAAAGTGATTAAGGTCCAAAAAGTAAAGAAGAGTCGGCATTATTTCATAAAGATTTTACTACAAGAGCTGGTTTCTTACCTTTATTGTTAGAAGATTTGACACTTTGGAAGGACAGAGTATGGCTTATTAACAGACAATGGCTCAAATGAATTTTGATGGTCATTTTGAGCATTCTCTAAAGGAGAAAAAACATTTTCATTTCGAGCTGGTGTGTGCCACCACTTCAGTCTTTAGAGCTTCCAACTCAGACCCTGTGCTTGAAACAAAGTGACACAAAGTGGCTGAATTCCCTCTGTGGATGCTCTATGTCTTTATATACTGAACTTGGGAGTAAGGGTGCTGTAGAGGGCATCATGACAGAGCAGCCCAGAGCCTTAGGAGAACCACCACCTCTTCTTATGTTCCCAAGGTGGGGAGGGCTTCACCTGCTCAATCTTTGCTCTGTTGGTAACCTTGCTGACTCCGATGGAGACAAGCCTGTGCGAGAGCGGGGCCTCTGTATCTTCAAGGACTGGCCTCTAGTCACTGATTATCTGCTGATTTCAGAGACCCATTTCATTACGGATTGGTTTTATAGCTCCTTTTCTGTCTTGCAGCTGTTTTGTCCTAAATATTTTATTAGTTCTAACCATGGTTTTAATTGGTGGAAGTAGAAAAAAAAAAAAAAAAAAATCACAGCTGAAATGTGTTGTGGAGGGCCATTTACTTATAGAATAATTTTTAAATTGTGGCAATATGTTTACTTTATGATCCCTATAAATGGTCACTATTTTTTGGTTCCCAGCCATTACTGTTTTAAATGTCAGTTACTGTACTCTGGAAATAAAGATGTCTGAGTCAGCTTACAAAGAGAGCCTGGAGATGCATGAGTGGTGGGGGAGGTTTTGGTGGGTGCTTGCAGACCTCTTGTATGACTCTGGTGAAGATCTCTGCATCTTTATGGCTTACTGATCTCTTTGCAGGGGTTTGAGAACCTACAACGTATTGAAGGGTGGACTGTTTATTTTCCCTGTGTTGTTTTTATGTACTGAAATGTTGTAGTGAAAATAGCTGGGTGGGGTGTAATGAAGATTTTCAAAGACCTTCCTTTGAAAGAGGCTTTTTTCCAGCTCTTGGTGGTCACCACCCATTTTCCTGTGCTGTGCGCTCCTCTCTCATTGTTCCTACCCACAAAGGCCCCTTGTGTCAACCTGTCAGCAAATGTGCCAGCACAGCAAGATAAAATGTCATGGGATATTGGTCCAAGCCTGCTGAAACACCAGGGTTTTCACCCGCAGATGTTGGTGGGTATTGCCCAAGGCGTAACACAACGTTATATCATAAAACTCGGGATTTGTCAACATTTTTTGGCATGATTCTCAACTGTTTACAGTTGAGTAGATTTGAGGCTGAAGTGTGGGTACACAGAACACTGATAGTAAAGTCGTGTGATGGCAGTGTTTGTCCCCTAGGCTTGAAGTAAAGCTTAACTGAAAAATTGTCCTCATTTACCTGCAGTTGCACCATCTTGATAAATAATGCTGGTTGTGGTTTGGTATGGGCTGGGATGTGGTCAGTTCCCCATCTCAAAAATGAGACTGGTTTTGAGTTTAACTTCTGGGGGCCCTCCTGGCCTGTGAATTGCACTTCGTTCACCTTTAGCATTAACCCGCTGGTGAAGAGATAAAGCACATCCTTTGGTATGTGTTTTTTAGAGTAGGTAAATAGTTGGGTTATCTGAAAACAGATCTGAGCAATACCTGCTGAGCTTCTGAGCAACAATATATATAGACCTCTAGATTAGCTGTCAAAATTGACTGATTACTACAAGTAATGCCATGTGATAAGGATCTGCAGTCTCACAAACACAAATCATTGATAGAGATCTTGGGTTGTGCATTGTCATAACCTTATCCCCGCTGCTGCGGTGCAATTCCAGCTCTAGCTGTACTGCAGGGACTCTTGAGTGTGTATGTGGAAACTATGGGGAAAAGCAGAGTGGTACGTTTGTCACTCCAAAACGTTTACTGATTTGAAAAAAAGTTCAGTTTTGGCCAATGTTGAAACAGTCCTTTCTGTAGCGTTGTCTAGGCATTTTAGTGGTGGGCTTTTTTAGTCTGCAGGTTATCTCTGAAACTTGCTGTATGTTGGTTGATATCAAAGAGTTGATTGCCACAGGGAAGGGATCCATGATCCCATATCTTGATGGAGAAGAGTAGTGCAAAACCAGTCTCAGGAGGAAAGATGGAGTTTACATGACTTTGTACTCCTCTGGTTGAGATTTGACCATGTACTGGGCTGCTTGTTTCTTTCCAAATTTTCTTATTATTTGAGAAGACAGAGGAGGTGCTGCTGATCTGGTTTAAGTGTAGGCTGCCGCAGCTTTAGAAGGGTGATCTGGAGCTGTCCTGGCCCTTGCTGTGACTGGCATTGGGCTTGCTGAGCACGTAGTGACTTGGAGCAGGAAACTGCTCTGCCTGGAAACGAAGCCACAAGAAAAGTCTCTCTGCCGTCTAGCCCTAATGCAGGGAATGGGTTCAAGAGGCAACAAGGCAATGCTTCTGCCTCTCTCTGCTCTAACTGCTGATCAAACAGCAGCCTGGCATCTGCTCTGCATGGCGTGGGCTTTGTACGGTTCCACAAGGCTGTGCCTTGCCTCAGCTGCAACCTGTTCAGCACGTCCTCTGAGGTACCAGGCTCATGCAGGCGTCGCGACTGCCGGATGGGCTGCACTCACAGCGTTGTAAAATAATCCAGGACCAGATTAATGGCTGCTGAAATCCTAATACTTATCTTTCTGGTTCAAGGTACTCGTAAAACTGGAAAAATAATGGTAGAACATAAATCCTTTAGAGGTTGTTTTGCTTACTGTGATTAAATTTATCAGACTCTGGTGACATATTGTGAACCTAAATCCTTT
>Ga0181612_162783_pt1 | contig 14596 bp, 16 predicted proteins | sample HoacroProtozoa21_FD_119630 | JGI IMG/M metagenome (GOLD analysis project Ga0181612, IMG submission 119630) | Hoatzin crop microbial communities from Cojedes, Venezuel. Combined Assembly of Gp0051906, Gp0051904, Gp0051908 | reverse complement strand
CGCCCAGCTCGACGCCGAGCTACTGCGCTACTCGGAAAGGTGCGGGGCGGGGATGGGGGGTGTTTGGCCCGCTCGGGGGCACTGCCGCGGCCGGGGGAGCGACTCCGGCCCCCGCGGTGGCTGTCTGCGGCCTGACCCGTAACGGTGCGCTCGTCCCCCGTTCCCCACCCCCTTTCTCCTTCCAGCTTTCAGGGTGTGCCGGTGGCCTACGACAACATCAGAGTGGTGGGTGAGCTCGGGGACATTTACGACGACCAAGGGTTCATCCACCTCAACATCGAGGCAGACTTCGTCATCTTCAGCCCCAGGAAGGGGAAGAAACTGGTGGTATGTCAGCGCGTCGGCGTCTGGCCGGGCGCCGGAGTTGTCAGGCAGTCAAAGCTCGGCCGGTGCCCGTCATCGGCGGAGGCCTGGGGCTGGGGTGGAGTTACCTCTTAGGTTGTATTAGGAGTTGATTAGTGGATGAGTAGCTTAGAGTAGTTCATTAGCGGTTTGTCGTAGTAGTAGTTTATATTTTCATCTGTACTGTCTCTGTTAAATTTATGTATGATATTTATACATTATTAAAATGTTGTATCGTAAGGATCACATATTATTAAATACTGTATAATAAACTTGTATATAGTTTATATGTCTATACCGATGCCTCTTCCTGACGAACAGGTAATGCCCAAACAGGTGCATTTGTTCTTATTTAATAGTGACAGGAACATTCAGGATGTTCTCATGAGTTCATTTCCTTCAAATACAAGAGCTGTACATCAAGTCGAAGCCTGCCTTTCGGTGACAGGACATGCGTGGCTCACAGAGCGGCTTTGAGCTTGTGAACACCCTTGTGTCAGTATTTGTGGGAAAAATAAGTGGAGAGTGGGCTTGCATTCGTTGTTGTGCCGTACCTTTTGCAGCGTAGCTTGTGTCTTTCTAAGTGTGACCCAGAAATGAATAGTAAGAAGAGAATGGAAAAACCTTCAGTGTCTTTCATTGATCCTTGGGAAAAATAAAGGTGAATAACGTTTGACATGCAAATGTGTCAGAAAGCTACTGAATGGAGTACTTGCAAGATTTTTATGTGTGTTCTGTAGCTTCAGCTGCTAAGTAGGGCTGTGCCAGTATGAAGGCTATTAGGCAAGTAGCTCAGACTTAAGATGCTTTTTTAGCTTTAAAGCAAAGTTGGTGGCTGTAGTGTGAGGAAAGTCACTGTGGCTAAATCCCGTGTTTTTACTTTCTCTTGCAGATGCAGATTGACTTCTATTTTGGGAGGAGTTGTGTGAAAAGTATATAGTAATAGCTTTGATTTTAGGCAAGAAGAGTTAGCTTATTTGCTAGATGAACTGACTGCAGAACTTGTGCATATCAAGTCTTGTCAGAAAGTGTCCATACAGGAAGCTAAATTAATATCATGTGTGCGTTTAAAGGAGTGATCTTTACTGTAGCTTCATATGACATTCTTTTTCCTTTTTAGGGTGTAATTAATAAAGTGGCCCCTAGTCATATCGGCTGCCTGATACATGGATGCTTCAATGCTTCTATCCCTAAGCCTGAACAAATGTCGATTGCACAGTGGCAAGAGCTGGGGTTAAAAATAGGGGATGAACTGAAATTTCAAGTATTGCACTTGGATTCTGATGCAGCTGGGTTGTTCTTCATTAGAGGAGGACTCACTAAAAGAAGGTATTGTGCTGTACTAGAGAATATTTTGAACTGTTTTAATGGGCTTGTAACAAGCTAAATGATTTCAATTAACATCTTACTCTTTACCCTTTCTTGTTTTTACACAAATACGTGTCTGTAGATAACTTGTGTTAGTTATCTTAAACTATAATTTCTAGTGTTAGGGACTCACGTGGAAATTTTCTCTGGAAAAATAAAAGTAGCTTATTTTGAGCTTTAAAAACCTGAATGTGCTGACCTATGAGCTGTTGATTGCATAAGTAGTGCATGTTGAAAATAGCACCCCAAATGTCTAGAGTAGCTGTGTTTATGAATGTGCACAGGCTTTTCAACTGAAAACACTCCAGTTCCTGAACACAATGTTTACACTGGTATTTACACACACACACACACACACACACACACACACACGTTACATAACCACAAATAGTTACACGTGGATGACTTAAATGCTTGCTGAAACATAAGAATATACTAGATCTCAAAGGTAATACGAGAAAATGTACCACCTTCCTCCTTTCATTTATGCCTTTGTAAATTTTTAGAGCAGCTTGCTAAAAATCTTAATAGTGCTATCTTTAAAAGAGTTCATTCAGGTGTTTTTTTTAAACGGTCGTTTGCTGAGCAATTTTTTTCTACCAGTGCGGTTATGTTTTTAATTACATGTACAGTATGACTACTACTGACAAAGTCATAACTTTTTGGAGGTCTCTGGTGTGGTTTTTTGTTTGTTTTTGTTTGTTTGGGGTTTTTTTTTGTAATCTGGAAGAATACTCTGGATTGTTTCAGTGAATTTACAATGTGCCTCTGGGGACATCTACCCCTGCGTGGTTTTTAACTGCTGCTTTCCATATTTGTCTTCCTAGACAATTTCTGCAGTGCTCTCAGTGGCAAGGTACTTGCTGGGTTTTTGGATTTTGTTTGGGGTTTTTCATCTTCTTTTTGACTCCTCTGACATCACCTTTGTTTTAACTGTATAGACTTGAGCAAGACAATTGCTTGGTAAAAACAGCAACGTGTCTCACGTGTGATTGAACAAGTTGATGGCTGTGAATGGTTGTGAATAACTTAAAAGGTTTACTACGCAGTCTATGATTATGAATTAGTGGATGAAGGAGTACAAGAAAAGAGGAAATACTGAAGTGGTCTGTACAGCATTTTAGAGAAGAAATTTAGGCTAAGATTTGAAAGACAATATTGATTCTGTTGTAATAAGGAACCTAGTCATGTGAGAGAAATTAAGCTGAAAGTATTAAACTGGCTTTATGATTTTCTGTAGACAGAGTATCGTGCTTTCCATTTGTTGTTGTTTTTAGCAAATGCTTATCTCTTACCTAGTTAGTTTAAGCACTGTGTTTTAGCAAATTTTGACATTTCACTGTGTGAGGTGCACTTAGATGTCTCTACTTCAGCTTATTTTATGTATTTCTTTACAGCATGCAGCCCAAACAATCTGAGACTGTCACTGACAGTGCAAATGGAGGTGAAATTCAAAAGCTTGACCACCAGGAAAATGGCTTGAATGACTCTGGGGGAGATACTGTCACAGAGGAGCCTCTAGGTGAGACAGGTAACGCTGGGAGGGAAGATGCAGAAGCACAAAGTGTTAATGCTGTGCATGGATTATGTGATGATAAAAGCAAGAAGAAGAAAAAGAAGAAGCATAAGCAAAAAGAACAGGAACATGTATTGCCTACCAGTGACTCCAGTGGTTACCAAAGTGACCGTAAAAAGTCAAAGAAAAAGAAAAGAAAGCATTGTGAAGAAGTTGAAGAAAGTGAATTATCTCAGCTGTCACAAGAACCCAAAGCTAAAAAGAAAAGGGACTAAAGTCTGAAGTGCCTTTCCTGAAAAATATTTCAGACATTTTTGATAAGCTTCCAATAAAATAATATTTTGGAAATGTATATGTATATTTCTTTACTGAACAATCTGCTCTGCTAGGTGGGATGAGGTTTGTGTGCATATGTGCACCAACAGCTTTAAAGCAGGAGCTTTCAAAGAATTGATAGAAGAAACGGGTTAGAGGCAATATCCGCTTGCTTTATTTGTGAGAAAATAAAACAGAAGAACAGTGGAACATTATTACAGGAACAGAACCCATACATCACCTCTGTCTCTGCTTCCTAGTTCCACGCATTAACCAGTAGGTAGTTGTGATCTTTGCTACTCTAGTTCCGTCTTTGCTGCACAGTGTCTTGGTTTCATACGAGTAGGTTAGGTTTACCTTTGGGGTTCTGGGAGATACACCTGAATTCCCACGGGCTGAGATTTTATTTGTTGTAGTAAGGGGCCGTGAATGCCTGTGAATGGAACTCTGCAGCCTGACTTACAGGTCAAGCAAACTCCTGAGTGTCGTGGATCTTTTAAAACACCTTTGGCGGTACTCTGGGAAAAATAGTATGATCAGTTGATGCAGAGCAAACGGGGAAGATAGGAGAAGATTAACATAGTCTAGTGTAATACAGTGCCACTTACTGGTTAGAATACCATTGAGATAGAGACTGGTAAAGCTGTTGGTAATGGGGCATACCTTGAGAAGGTTCAGTTTTATGCATCAAGCTCATTAACTTTTTTTTTTAAGAGAAAACTGAAGTTAAAGTGCAGCTCCAGTTTTCTGTGCTAGCTGTAACTTTCAAGCACTGATCTACAGAATGGCAGCTACTTTCTGTCAGTATTTTCTAAGCTTTGGAATTAATGTTACTGGGAAGTTACGCAGTGGAAAAACAACAGTCAAATGTTAACAAGTGTACCTTTATTAGGAACTAATTTTCCTGCTGTATATGTATTATACTTTTTTGAATACAGGTACTTTTGGTTGCAGCTCTTTTTTTATTGTGACGAGTTCTGGGGAGAGCTGTAGTGTGGCATGGTTCGGCTGATTCTTTAACCAAGGTAGGAGGCAATGATTACTTTGATATTGATGTATCTGTTATGAGAAGACATCACCAGCTCTTCTGAAGCCTTGTAAGTGTATATGGAAACTAGCTGTTCATGTATTTGTTCTCTAGGTGTTCTCAGACAAAACATGTTGCTCTAGTTATTATACTGATACCGTTAGCTCACTTCACTAGTTTTATATACAGTACTTAAAAACACACATTTACATTGAACATGTTCTAAATGTAAAGTGTGCTAATACTTGTTTTAGAGCTCACTTTGTGCTGTGTTAATGTCTTTTGCATATCTTTAAAGCTCCAAAATTACCAAGACAAATCTAAGTTTTTGTCTTCCAGGCTTCGTGTCATGGCAATACCTCGTAGGCATTTTGAAGTGACTGTAACACCACAAAGAATCAAATTAAGAGCTTTTGAAGACCTATGAATTGAGCTTAAGTAGCTGCTTAAGGGCAGCAGAAACTTCAGTATATCCTCTTTTGCTTGCTATCCAGTGTACTTGATCTAGAAAACAGTTTCTGATGAGTAGGACAGTCCTGAGATGAACATAAATTGTCCCTGTTGTGTTCCTACATGTGACAACGCTGTTACTAGAAGTACATGCAATTTCATGGATGCTGTCTTGACTGTCCATTCTTCCTGTAGTATGACAAAACCTGAAAAGGCAGGTAGTGTGTTTGTAGTGGGTCTGTTACAGCATGCTACAAGGTCAACTCAGGGCAGTATTCTGGTGTGTTAAGTGTTGCAGAGAGTAACACAAAAAGTCCTACCCTAACGTGCTTAAAATTTAACTACACAGGACAGGTTGAAGTTTGGGCCATAATTTACAGTCAGAAATGATCTATGAGGTCCTCTTTTTTTTTTTTTTTTTTTTTTTAATGGATTGAGGTAGAGGGACAAAGTTAGATGGGTAGGTATGGAGGATGTATTGGAGAGGAGGATGGCAAGTGCAGATCTTTTGTTGTTGATGCCTACAGGAAGACAAGGATGGAGGCAGTTTCTACTGTAGATGAACCAAAGACTGAGAGTTGTATGACTTCATCTGTTACTCCTTAACTGTTAAAGCTCACTTTCCCTTTTAGGGAGGGGAAACACATCTCCAGCAGACCCACTGCTGGTGACTGCAGCATGAGCCAAGCCCTGCCAGTTCGTAGAACCAGCTTGTAGCACCAGGAGTTCATCATGCTCTGTTCCAGCTTTTCGTCAGCGTGGAGTGAAGGGAGACGTTCAGGGGGTTGCTGAAGTTGAAATTGATGAATCAAGTAACATAGACTGTGTAAATGCTTTCAGCACTTTGAATGCTCTTTTTCCACTTTCGCTGCTTTACCATTCTCTTACTGAAAGAGAACTGCCTACTGTAATTTAACAAACTATTGCAGACTGGCTTTCTTGAGGGTATTAGGCAACTTTTCTGAAAGCCTAAAGTAATCTGTCTCAGTTTTGGGTCTTAAATCCAATTTATTTTTTGGCATACAAGTGTAACTGGCACCCTTTTGTATCGTTTTTTGGTTTTCTTTCTTGGCTTACAGCAGAAGAGAGCAATTAAAAATAAATTAAATGCAGGAGCTGGCAATTCATGATTGCTGAACAAGTTGTTGCTCTAGTGTTGCAGATACTATAACATGTTACATTCAGTTCTTTCTAGGATAATGTGCAGATGGCAACTGTGCTAAAAAACAAAATTGTAGATTCCTTTGCCAATCAATTGTACAAAGCAGTTGACTGTTTTTTGCTTTTTTGTGTCTTTGGAAGGAGAAAAGTGAAGAAAAGACTTAAAAAAAAAAAGTGCTTTTCACAGTTGGAGGCAGTATTGGCAGCCTCACAGCTGCACTGTTGATGTTGCTGTAGACACTGTTTCGGCATTAGCTAAATATGGCAAGAAAACTTGGATTTTCAGAAGTGAATTGTTACTGTGTTCATGACTTTAAATCACTTCTCTTTGTTTTTTTCCCCTTAAAAAAGTAAGATTTTCCAATGCTTGAAATTAACAAAGGAAAATAGCTGAACTTGACACTTTCCATAAAAGTTTCTCTGAAGTTTGATCATTATAAATGTTTTGCTTTCTGTGTTCCCCTGGACTACAAATGAAGAGTTGTACTGAATTTTGAGATGAGCTGAGATTTTTGAGTATCGAGGACAAACATTTGTAAAGCTTCCAGTGAGGCCAGGTGACTTCGTTTGCATGACCTTCTGTACCTTTTTTCAGAGTGCATTCTAGTACAACACACTTCTGTCACATAGCTAACAGAAGGTTAGAAGCTAGTGTATTTTGTCCTATAACTGTATTGATAGTTGCACCAAGGTGGCTATCAGGTGATATAGAGAAAATATATGCTATTATTTTTGTGTGTTTTTACAAAATATATGCTATTTTTTTTTTACATTTTACGTTTTTGGCAACAAAGCAAATATTCACTTCTGTCTGTGATTAATAATCCTTTGTCTGTATTGTGAAAAATGTAGTTCCAACTTAACCAGCTATAATAAGTTCCTAAAGCAGGGACTGCTTCTTTGTAGTATAAATATTTTGATTCTGCAAACATGTTTCTCAGTGTATTGCATGCCTTTGGCAGAAGGGCAAGGGCTCTTAGAAGAAAGTATTTTTATCTCTCTTTAAAACAGTTGTTTTGTACTCCCTGAAGCTTGCAGTGATCTGCAGCGTTAACTTTTGCTCTTTGTCTTTTCCTTGCTTCTCTCAGAAACAAATTCTTTGCTTTTGATCTGGCAGTTTGCTGCTGCTCCAAATATGCAGCCCAGACAGGGCAGTGGATGAGCTCTGGGGAAAGGATTTTTAAAATGGCCTAAGTAAGTTAGCTGCCTTTTGGAAAACATGAGCCTTGATCAAATCTGCCTCTGAATAAACAGTTTGTCTTTGGAAGCATCCCAAGCTTTGATAGCCCTCAGACAGTGCAGACCTTTGCTGTAAACAGCAAGGGGGTAGTTACATACCCAGACTGTGGGAGTTGTGGTTTTTTCCATATACCTATGAAGAGGTTATGTGATCTGATGCTTTCAGGGTTATTAAAGTTGGTTATGAAAGGACTGAAGTAGTTCCATTCTAATAAGGGATATATTTTTCTTACCATAATGTTGATTCTATTCTGCTATTTGACTTTCAGAAATTCTGTAGTTTCAATAAAGCTTGAAGGACTTCAGTATCCACCAGGATTAGTCTGTTTGTAGGGAGAAGATACTTTGTCTTCTGGATTCATGTGAACAAAAAGAAGATTCTGAAAGTTAAGCTTTTTGCTTGTCCAACATTGTCGTTAAACAAGTTTTTTACAGACACAGGTCATGATTTTTGTGTCCATTATCAGGCCTTTGTGCGTAACTGAGAGCTGAGTTAAATTCAGCTGCAAGTCTTGTAGCAAGCCACTCAATTGACCTGATGTTAAGCAATTAGGAGCAACTGCAGCCTGGCAATGGCTTCAAGTTACCCTGGAGCCAACTGCCCTAAGTAAAGATGGGCAAGAAGGAAATGAGCTTTAGTTTTCCCACTTTAATTATCCGCAAGACCTTTTAAAGGGCCCCTGCTCCAAGACATTGAATACATAGATGATCTCCTGCCATCTCCCCGACTGATACGTCTGTGGTGTATTACTGCTGCTGGAACATTTCTGTTTCAGCCAGAGGCAGTTCAACTTGACAAAGACCTCTTTGAGAAATCTGTCTACAGAAACAGCTAAAATGAACTTTCTGTACAGAAGGTGAGTGAACTGTAGCAGTTCTTATCACATAGCAAAGAAACCTTATGAACAGAGGAAAGAATTTCGGTACAAGAGTCATTATCAGTACCTTCCTCTTCTATGGATTATTTGAGTGTATTTTGTGTGACTAGAAGGTTGAACCTTTGGTATCTGAAGCTATGTGATCCTTTACTAAGAGTGCAGGTACCAAGATATGTCTGACTTACTGCTCCTTGTCCCCTGTGCTCCTTATTTATGCTTTCTTTCCCTGGTGCCTTTGGTGTATGGGGTCTTCTCTAGGAATATTCTTATTACACCTGAAACATGAGGCCTCATTCAAGAGCAGGATTTCATTGTGCTGCACAAATTGATTGAGGAGAACCGTGTGCTTCAGAAGCTCTGGTAAGAGCCAGTCTGTCAGTCACTGTGTTGTTTAGAAGCTCACATTAGGCATGGTTGATCTGCCAGAATTTTGGACCCCGAAAGAAGCAGATCTTTGTCAAACACCTTGACTTGAGTTGCAATTAAGATGGCATTCAGAAATAATACTGCAGTTCTGTCTTCAAAGGCATGATCAGTGGACATGACCTCATTGCGATACGTACATGCACAGCACGCACAACTTCCGCTGAAGACGTGGGAGCGCAGCATTTAGTGGAATGCAGGCTGTGCAAGTACAGTCCCAGTTTTCATTGAAAGCATTTTGTCAAAACTAGTGTGGAATAACTCGTGCTCATTCATAAGCTGGCTGAAGCCAGAGTCATCTTGTTTTAAAGGATAGTTGGACTGGGCTACAGTTGATCTTGATAAAGTCAACCGTTTAGGATTGTTTGTAGCTGTGTGAGAAGACACAGTCTAAGCTTTTATTTTCTCACAATAAAAGTGTTAGTGTGTGGATAAATTAAAAATTCTGTATGGATCAGTTAAACCAACATCTGAAAGCTGGACTTACAGGCAAATTTATGTTGCATCAATAATCATTAATATCAACACCAGGAGAAATAAGATATAGTCTAGGAGCACTATTAAGTTTTTGCATCAGCTCCTTTTTTGTTTCAAATAACAAACCAGTGTCATCTGACCCTCTGTCAGGATAGTGCCAGTTTATTGCATTCATGCTTGAAGCTTTGTTTTTCTCTAGAGATTTGGTCAGCTCTCCATGGACCCAAAGATGACCAGTTTTTTGAAGTGCTTGCCTAGAAGGGCAGCTATTTGTCTCCCTGCTGAAAAAAAACCGCAAGCCCAAAAACCCAACAACCTGGATAGTCCTTATAAAGTATTTACTAAAAAATGCAGATGCTTATAGAGTAGTTCTATTTTAATTTATATTGTGGTTATTTCCATCTCCCTTTAATGCCTTTTTTGCAAAAAACATTGTCAGAAATGATCCCAAAATAGAACCCAACATCATCTTATTCATTGCTGATTTGTATTTATGCTGTAAATCTGCGGTTGTGAAATGTTATGCTGATGAATGTGAAGACAAGCTGTCGCAAATAACTTCAAATCTTCCTATTAAGTGCAGCAAATGTCTTTTCTCAGGCAAAACAAATTCCCCAAAGGCTGTTTTCTCATTTTACAAATAAGTCTTAGAAATAGAAGAATAATTACTGTATTTGTGAGACAGGCATTCAAATTTCTGAATTACACTTGAAAGAAAAAATAGTTGAAATATGTTGACAAACTGGATTGGATTCAAATATCAATAAGAACAATAGGAGCTCTGTTTCATGAAAGAAGAATAAAAAGACTGCTATTTTTTAGCCAAATAGTAGATGTGGATGTAGAGTGGAAAAAGTAAACTGAGTGTCTCTGCAATGTCTTGCTCTGAGAGGTCTCACTGGGCTTGAGGTAGGTTGCAGTCTTAAACACTTTCAGGCTGCAATGCAGCAAGGCACTGGAAAATGGTCTAAGAAAATTCAGTGAATTTTATGGAGAACTGACTAGGAGACAAGGATTTAAAAAAAAAAAAGGAAAAAAATCTGGGGAGTTCTTCATAATCTCAGAGTACAAAGGCTAAAATTTCTGTTTAGGGAAATTTTTGAAATTTCTAGTCTTTCGTAAGAATAGAAGGAAACTTGAAGACTGCTCTTTAAAGACATTTCTCTCTTCTTTCCACCACATGTTTTCAGTGCTTTCAAAATGCTTCTCTAGTTTTTGGGTAGTGTGACATAACATAGTTAAAATGTGCCAATAGTCGTTTGAAATAGAGAAATATTCCATTCCACGTATCTGAATTACATTGTTAGGTAAAGAACCAAAAGGGTTTTTTCCTCCCAAATTCATATTCTGGTGAAATTGACTGAATTTGGTTTTTTAAATGTGTCAGAATATGATTCCAAGAAAACTACTCTGATCCACTGTGAGTTTTCACTTTATATGTCAAATCAACATAGGGCTTGGAAAAGTCAGGCTTGTGGAAGGGTTCTGTCTGTTCTCGTGCAATGCCACACGGTGGAGTATTGCTTTTTCTGTAGGACTTTTTCCCTGTATCTGTCATCTAAAGAACTCAAAACTTCTGTAAACTGGTATTTGACAAGAGGAAGTTTCTGGTGAGTGTTTTAGCTTAAGAGCATTGCTTTCTATTAGTGCTGTGCTGCCACTGGAGCAATTACAAAGTCCCTTGTCAAAAATACAAAAGGTTCTGAATGATGAAGGACACTTCTGCACTTTGTTGTACTTTTTGATTGCTGCTGTTCCAGCCTTGGACTACATTCGTAATGACTCTTTTAAATTAACAAAGTCAGTAAGAGCCTGCAGACTTACTTCATTCCATCCTTTGCGACATAGCAGGGTGCTTCTGTATTTGAGTTGACTGTAAAGAAAACTTGTTTATTCAGGTGGAAAATGAACTAATATGCAAAGCTGCATTTTTTTAATCTAAATAATATTTTAGCAGGTTGAAGTATAATGCAGCCACAAATTAGAGGGCTAGAGAGCTAATTGAGATAATACTAGAAGAGACAAACAGAATTTGTATGTGTTTTGTATTTCATCATTAAAACCTTTGTATCTACTGTGGCTGCTGTGACCATGTTAGTTTAGTTTGCTTTTTATTTTTCCTATATCTCAAAGTGCAGTTAATCCGTGTATTCATCCAGTTTTTCACTGTTCGTATTTCGGGTTCTTTCCTTGACTTGGTTGTATGGGAAAAGAGGCTTACGTGACCATGCTGTGAATACGAGGTTGTGCAAATACGGTGATCTGTAGGTGAATTTCTTTGTCCTTTCTTAGTAAATTTTTAGGTTTTGGCCATTTTGCAGGCTTCTGTCTACTTTCTTGAAATACTGATTTCCTAGAAGTTTCATGGAAATGAATCATTGGGCAGAGGAGAGAGATTATGTTAGTTCCCCTCTTTGAAGAGCAAGTGACCCAAGTTCAGCTTTGGTGAGCCCTAACCCCTCGGTGGACTCCATGGCAGTGGGAAGAACTTCAGGCAGAACTTTGCACCTTATTAGGCATGAAGGGGTGCAAAGGGAGACATCCTTAGCCCCAGTGCTGAGGAAACAACTCTGGCTGGTTTTGTCTTTACTGCACTCAGGTGTTTTGTTCTTTTTTAAGACATGTAATTGTTTGGTGTTTATTCACACCTCTGTTTTTTCTGGGTTTGCTGTATCATCTCTTGGTACTAATCTATTCTCCTTTCCTCTGCTCATATGGGAGGGAGAGGCTGAGAAGTTCGTGTTAGTCTTCAGTTCATCAAGGCATTTTAGTTTTCACATAAGGCCACTGTTAATCGGCGAAAGCTCTGTGTTGATCATGTCGAGTATCGATGGGTGATGCAACACCTGGAATTAGGATTTTAAAGAGTGAATTGGAGGTGGGGGAATTTCACTGTGTACTGCCAGCCTGCAGAGGCTGCTGTTCTGCGAGAATGCCACCTGTAGGCACATTTGAATGATACGTAAAAAGGGTCACATCAGATTATGTCTTGAGCCCTGTGTGCTGTACCAGTCACAAAGTAAAATACAGAAAGTGCCATGGCAGTTGAGACCATAACCTACTTGACTGCGCTGAACTACAGTAATGTGCTGTGTTAAGCTTGTTGTTGTTCTGGATAAGGGGGTCTTAAGTGCATCTCTGCAGAGCTTCACTGGGGAGGTTAAAAGGTGTCTTAATCCTGCTTAGCATGTTGAGTGATATTCCCACTATACCTGAACATAAATCCACGTGTTTTACATGAAAGCAGTGTAACTGTTAGAATCTTGCAGAAATGGTGGATAACAAAATCTTTACCTCTAGTAATGAATTAAATTTTAAGGGCAAACTGAGTTCTGCTAATGGAATGGTTGAGGGGATTTGTCTTCAAGAGGGATTTCGGGCTTGTATGTGTGGGGACTCAAAAACAGCAGGAAGACTCTGCCATGTGTGTGAATATTGGTGATAGAATGTGCCACTATGCTTGTGATATGTCTGTGCTCTGGAGTGGATGGGGGTCTGGCTCAGATTGCTTCAGGCTTAGTCATGAAAGTATCCATTGATCTAGTTTAGGAATTGCATGATTTTTTTAAGGTTAACTAGAGAGTGGAATTAAGGGGATTCTCTAAAATCTCAAATATAAGAAGACTAATTCATGACTTCAGAGGCAGCATTGAATAAACCTGGTATGAAAGACAGCTAATGGGATATAATGGAACTGCACTAAACTATGGAAGATGTTCACACTGCTTTCTAGTGTGATGAGATATTAAAATTAGTGTAGGACCCTGTCAAGAAAAACAGGCTATATGGGACCAGTGTTCATGCAAATCTGCTTATTAAAACACTAGAAAACTGAAGCTTCTCTTTGACAGATACCATCTGTGCTTAAAGACTTTCATTCTGTTAGTCTTACTAAAAAAGCTTTTCACTACTGAGCTGTTTCATCTGCTCTTGGTCTTGAAACACCAACAACATGTTTTGAAAAAAAACTTTTAAAAACGTCTTTCTGTAAGAAGTCTTTAGTGCTAGCAAATTGGCAGTGTTTGTTTGCAGGTACAAAATTTAATCCAAACAACTTTTTTCCCTCTGAGTTGGCTGATACTGTAATTGGAAAAGTTGTGCACACAAATTATAAGGAGAGTAGTATTCTCACTAGTTCAATTTAAGATTAACAGACCGTGAGATCGGTACTAAAATATTGTTAAAGTGACAAATAAAGTAAATGCTCAGTGTTTGTGTGTCTGCATGTAGTATGAGTCATAATACTATGCAGCAAGGCCAAGATGGGGAACTTCTGCTTAAGGCCTGAAGCTAAGCCAGTTAGGAGGCTATGGTTAGAAGGGTACAGGAGCGTAAAACTTTGATCTCAGTCTGCTCAACATAACATATCAATCTGATCAGTATCAGAAGAAAAAGAAATGGTGTTATCTCAATATTTTATGCTAATTTAGACTGAATGTCCTACACTATTATTTTGGCACTGTGCTGTGGTGTGTCAGCTGTCTCCAGGGGCCCTCCTCAGAAGCAGAGGAAAGTCTCCTGCTGTGCCAGTTCTGTTAAATGAATAACATTCTCAGAAGATTAATACAGAGCTGGAGTGCAGAGTGTTACTAGTTGTCATAAAACAGACAGAAAAAGGGTTGCATTCTAAAAGGCAATACTTAGGAAATGACTGATCCCAGGGAAGGATAAGTTTGTTGATCTGGAAACATCATTTGAGAAAGAAATGATGAGCAATTGTCCAACAGTTTGGAAGTTATGAAGGGACAAGTGTCCAAAACACAGACCTGTAGTTAAACTTCTTCCAAGCACGTTTAACCTTGTTTGGTCTGGAAATCTCATGAACCTGAATTGTGTTTTGAACTTAACACTTATCAGTATTTGATTTGCTTAGGCTGGATAATAAATTAATGCTATGTGGAGAGCCTTTTACCACAATATTGATACTCTAATATCTAGCTGAAACTGTAAGAGAAATAGTGCATTAATTAGCTAAAATAAATAAATAAAGGGCAAGCCCCAAACGTATGTATTGTGGGATGACAGCTAAATTCCTGTCTACTTTCCTTGTGAGTGAAGTTTTGCTACCCATTTCCAAACTGCCGTAATAAGACTTACGTCTCTCTTCATCCCTTTCCACCATCCCTCATAAATCAGAGTGCAATCCGCAATTCCAAACTGCTTACTGTGTGCCTGCAGATACTGTAAGTGTTGTGTAACAAGAAGTCAAACAGCTAATCATAGTCACACACGCTGCAGGTAATTTATGGCTATGCCAGTGGCTCTGCCATGTGCTCCACCAGCTGGATCCTGCTGTGGAGGATCAGGGGACTGATCCTGGAAACATTCAAGACCAGGTTGGACAGGGCTCTGAGCAGCCTGATCTAGTTAGCGGTGTTCCTGCTTGCTGTGGGGGAGTTG
>Ga0181612_150453_pt1 | contig 14596 bp, 6 predicted proteins | sample HoacroProtozoa21_FD_119630 | JGI IMG/M metagenome (GOLD analysis project Ga0181612, IMG submission 119630) | Hoatzin crop microbial communities from Cojedes, Venezuel. Combined Assembly of Gp0051906, Gp0051904, Gp0051908 | reverse complement strand
CTTAGAAAAATCACACTCACAGAGCGAGAGAAAGGAGAAGATATTAAAATATTAAACTAATTTAAGGTTTCTTTAAATTAAGGTTTCTTTGCTAAACCCTTTTCTTTATCCCCTTGAATTTTTACCTATTCTTTACTTGTCTTTACTGCATCTCTGATGTCACCAGGCCTTCAGCCCTTCATAAAATAACCTTTCTAAATTCCTCCTATTTGTAAACCTGGACTTGTTGTCTGTACATTGTACTTTTCAGATGTTGTAGTTTTACTATTTCAATAGCCCTAATGACTTCAGGATATAAGAGAAGCAAGATTTATAGCAAGATGTGTTATCTTAGTAAATTGGGTGATATAGCTGGTATGGTTTTCCAGCTGGGCCAGCTGGTCAAATAAAATATATTACCTGTTCCTAGAAAACCTATTTTTCAAAAAGGCTACAAAGGCTACATTATATTTATTGTATTTAGTTTGTGTTGCTGGTGTGCTTTATTATCTCTATATCATAACAAGTCTTTCTCTTACCAGTGCTCTGTGATCTGGGTCATACCTGGACCCCCTTTAAGCGTCATTTGGCATTCTTTTGCCTTGAATCAGTAAATATACAGTTGGATTTGTTAGCAGAAATTTAATCTCAGTACGTCTGTGTTTTTGTCAATATTACAGGTTAGGTGCAGCAAAACCAAGTACTGCTGTGTAACTCTCACCATATATTTGATGATTCTTCTTCTTTGGCATTGATTTCTACTCATTTTCTTTTTACTCCTTAATTATGACAATGTGTTATTTTGGAGGACTGAAATTCAAGAGTTACAAGGTTTTCATAAAAGTGTATTTTTTACTTCATCTCTCTTCAGGGAGAAGATTTTTTATGGATGAGGTCAGGATTGCATTATCTTTCTTTATCATTAGCAGATTGATTCAGTGGTGGCTTCAAAGTATTAATCGTGTTACAGACTCTGTTCCTCTTTTGCACATTCATCTTTCTCCTAATATGAAACGATACCAACTTTTTAACAAGGAGAAAACTATTTTCCTAGCCATCACGTGTACTGATATGCATGATACTTCTTTTTTCACTCCATCATATATGAGAAAACCACTGGCCATTGTAAGCTCCAATTTTATAATGCTTTACATTCTTAGTTCTATTTTCAAAGCTGAGAATGTAGTCATATTATATTTTAGGGTTTTGATGAGCTAATTTGATTTGGTGACAGAGATGGTAGTGCCAAAAGAAATATTAAGCCATCAGCAAGAACGTGAAGATAGAGCTGGACAAAAGCAATAACAATATGAGGTGCAATAGATTTCCCCATTTGCAGAGAGACACTCACAGAGACAAACGTGTATTCATTGCTGCCCTGGAATGTGATTAAATAGTAGACTTTGCAGATACAGCCACAATGGCTCTGAAATAGTGGACGATCAGATATTCTGGCGCAGGCTGAAGGTACCATAGAAGGCCTTGATAATGCATTTACTGGGACTAGAGAAGGCTGGCATGACATGATCAACAGAAGGGTTATTTTGCTGGCTTCCCCATCTTGAAAAACTAAAGGCAAAAACAAACAGAAAATAAGAGCTTGCTGGCTTATGCGCATCCACAGAGATAAAAGATTGAAAGGAGGTGACTGATAATCTGGAGATCACAGAAGGTGTTTGTCCAGTTCTGTTTCTGATCTGTAGACTTGAATTCAGAGAAGGCACAGTAGGACCACAGGCTTACCTGCTGGGAGGGAGAATACAGGATTTTCTGCTGGGATGAGGAGAGGAACGCTCCAGCAGCATTGGAGGCAGCATTGCTTAGCAGTGGAAAAAAGGTAGTTTGGAGTTTAAAGAGGCTGAAACCCTGGAAGATGTGTGGTAGAAGGCCTTGAGGTCTGGCTCCTCAAGGACGGAAGCAACTCACTGCTAAGCAAGGTGCAGCTAAGAGCACAGTGTAGTTGCAGAGGAGGGAACGCATACAATGCCCCACACTAAGGAGCAAATGTCATGTGGTGAAGCAGCATTTCTACACAGGATGTCACTGATGGTCACGGGGGCAAAGGCAGGATGATAAATGAGGAGAAGAACGAGGAGATGGAAATTGCCTCATCTGAAATAGAAAACAATGTTACACAGTGTTAATGTACTTGATATCATAAAGTGGAAAATATCACCAGATCAGTGTTCTTCTGGAAAAGCTGATACCCAGCCTCTCAGCCTACTGGAATTACATGTTTTAGCATGCGTAGCTAGTTCAAGAAGTCAAGTCTGTCAAGGTAAAGGTGGTAGTTCTGTACCTGGTTGTTAGCAAAGTCAGCTACTAACGAAGGAAGGAAGAGTCAGGGAAGATGGAGACTCTCCTGACTGACAGCAAAAGATTTTAACGGGCAGAGATGTTAAGCAGATTTTAAATCAAAGATTTGAAAATAGAGCTATAAAGGAAAGACAAGAAAAATTGCAACATGAGCTGAATGTGACAGAGCTTTATTCACCCAGCTCAGGAATTACACACTCCCCTTTATAGAAAACTCCCAAGGAAAACCACAATACAAAAACAGAAAAAGGCAGAATTAATTGGATTATAAACTATCTCACTTAAATGGAAAACTCAAAGTTACTGGATCATACAGAATAGAAGTTAGAGGTTTATATTTCCTCCCTTGTTGTCTGTGTCCATGCGGTTGGAGAACCGTGCTTCCCATCTGAGTCTCAGCCAAGTCCCTGAGGCTTCTTGAATTGCAGCAGACTGCTTGGCCTTCCGAGTCCTTAGCAGAGCCTTGTCTCCATCGCCTCTAACACCCGCTTGGTTTGCTGCTCCCCACTGCAATCTCTGCTTGAAGAGCAGGTTGGCAGCTCCTTGCCTCTCTGGCTTGTGTCCTGTGCTGTGCCATGAACACAGACACGCTCTCCTGAACATCCTTGGCTAATGCCCGTTCACTCTCTGTAAGACAAGGAAAGACACAAACATGTAAAGTAAATATCATGTCACAGAGAATGACAGCAGCAAAGTTCAGGAACACTGTTCCATCCATAGGAAGGTGGGAACAAAAATCCAGAATCATTCAGTGATAAAAAGAATCTTAATCTGCTTTTTAAAATAAAGTTAATATTCTACTGTGAATGGATGGTGTGAACTTTCTTCTGTGCACAGAAATCCTTTCCTCCAAATGTCACAAGTGTTCTGAAAGGCAAGGCTTTATGTCATGTATTTGATCTTGTAAATACTTTGCTCTAGGAAGTATCTTTAATTATTCAATAGAGTTGAATGGGGTCTGCATTATATAAAGGGAACATTAATTTCACATACTACAGCATCTGTGGCTTGCAGTTAAGGTTAGAAACAGCAGCTGTGGTATTCATGGATATATAATAACCAGGCAGATATAAATGCTTAAATGTTGTAAAGAAATTGGTATGGATACAAAGAATAACAGGCCAGAAACAGAGTCCCATGGGACTCAAGTGACAGGGGAAAAAAAATAGTTGAAGAAACAAAACATCTAGCTGGTGACTTAGTAATGAACTGTAGGTGGAATAGATTGATTCCAGCTGGTCCCAGCATCTGCACGAAACGTTTTTAAAAGAGCTCTGTAGTTTATGACATCAAACTCAGCAGAGATATAAAGGCATACTAATACATAACATATATCCTTGAATAAGAATACCAAAAAAGATCAAAGAATAACTTCAAAAAGCAGATTCAGAGTTCTGTCTCTTCTGGAGCCATCTTCAACACATTTATTGTGAAGATCATGTGTTTGGAGATGTGACTGAAGCTGTAGCGGCCTTCTGTACAACAGTCATTACTCTTGACTATTTGAGCTGTCACTTTAGTGGATTGACTAATGTATGTGTTGTGAAAACTCAATGGAATTGTTTCTGTCTTGGTATTATGTGAATGTAATTGATGGATGTAGATTCTGGGCATTTAGTATCTTTTTTGCATGAATTATTTTTCTTTTGCTAGCATAATTCATACGTGGTCAGTATATTAACTTAAACAGTAAGAAAAAGAGGGAATCCCAGAGCGTTCTGCACCAAAGGGGCTTAGATCAGAAATGGTGCCAGAGAGGTGAAAATCAGTGATTAGTGAAAACAAATGAGCTAAAATTATTCACATTTCTAATTTTCTTACTGTATAAAAATTAGGTAGGAAGTTGTAATTGGAACTGTTTGCAATTTACTTTGGTCATATGCAGAAAGAAGGCTACCCTTCACTGTATTTAAAATCTTATTCTAGAACTAGCAATTGCACCTTTAAACACAAGCCTCAGAAAAAAAGCTTTCTTTGTTTGAAGTGTTTTTAAATACAACCTCCCTATGCTTTTTTCCATAAATAAATAATAAGTCATTTAGTTACTAGTCATCAGACAAGTATTTTAGTGATCAAGACAAAAATTGAGAAAACAATGTTAACATTCTCATTAAAATGTTAGCATTTTCACCAAAAAATATTGACCTATATAGGAAGAAAATGTATCATCAGAAATACTTTGTTCAAACAGTATTGCTGATGACATGTCATGCTGAGATGTATGAGATGATGCCCAGGCTGATTTGCTTTACCCAAAAGATTAGGCTCTGATAAGTATTTAGAGAGAGTAAGAGAAAACATTTTAAATAAAAATGGAAAGCTATTCTTCATCAACTTAAGTTTTGCAATACAGGTTTGCAGATAGCAAAATGTCACAAAAAAAGGATGTTTGCTGAAGCTTAAAGGAAAGAATTCTTATATATTTGCAGTTTAAAGTATATTCTTTTCTGATACTAAATTAGTGATAATAAACTTGTGGTAAGTATTTTTGCTGTAGACCTTATGTGTGATGACTGTACTTTTCTAGGGACTTTTACCATGTAGTGGCCAAGAGTCCTTAATGACCTGAAAGTGATTGAGAAATACTTCAAGAAAAAAAAAAACGTAATCAGGCAGCTAGTCATTGAACTTCAGTAATGGGGTGGTAAGGCTGTAAAGAACTTTCAAAGGCATGGCACAGAGAACATTTTGGAAAGGTATTTTCATATTTGGAATGACTTGAGGATCTGGAATAAGAAGGTTTGAGCCACTTTCACTTTCTAACAGCTTTGATCTTCCTCATACTTTTTTCATCTTACTGGGCAGTCACATCCTTGCAAAATAAAAAATCTCTGAATATCTGATGTTAAAATCTTGGATGTCACAACACTGATACAATGAGGAGAGAGTTCAATAGCAAAGATCTAGTTAAAATTTCTGTACCAGTGCCCTCTCTAAGGCAACTTGTGAGAGGATGCTTCTTTCAGCGCAGTCCTGCGGAGAAGTGTGGTACTCACGTGTTACAATGCAGGGCAGTTTTTAAAATGACGATCTATTTGGATAGGTAAAGACTAAGAAAAAAGTCTGGTACAAAATCTTAATAATTACTGTGGAACCCTGAAATATTGTCCTTCTAGCTTCCAGTAATAAAAATTTATGTAAAAGCTTGTCTCTTAGTAATTTTCTACCACTTTGTCCTGTTTTAACCTGATTACCGTCTGCTAGTACTTCATAGAGACAGAACAGCAATCACAGTGCCACATGTGATTACTGATATCTCTTCTTCTCCCTTTCTTAATTGTCTTGCACACATTTTCCCTCCTTTAGTCCTCTACATAAATGAGAAGCTATTCCTGGGATCCTGCAAAGGAATTTGTGATTCTTCTGCTATGTGACTTGAGGTTTCAGTTCTCAGGATTAGTAGAAAGAGGGGAAAATGGATAATACTGGCTCCAGACAGGTAGTTGGGTCAGTCTGGCTGGCTCAGTGAAGCATGTAAGAACAGCGTGTCTCTTGTGAATGGAAGGCAACCAAAGAGGTAGAGACCCTAGAAAAAAAACATCCTTATCTGGAAATTTTATATAAGCTGCAAGTGCAAACATTGGAAAGTCCAGAGTTTGGGCTTTATGCATCTAGCACTGAGTTATTGTCAATCCCCCATTTTTGCTTCCTCCTTCTTGATGATTTTAGCTTCTTTTCCTCCTACCTGTCACTTACAGGACCTGGTTACACCCTCCCCAGTTAGACACCTTTTCTTAATGAATGCAATTGCATTAATATATTGCCATTTGAAAAGTCACAGCAGAAGGAAAATAATGCAATGAAAAATAGTATTTGGAACTCCTTAGGCTAAGAAAATCTTCTGTACATAGAAACACACATTCAAGCAGCTGCTAGCCTGCCCCTCTCTTGGAAAGGGGACAGCTGGATGTACAGCCATTCAAGCCGTCAGTTTTGGGGCTTACCCTCATTTATTAGAAGGAGAGGGAAGCATCAATAGTATTCCGGGCCAAGAGACTACAGGATTTACAAAGCATCGTGCTGTCTGCATATCACTGCTCTGTTCATACCTTGCACATCCAGACACGCTTAGAATTTACCAGCTTTGAAAGGAGAAATTAGTAATATACCGATGGGCTGGCAGGCTCTGGCAGCTGTTTGCACAGGGCCTGCCAGCAGGTCAGTGGGATATTGCCAGAGAAGCTGAACTCCAGATGAGAGGGTGGGAAAGGATTTTTTCAGGACTCTGATTCTTCTGCGCTCACTTCAAAGGAAAGCAAATTTTAACTGGCATATGGGTGAATGTGCTGGATTAATAGTAGTAAGACAAACCTAAATGCCATCTGTCTGGAAAAGAATAACCCTCAAAATTACTGATGACAGTGGATACACTTTCTTCAGCCAGCAGCGTATTGCACTTTTCTCACTCAAGCAGATTATGACAACTGTTCCTCTGATGTGGCCCGTGAGTGAATGAACACTATTTTAATGGACTACCCGCAGTGGACAGCCAGCACAGATTTGCACTTCCAAGCCCAGCAGGTAGTGAACTCTAAAGGAACATTTCACACTGGCCATTAAGCATCCAGCATGACCACAAAACTGAGGTGACACAAGGAGAGAGCAATTCCCTGGGAATATAGATCATGTTTTGCAGCCAGCTGCAGATAAAATAACTAGCTTCTGCTGTAAGCTGCTATTATCCGTGGGGTGCTAAAAAATCCTCTCCCTAGGATTTTAAGTTTCTCTCTGCATGACTGTAGTTAATGACTGGACTCCGTGGGGTGTTCATTGTTTATAGACTGAATATCCCTACTGCTAACAAGCTGTGTTTTGTTTTGTTTTGTTTTGTTATAATTTAATGTGTAGAATTATAGAACTGTATAGAAAATTACTTTTTCTGTGTTGAACTTTCTTCCAGGCTTATGCAATGTTCTGAAGTTAATTACTGTAGTCCTATGAATCTATGGCATAAATTATCCATTATCCACCAGGCCAGAAATAAACAAAATCAATTATTCGGTATCATCCTTAAACTAATATTTTCCCCTTGGGAAATTTATACAGATGTTTCAGCTGCTTACTTTTGCCCAACTGAACAGAGGGATGTATGGCATTCTCAAAGTTTAGTCACTGTAAAGTTTTAAAATATTTGATCAAAGTTGAATGTCTAAGATGTCTGTTTGCAGTGAAACGTACATAGTAATATCTTTTTACCAAATGAAAATAAAAATTCAAACCTTTACATTTAATGGCCATTTGAGGTCTTAGTCCCGGGAGTCTACAAGACAGAAGTGGTCAAAATGTCAGGTAAAATCATACTGAATTTTTAAAATGAAATGTAACTTATAATTCAAATAACTGATGAATAAATTTCATATTAAAGAGCTATCAGCCATAAAATAGAGTGCATAATGAAAAATGGCACATTCCATTGTCTTGTGTGATAAAGCAGCTTCTTGCCTTGAGAATTAGCTTCACACAAATTTTAAGTCAAACTTCAACTTTAATACTGTATAACACATCTTGGACTGCAAGCAAGAAAGCCTCAGCTAAACAAGTTTCAGCACCTCATCTCAATAGCAACATCATGAATGGTGCTATTAAATACATTTTCTTTGTCAGACAAAGATATGTCTATGTTGTCACTCATTAATACATATTGACTTCATTTCTTTCTCCAAAAGATTTTTTACTAGAAAGACTGGTTACTTTAAATTCCCCCCCTGCTTACAGTTGCAGATAATGCTTATGATTGCTAAGAGGGATGATGTATGGTTGTGAAGTGCTGAATTATCTCAAAAATGTACTTTCAAATTCCTCCTATCACAAGTCCACTGTAAAAAATAAGTAAGCCCCTTCAGAAAGCAGTGAAAACTGAAGTATATAACCACAAAAAAATTTATATCACTATGGATATCATTTATTCTAAAAAATTAATCTGTAACTGTGTCTTGTATTGGACATCTAGATACTTTAAAAACCAACTTTTACAAAAATATATCTGAAAATACATCTTTCTGTAAGGGTTCAGTCTCATTAGTGCCTAAGTCAATGCTGATGTACGTTTTTTTATTTGGTGACGGCATTCTGAAGGAGAGCTGCAGCAAAAAAGCACTACAGTGTGAAGCAGGGGTGCAGATAGGCTAGGGGGGGTACTCGGGCTGGGCTAGCTCTGCAGCATTATGTCCTGCTCAGACAGTTTTAAGAAAAAACTCTTGCAGCTAAGGTGATGCTGTGTGATTGAAGTACATCCCGTTCAGTTTTCAGCTAAGCTACCCCTTTCCTGGAGTCAAGAAAAGAGGGAACTAAAATCAACAAGAGCATTTCCACAGATTTCAGCAGATATTTCACCAGTCCTTCAATCTCTAAGCCTCATTTCTGCATCCCCTCACCCTGGATGAGCAATCTTAACTTTCCTTCTTTACCTAGGGCATACATTGCTTGGGAAGGGACTGTTTCTTATTAGGTGCTCATTCAGCGATTAATACAATGAGGATCAAAATTCCATTGAGGGCTTTTAACATATGCCTATGTATAAACAAACGAAGGCAGTTGCTTTCAATGTGACCAAAGAATCCTAACGTGCTATGCACAGGTCTGCAAGAAGCCCATTTATATCAACAGAAGAATAACCTTCTCCATGAACCTGCTTTTAGATTTCTAGGATAGCTTGGGTTTGTGGCTTCTTTCAGCTGCTGAAAAATCTTACCAGACAAAACAAGATACAAAACTCAGACTAAGATGTCTTATTTTAAAATCATTATGATTGTAGAAGGCACTAAAAACTTCTCAAGAGCAGATATCTCAACATTATTTCTGACATAGAAATCTTGAGAGAAAGTAGAAGGGTTCTGAAAAGGCTTCCTGTCCCCACAAGTTCATCCAGAGAAGGTGATGCTGCTTCTTCACATTCAGTTCTCACCTGTTTGTTCTCAACTCAGCAGACACACCTTTGGTTTTTCTTGCCGTTGTTGTGCTGCATTCCTGCAAGTCCATCCAATTGTAAAAGTTTAGGTGAAATTAGGTTCACAAGCTAAACTGTTTCCACTGCCTAAATTTCTAAACACTGCAAAAGGAGCGGAAAGCGAATCAATGAAATATATGCTGAGATTGCCCTAAGGAGCAGCAACGACCTCCTCCCACTGCAGCTCCATGAACGCTCCCTTTGCACGCACACTGGCAGGAGTGCGCATGTCTGCTCAGCCAGCTGGTAGCCCACCTTGCCAGGCACAGGGCTGAGTGGACCCCAAGGAAGACAGAGCACAGAGACTTCTGTTGGCAGCTTCCACTGCAGCTTTACGTACTTTGTTTATTTCTTGTAAGCAAACACTTGCATGCACTTACCATTTTTTTAAACATAATTTGTCCATGTTTCTTTTTCAGTTGACATATTTTCATTTCCATTTGTTCATTTCTGGAACTGTTGTATTTTCAGTTGATTTCATAGGCGGACTTGACACATACTCCTACCGACAGCCCCCCCAGGATCATGTTGAGTTAAAGCCTGTAAAGCCTGTAGGTAAGGTTCCGGTCCTACGGACCATATTAATCCTTCTAACTGGACTGAAAGCTAACCTTCTCCTGAAATAATTTTGGCATCAGGTTACTAATAATTTAATTATATTTTAATTAGAGCTTGATTAAAAATTAATCCACATAAAACATGTGAGTAAGGACACTTTGTCATTGGTGACATATCCGCTAAAGCAAGGATTAGTAGATATCACCGTGTCTGCCATGTCGCGCCTCGGCTTAACGCAAGGAGAGGCTTGCAGTGAAGGGTGGAATTGCTTCCCTGCTGACTTTTTAGCAAGAAGAGAGCTGGTTTATGGCTGCTGCTGCATAAACCTTAACGTGATTAACCCATTTATGGAAAAGCAGAAGCTTTTACATTTGTCTAGCTGCTGAAAGAAAATTGTTTGCTGAAAAACTGCTAGTGAGCTTAAAACCTATCTATCTGTAGAGTTTCACTGGACGTTCGTTATCTGTCATCACTTATTTGCTCCCACCATCAAAATCACGTTTTCATAGACTCTTCCTACACTGCTACCTAATGAATAATTTTGGATGCATATCTATTAATTTTATTTGGAATAAATTAAGATTGGGAGACATTACTAATACATATATTTTGACAGAAGCTCAGATAACTTCAAACAGATGATATTTCAAAGTATTACTGGTAAAATAGAAGATGTTCATTTGGAAATTCTTCTTAGATGCTTGTAAGTTATTGCCCTGATGCTTTCTGTCTTTAAATTTACCTTCAGACCTTTCATGCAACTTAAATGTAACATAAAACACACCTGCCGCTGATATTGACTGAAACTGATGTAATGACTTACTGTATTTTACCTACCAGTTAACAGAATTAAAATGAGGTTGAAGGTGTTTCCTGGTGTACGCCTGTGTGCATGTGCTGGGAGTTTTAATTTAACCTGGAAAATTGCTAACCAAGTGTTTTAAGTCAGCACTTGACACCTGAACTTTGCTTGTGACTTTATGAACTTCTGCATGTTTTTTAAATATATGTTATTCATGCTGCAGCTTTCACTTCATAGAAATAAACACGGACAACATTTCAGTCAAATTTAGTGAGTAAATATTGTAGGATTATGAAGGCCTGCAAAAGAGAAAAGCCCTATCTCAGTATGACGGTGTATGTTCGAACAGGAAGAAATGTCACGTTACGACATCAAAATGAAATAATGAACACTTTGACATGGCATCAAGTGCACCCTCTACACTGGAATCTGTAACATTTCATTAAATGCAAATTTTACTCCATTTTCTATGGGAAAGACGACAGCAAAATGGAGTTATGACCATTCTGAATAAGCTGATAGAGACTGAAAAAGTGAAATTGTTAACCAGGAGCAAAAAAAGCCATAGCTACAACATTTACGCCTCCCCATAAAAGATTTTAATCTCTAAACCTGCATTGAGGTTAATTTTAAAGTAATAGGTGAATAAAAGTTTAGTACTTTCTTCACAAACTTACTATAACTAAAGGAGAGGAAAAAAAGATATTTTCACGAAAGACATATATATGTTCCTGCAAAATCTGCTAATGTGTTTTGCAGTAGAAAAGTTACAGCATCTGAGAATTTGTTCTTTGATAGCAGATTTTGATTAAGTAACTTGAAGGATTTGGGGGTTGTTGGTGAGCTTGCAATACTGGAAAATAAATGGCATCTTCCTGTTTCCCATACATGAGTATTCTTGTACAGCTGGGAAGACCCTCTCTGGCCTCTTTATGGCTGCCAGAAGTACAAAACTGGAACACAAATTATACTGTGTTTTCTTCTTTATTAATGTTTTGGTTTTATGCACTGAAAGATACAGAGGATCTTTACCCAAGCAGGGAGGAAAAATACCATCAGTGATCAAAAAGTGAATTAAAAACCTAATTGCTGGAAACAATCTGAATAGCCAGTGGATTGTGCCAGAATTTTGGAGATTATTATCTCTCTGCAGCACATCAGCCTTCTTGACTTCTTTTGAGAAGTTAATTGCTGTCTGTACCAGTTATATACAGTCTGAGAATCCACTGTATCCCTAAGAAATGTGACTTCTGGTGTCCAGGCTGTGAAAAACTCCATTTCTGTTCTCTGAGAATTAGAACATGAATAATGCTCGTTAAATACATTCAAAACCTTAATAAAGGTTGCAAATATTTTGCCATCCTTGACACTTTTCTCATGGGAAAAATTAGCATGATACCTTTTATAGATGAAAATTTGGCTTCATTTCCCTTTTCTCACTCTTTTTATTTCTCTTATTTCATTCAGAAATTAACTAAACACAGCCCATTGAAACGACAAGATTCTGTAGCCTCATCCAAACTATGTAGAAGACAGTCTTGTTTTGCTGAGTATGCACGTTCTGTACGATATCTGCTTAATGCTGCCATAATTATCAATGATTTGCAAGTCTAAGATTAGTTTTCCTTTTCACCCCTGAGAAGAGGTTAAATTTGAACTTGGTCTCTCAGGGAACATTCTTTAATGTAAATATGAATGATCATATCTTCTCTGTTTGCTATTCATTCTGCCTATAACTCCGTTCAGCTACCGGACAAGGAGAAGCAAGATCTTTGGCCTGAACTGTGCAGTTTCCATTAACATGTGTGTAAAGCATGAGACAACTGAGGGAGTGGAAAAAAATTGTCCTGTTCTCTTTGGGACTAAAGCACATGGACTATAAAGCAGATTGTTGTGTTGTCGTCTGTTTGAAACACAGTTATCAACAGCCAGGTCACTCGGTATTAGAATTACTTCATGTACTGCTATATTGAAAAGAGAGGAGCATGGGGATTAGAAGAAATTAGGACAAAAGCAAATGGCCTCAAGTTGAGCCAGGGGAGTTTTAGATTGGATATTAAGAATTATTTCTTCACCAAAAGGGTTATCAACCATTGGAACAGGCTGTCCAGGGACATGGTTTAGTTGCCATCCCTGGAGGTATTTAAAAGCCATGTAGACGCGGTGCTTAGGGACATAGTTTAGCGGTGGACTTGGCAGTGTTAGGTTTGCGGTTGGGCTCAATGATCCTAAAGGTCTTTTCCAACCTAAATGATTCTATGTTTCTAGATGAAAAAAATAAATAGTTGCATTTTGGCTTGCATTAGGTTTTTGTAACATTATCATTATTATTACTATTAATGGTGTGCAGAAGTTAAAGTTTCCACGTGTCCCATTCGTGTTTGGATTAGTAGGTCTCATACAGTGCTGCTGGTGTCCCTAGCATTTCTAGGGACGTTGCTGGCTTCTGCACGTGGGACTAATGCGATGTCTGAGAAACTCTGCCAGTGGAGAAATCACTGCTCTCTGATGGTCTGTGTGATCCCATGCTGTTTGCATCTTCTCCTGAGACTCTACCCACTGTAAAATCTCTGTGCAAGACCATCATAGATTTTCATGGTTGACAGGAAGTCATGTGAGAATACGTAGATTCAGCAGGGGTGTGATTGTGATGGGGACTATAAACAGCATGAGTCCAGCTCAAACGCACACTTTTTTACTCAGGTCATGTCAGAATTTTGTAATGTGGTGAATGTGTATCTTACATTGTTAAATTATATTATGCTGAAAAGAATCTAGTATTATGTGAGCTTCAGGCATGGTTCACTATCTGTGGCATTTTTTCCCCAGATATTTTTTGCCTTTGTGGTACACATGAATGAAAACTGCCACTTTTTACCCAGCCATTCATTCTTGACCTTATATGTGGGTCTTACAGCTGAGGAAATTAGTGACCAGAGGTGTTCTATCTATTTGTTGATTAGTTACTAACTGTCAGCTGGTGTGAATTTACATCTCACAAATGAGAAGATAAACATAGGTTTTCATTTGTAAGTAATTAATATATTCTGCTTTTTAGGTCGAAGTAAGTAATGAACATGGACTCAAGACTTCTGCTGCTGTAGCTGAAGAACCAGATTTTAGAAGAAAAGACCAACCTTGCAACTCATCATTCTGGAAGAAACCCACCATCCGTTTCTCACGGCATGTGGATTGTTCTTCCCACAGGCTCAGCGTCATTATCAGCGTTGTTATTTCATAGATCCTTGTAGATGATCTTGAATTTTTGAATAATTTACTTATATGGACACTTGTAAATTGTAAATTTTTTCTTTTTTAATTTCAGTATTTTTACAACATTTAGTGTTAAGGCATGAAAACAAAACAACCTGTGAAAACTAGGAGAAAGGTGCATCTTTCTCAAAAAAAAGTCAGTATTTTTTGACTGATAGAATCATACTGTGCCTGGTCAAGATTGTGTCAGTAAACAGTAATTCTGACTCCAAAATATGCAGCAGGAGTCAAACCCTAACAGTGTACAAGATATCATTTCACTGCTGTGTTTGGAATTTATGATGTCCATTCCTTGCATTGTTTGAACTGCTGTAGGCAGTAGGAATTGATCTATGACTCTTTTACCCAGATGTTCCAGCACTAACGTACTCACCTAATTATTGCAATTCATATATGGCTCCTTCTCCCTCCCTAATCTCTTTTGCCCTGAGCCCACCACCAGTAGCTGTCTCTGATTTGAAGAGAAGTAGGATGACTGCTCTATAGCTGTCAGTCTCTAGGAATCCTTACATCCTTACATCCAGGGCTCTCTGTCTGTGATTTGCACATTTTTAAATTCTTTTCCTCCCTTTTCCCAGGAAGAAGCCAAGCATGAATGCACAGTACAAGGCACCAACTGAAGCCTTAGAAGCCTCTGGGGACTAATTTTGCTCTTAATTTAAAAGTAAACAAACAAACCTGAAAATGTCTGTAAAAATTTGTAAAGTTATTTGTAAATACTT
>Ga0181612_131257_pt1 | contig 14596 bp, 7 predicted proteins | sample HoacroProtozoa21_FD_119630 | JGI IMG/M metagenome (GOLD analysis project Ga0181612, IMG submission 119630) | Hoatzin crop microbial communities from Cojedes, Venezuel. Combined Assembly of Gp0051906, Gp0051904, Gp0051908 | reverse complement strand
GTTGCTCAGAGCCCCGTCCAGCCTGACCTCGACTATTTCCAGGGATCTGCCACCTCTGCAGGCAACGTGTTCCACTGTTTCACCGCCCTCACTGTAGAGTATTTCTTCCTTATATCCACTCTGAATCTACCCTCTTTCAGTTCAAAACTATTACCCCTTGTCCTATCGCAGGCGCTGCTAAAACATTTGTCCCCATCTTTGTTATGAGATTCCCAGTACTGTATTTTTCTTTGCCTTTTTTATTCCCCCTTTTTCTGGATCTACAATGGTATTTAAAAAGTCTTTTTAAGCAAGTTTCCATTACCAAGCCAGGGCACATGCTTGACTCTACTCGTTATTCATAATATCAAGATCATCATGTAGCAGCTCTGCTGATGCTGCCACTCATTTCACAGGTTGCAGAAGAGGCAGCGAACAGTAAAGTCACTGTTCTTGTGTCCCTGTCTGAGCTACAGCACTTATCTGGAAGGCAACCAAGCAGCTTGTCCTCAGCTCTAGTTTCTCACCCACTTGATCACATGCTTTTACTGAAGTTGATACTTCTTCCTGACAGAGGCTTTGCATACCTTCCTAGTGCCAAACTCCGACCAGGAACAGAGCAAAGCCTCTGTGTTCTGTCTGTCCTGAGGCACAAGATGCATCAACAGCACTTAATTCACCTCTACTATAATATGAATAAGAAATTTAAATGGATGTTTACTTAGAAGTTACTCTGTTTATTGCTACATAAAAACTGAAGAGTTGTACTTGATAAAGCCCACATAACAGCGTGAAGAGTTGCACCATTGCAATGGACTGATGTGTTCTAACACATTTCAATCTCTTTTAAACATTGTTTCATAAAGCTCACTTCTATGAACATCCAAAAAATTTCCTCTTGTTAAAAAATGTTCATTTTTAAAGAGGATTTCATAAAACGATAGTGTTTGCATCTCTCATCCCCTTCTCCATCCTGGCAAAGAGATAAGATCTCAGATTTTAAGAACAGTTTTCATAATACTACATCAGTTAAGGGAGCTGGAACATATATGTAGGCAATTTAAGGAGATTCTTTCTGGAGAGATTACAAAAAAAGTAGTGTATTTGCTTTTATCACTACCATAAACACCTACTCAAAGAACTTGGTTACTTCATATGATTAAAAATGATAAAAACAAGGCACCCTAACTGCAAAGGACAGAGCACAGTCCATTCCACCATGCTCATTTCTGTAACCTGACTCGCACCCTGCCATCAAAGTACTCTGATGACAGTTCATTGTGGAAGAGCTTGAATACTACAATGAACAACTCTCGTCTAGTGAAAGATAGTTGATCTGCCGCCAGCATGCTCATGTCATAGCCTATGATTAATATAATACAGAAATAAATGGAAAAGGTTTAACTGGACCTTTAGATTCAAATACCTCTAAGCAGTTTCTATTTCGAACTAGTAAACATTGGGCAATGATTTTCATTTACTCAAGCCAAAATAAAAATCTATCTGAAATGTGCAGTGTTTGCCTTCCCCATTTATGTTTATGTGTGCTGAATTGGAAGATTTAAGAGAGTGAAAGCGATACTATCAGGATTAGCAAACCAGTAAAATCTTACAGTGACCAGGAAAGCATGAAGGTTTGTACAGATATTTGCAGGAACTGAAAAGAGCAGATGCACAGTCAAATAACTCAAAGGATGTGTGTACACTTGCTTTTACAAGAAAACATTTCTGTCACGATCTAAAAAATAATTAGACAATGAGAATGCTTTTGTCAGCTAGACAGCTCCAGAATCCTTTAGCAGTCTGGATTTGTTACCAAAAAATAACTATTATGGAAAATACCTTTAAGAAAAGAAGAATTGAAACATACCTTTGTTAACGTATACCTGAATGTCAGTTTTTCTATATAGGCGATCCAGCCTATGTTCATAACTACTTGTAATACAGCTCTAAAAATAACAGTATTGAACCCCAAAAGAAGTAGACATTCAGGTGAAATTCTACTGGCATGATTTCAACATCAGCTCCTGTTCCCTGAAAGGCTGGGCCCCAGTCTAAAGGAGATATCCCAGTTTCATGTGTCTGAATCATTACTGTTTGCCTGTAATATGGTTTTGCATAGCCGTGCCAGTTCCTACTGAGTGTGAGAAGACTCGCAGAGTGTGAAATCTTGCAAACTAAATGAGCCATAGGAACAGTTTTCACAAATCTCATACGATCAGCATAGTAACCTAGTCACCTAGTATGTTATTTCCATTATTAGTAATAGCAATTATTCAGGCAAATAAATGACAGAATAAACCCCTTGGTCTCAATGTTTGAGCAGTGCTGGGTCTCAAAAAGGATTATTATGTTTTTCCATGCACAAAGAGCAACTGTATGCTAATGTACCCCCTTCTTTCACTAAGCTGCAGGGAAAGAGGCTTGTCAGGCTCTCGGACAGCTCATGCTAATATAAGCATGCTCTCTTGAGGCTACAGAAAATGAGCTAGGGTGTCTTGAGCATAATGGAAATTTGATGGCCGTTGGAAGAGAGTAACTTGTCAGTCAGGGGAAGCCACCAGTTTGGTGCACTGAGCTGAGCAAAGGGATTTAGTGGGGACTTTCTACCTCTCATCACTGTCCAAGGAGGCTTCAGCCTTGCTCCCCAGCATGGGGAATCTTAGAGCTACTCCTCTGCCTTTCCCTGAAAGGAACCAGCACAACCAGGAAGTTTCATTTTATGTTTTCTCTGCCCCTGACCCCAGAGAATTTGTGCATTACCATGTGCAGCTTTGTTGCGCTATAAAGGAAAACAGGATGATATTCCTGTCTCCAAATGGTGCCCAGAAAGAAAACACCCCAGCAGACAGTCGTTAAAATACACAGCAAAACAAAGTGAAAGGACACTAGACAAAATAAAAAAAAGGGAAGAACAGTTAATAAAATTGTCCTATTTCTAGAGAAACTGATGAGAAATAAGAAAATACATTTTCACAATTGATATGATCTATCCCTTGCCATACATGTTGAAACACGTTTTAGTTCTACTTCATTTACAGCTACCATCAAATACACTTTTGTGTGCAGTTAATGAGAACACGTTGCTTGTGAGTTTTTGCTTTTGGATTGTGGGTTTTCAGGAGCTTGGGGTTGGGTTTTGGGGGTTTTAGCATTTCCTTTGTTGTTTTTTTGGACTTCTTTTAAGGCTTGTAGTTTGTTTTTTTAAGAAAAAAATAAACATGATATACTGTCAACTTTTTTTCCAATAAATTTAGGAGGGGAAGAAGAGAAAACCACAACCCAAGCTAGCACTGAAACATTTGTCTGCCCAAATATAGACATCAATTTGGCTAAGTAAAGATAGCCTGTTTGCAATCGCAATCATATATGACAATGACAAGAGAAGTGGAAGGTGTAGGACAGAGACCTTTTGACAATCCATCACCATATGCTCAAATTTCATCACAAAAAAATCTGTGTGACTGAACCTTGAGGAGACATCATGAGAAGACCTTCAAATTCTTTAGAACAAAGAAAAAAACACTCATGAAAATTCATTATGAATCCTAGTATCCGCATTTTCAAACTGCTAGTATGAATGAGTTTTGCAGATATGTTTGACAGAAAACTTTTTAACCTGTTACAGACCAAGTGAGAGAAAATTAGTGGTTTTACCCCTGAAGTTAAGAATTTGAGTAGTCCTATACCAAGTGAGTTCAAAGTCTCTATTTAGGGTGAGATTTATCGAGATGACTTCAAGATTTTTTTCTCCTGGGATGGGTGTCTAAACACTAAAAGAAAGTGAGTAGAACTGAAACAATAATATTTTTTGGCTCTTAGCTTGCCCAGGAGCAACATCCCTTTGGCTCTAATGCATCCCTTTTCTAGTTAATTGTAGATGCACTATTGCAGACACATCACAGATTAATGACTGGCGAGGAGTCTTTGTGAATCATGCCACGCACAAGAGAGTTCCTCTTTCTTCCACTCTTAATGCCTTCCTTTAATGTCTGCTCAATTAGGTTTCCTTGTCAATATCCTAAGAAAGTATGATGCATAGACTGAAGGTGATCTTAGTGATGACATCAATATCATTAATGTAATGAATATGAGCAATGAACTACTCTAAGACAAATGTCAATTTTCTGGAAGTTTCTGCTGTTTTATCAAACTTTCTCCTCTCTTTTTGTATGCCTGAAGTTTGGATGCAGTGATTAATTTTTCTCCTGATTAATGCAGGCCTCAGCTGGGACAACAGGGCAGGGTTAGGGTTACAGGACTGGCACACAGGGCCTGGCCCAGGAAGGGCCAAGCAGTGAAATGACACACATGCATAGATCTGAGGGGAAATCCCACAGCTCCATTCAGCCTGTGGAGGTATCTCCCTGCTCCCAGCTGCATCCCAGCCAGGTGCTGAGGTAAGACCCACACGTACCTCCAGGAAAGGGCTGGAGCACACAGGCCAGAAGTCAGAGCCACACTGCAGAGCCCATCGCCCCAAAAAAGCCTCGAAGCCACAGATGACAGACAGCTACAACATTAACCTTTGTTGGATCATTCAGTTTTACTAGATCTCGAGTACAGCTTCACTACATGTCCTAAATATAGCTCTAATACTGAGATGTTGTCTGGACCCATCTTTTATATCTGGAGATAATCAGTTGCTTTCATCAGCCTTGCAAACTAGTCCCAGCGTAAAGAAAGAACATTAGAAATATAAAAGAAAGATCAGAAAGACCTTTTGGTGTTGGAGAAAAAAAAAAAAAAAAGACAAATAACACGCTCCTGAACACTTGAAAAAGGCTCAAGTTTTCCTACATTTTGAAAATAGCAATAATGCAGTTAGACATTATTCAAGGGAGGTAAAAATTATCCTTCAACAGAAGTTTTCAAATCGAGACTGAACTTTCTCCCTAAAAGAGGTGCTGTGCTTTAGTCATCATTCTTAGTGAAAGTAATTATTAAATCCAACTGGTTTTTAGGTCAAGATGGATCAAAATAGTTGAAAACGAACCTTTCTTGCTTTCATATCTATGTCTCCAATATGTAGGAGCTTTTCTTTAGTTCACTTGGAATCATATTATCAGGAATAAATTAGCCTTCTTCAGATGGAAAAAGACTATATCATGTTCACTTATTTTAATACCTCTTATCACATACAACAGGGACTACTGAGGATCAAGGGAGAAAGATCACTGCTCACAAAGAAAAGCATGCATTAGGCAGATACACAATATACCTCAGAGAAAGCCACTGCTATTGCCACCTCATATTCCTGAGCTCTGAATTTATACTCAGTGTTTAAATTTTCTTTTGGCAATTGGTGCCCTGGAAGTGTGCTTATAGCCTTGAAAGATCATATCGAGGTGTCTCAGAGAACAAAGGACCGTAACAGGATTACTGTACATCTTATTTATCATATACTGATGTGCCTTTACAAATCAGGACCCCTTCATCCTAGGCATTACAGAAATACAAAATAAAGGAGGCAGAGGCAGATACTCAGAGATGGGACAACTAACACTGGCCTCTGGTGGCCTGTGCAGAAACTGGCCAGACTCTGGAAAAGGTTGTGAGATGGGACGGTGCTTTCCTTTGGGCAGAGCCCACCCATAGTGCCTGGGCCAAAGGTGTGAATTAACCATCTGCCGCCTAGGATTGAACAGGTTAAGAAATCTTGAGCTGCAGCTTGTTTTCCTAGGCCTGAGACCAGCCAAGCCCCATTTACTGTTCAACCTCTCCAGCATTCCTCCCACGTCTGCTCCTCTGGTTCTCTGAGGCCCTGGGGGACCAGTCATGCTTTTGCCCACAGGGCTGAGACACCACACTCTGAATCAGCTACCTCTGCTACAAAGACTTACATGGTTGGGCTTTTGGATTAAACCTGCTATTTTCCTCCAGATCTGAAACACAAAGACCATCAGCAGTGGGCAGCCAGATGGGGTACACCAGAACCCCCAAGTGTCCCCGCCCCCCACAACTAAAGCCCTGTTTCAGGTGCCTGGTTTGAGCTGCCTCTCTGCCAGCTCACAAGAATGCCTGCCTCCTGCCTCAAGGGCGTGGGACAAGTATTGCCATCTCCTGCAGCCAGTGCAGCCTCTAGGAACAAAAGCAAATATTCACCCAGCTTTACACTTTGTTTGAGATGGAGGGAGGTTTTGCACCAGGGACTAAGTTTACAGCAAGCCAGACTGGGAAAAGTCTTTTGAAACCCATCTGATTGCTCTGGAGAAAATGCTGGGAACAGTCCCTGTTATCTGCCACTCTTGAAAGGAAATTTCTTTGTCCTGTGCACCGCTCTCATCTCCCCTTTGGGACTTTCAGATAAGTAGGCTTGCCCCATTATTTTCACTAGATGCATCTGGGTAATTTATGCTGCTTAACCCACAGCACCAGAGCATTGCAAGAGGTTGGATTTATTGTACCCTTTGTGCACAGCAATGGTCAGTATCCTAGCTCAGCTTTCCAATAGCAGTGGAAGAACCAGTATCATAATTTACTATTCATCCCAATGCCCTAGGCATGTATTCTTTAAAATAAGAATGACAGGTTTCTCTTTTTGCACAGGTCTGCACCAAGATCAGACAGGACCACTGCCAGTCAGATAGCGGGGGCTGGCTGGGACAGAGCTGCAAACCATCAGAGTGGTTCTCCTGATAGATCTCATGTCACCTTGGGCTAGTTGTGCTGCTCCCATGCCCTGTATCTGCTCTTTTGCTGCAGGCATCACTCGGTGCACGTGAGCAGCGTGCCCATGCAACCACCCAGTATCTCACAAGAGACTAGCTGGGAGGGCCAGAGCCTACTGGTGAGGCCAGATCCAGCACATGGGCTTCGCAGGCGCAGCTGGGTCCAGGGGTATTCATCCTTCTGTTACGCTGACAAAAAACCAGCAGGCAGTCACCCAACATCCTCATTGTTCATTCGGAAGAAAAACCACCTCAGAATAGCTACAAAGGGAAAAATATGTATGGGTACTCATGGCCCAACATGTGCTTTGTCTGGTCAGTGATACTGCCAAGAAAACCGTGGCATTTGGCCAAAAAGCCTCGGCACACCAACAAAACACACTGAAAGCTCAATTATGAGGTGGCAAAAATGGTCATGGGTGTTTGTGATGATGCGACTGAGTGCAGTGATGTATGGTATGAGCACGCAGAGCTGTTCAGGAATGACCGTGTCCATCTGTCAGAGGGTTGGATACACGGCTGAATGACAGGCAGTACTGGTCAGCGTGACAGACCATGCTTTCAGCACTTCATCAGAATTGCTTTCAAAGTGCTGCCTAACAACTGTCAAGTATCACCGTATCGTAGGAGTTATAAAGACATTTTCAAAGGACAATAATGAAGCAGCTTTGTGAGTTACTAGGAAGCGCTCCACTCAAGCATGAGGGGCCTGGCAGGAAAAAAAGCCTGGAGAGGAAAATATAAAAAGCAGGTGATGAAAATAAACCCCTTCTTTCTACCAAGGAGATCTCATCCTGAATTGTGGAGATGTCAAGTAGCTGACGTGAAGGGCCTCTAGCAACAAAGTCGGGGTACCTGTATACAGGGCATGCAATAACCACACAACTGTTGGACTGTAAAAATTGTTTAAGTTACTGAGAGTGCCCCTGGTGGGAACCACTGGATTTTAATGCTTTCATTATGACTTGATATTAAAGGATGAACACTGGATTGATGGGAGAAGTTCAGCCTGTATAGAGACCTCACGTCTGGTGTGCTACTGAAACAGCCTTTACAAAAAGACCCAGAAGTTTCTTTCTCTTGCATTTCAAAGCCTGCCTCAAACAGCATCTGGAGATATTCCTTGTCTTCCTCATTCCCCTTTTTTTATACCCGCAAAAGAGTGAGCCCTGATCTTTGCCTGAGCTACACTGTTGGTTGGTCTGTGCCTAGGCAGATCTTTACCCAGTTCGTGCCTTGCTCATCCCGAGTCAGTGGCCTGACCTTGGATCTATCTCACCACTTGGGACTGATCTGGGAAGCACTGTCCTATCACCCGAACCTGGTTCCTGCCACAGCAGCCACCCCGCTCAGCCCACTGGTGTACTGCAGGTCTGCACCCAGGGATGGCACTGCCCCATTGCCACCCGCTGCTCCCAGCTCACCTGGCTTTGCTGCTCCCTGGCAGAAAGACCTCTCTCTTGCTTTAACCTGCACATTATCTTTGCTATCACAGCAAAACTGGCTAAGTTTGGTTCAGTGGATGGGCAGTAGGCATTGGGTGAGGAGGAAAATCATGCTGTATTGGCTCTAGGAATTCTCAGAAAACACACACACAAAACCCAAACCAAACAAAATACAAAAACCAACCAAAGAAAAATAAACACCAGAAAAACAACCAAATCAAAAAAACACCACCAAACCTACAAAATACTATATCCTGAATATTTTCTGAGCAGCCAAATGCAATGGCTGTAGTCATAAAGCCCTTTCCAGCACCCCCTATAAAGAACTGGCTGGCATAGCCAACACTTCATGAGTCAGACATTAAATACTTTCTACTATTGCAGTCAAAAGTGAGCCAGAGCCAGTGATCTAGAGTTTAGCAGATTAAAAGCGTGCTTAGTTCCTGTAACCATCCACTCCTGTAACAGTTTAATTTCTCTAGTCTATCATCAATATAGAAACCATTTTCATAACCTTATTTACCAGTTGCTTCTACTTTCTGTATGCATGCTTTTATTTCTTCAGTCTCGCTTTCATTCTGTTTGGCAGTACCTTTTCAGATTATTCTTTCTCTTTTTTTGTTACACCTACTGAAGGAAAAAGATGTATACAGGTGCAGAACCAGGGTGAAACTGCAAGTCCATAACACGATTTTCCATATAAATGCACTTCCATAATGTGCATAATAAAAAAATTAGCCTGCTTCACAGTTTAAATGCTGTATGAAATTTACAGTTGTAAAAGAATCAAAGTATTAAAGCATTTATATAAACTTGAATATTTGAGGCTAGCCAAAATATCAAGTGAAAGAAAACATTTTCTGATAAATATTAGTTTGATAGGAGTGTTACAGTATTTTCTGTTTGAATTACAGGTTAGGATATTTTTTTTCTCCAAGTCTTGTCAAGAATTGCCTAACTCTCCCTTCTGATTGAGGTTTTAATCCTCTTGAAATTCATGTATTACTTCTGAAGGTAATTCAGCACCTGAAACTGTTCCACTGCCTCTCAAGGGATAACAGGAGAGTCAGTCGGTCCATGACAACACCTTTCAGAAAAGAAGTTACAATCTACTTGCAGCAAAAAACATTGCAAAGTGTTTTGTGTGTACACACACTATATATATTAATGCATGCTATATACAATATATAAAAAAATATCTTATGAATGACATGAAAGCCAGGACTAACCTCAAGAAACTAAATGTCCACACAACAGCTTTGGTAGTTGGGGTTAAAATCATCTACTCTTAGATGCAGAGTAAATCACATAGTCCTAAAGGGTCTATGCTTTTTGGTTTTGTTGTTGTTTCCAAAAGCTTAGCTTTCAGACATTCTGAATGAAAAATACCTCTTCACATAAGGAAAGAGTGCTATAGACTTGCCACCTGCTGTAGGGTCTTGCTTCAATGAGTTCATCTGCAGGAACACTCAGTTATGAAGCCAGGAATGCACTTCTTTGCCAGCCTATCACAATACTTCTAACTATGCAAAAACACTAAACATTTTGGACACTTAGAAGTATCACCTCAGCCACTGGATGAGTGCCCTCACAGAGAAGAAATCTAGAGTTGTTCAAGTTACAGCATGAAGAATAGCGACGGGAATGATAAAGTGGCATATTGATGTGCAGTCCCTTGTTGCCTTCCACCCAGATTTCAGTCCATTTCAAAAGCACAATTAAACCAACTTGACCTTGGAAGAGGAGAGGCAGTCAGTAAACACAAGATAGGTTACAGAACTGGACCTAAATAGACAAAATAATGATGGGGGAAGAGGGCCCCGTGCATAACTCCACCTTACAGAAAGGAAAAGAAATGAGAATACAGACCATTTAAGAGACTTGCCCCATTACCAGAAATTATCTGTGAATGAGCTGTAAATTATATCAACATCCAATTCTGTAAGCCACAAACCATCCTCTTATTAAGCCAGCTGTAAGTACATCCTTCCTCTTAAGGGGCATGATGGATTTTCTGAACAGAGGTATAACTCAGGCATTTCTATGGATTAGTTCATTTCTGATCACCAGAGTCATATGAATATGTTCTCCCTAATGAGAATTCAACTGTTCAGAAAAGCAAAATAAGTTTTCTAAAGAGGTATTGAATTAGTATTCAAAGCAGATACATCAAAAGAATGTTTTAGGCATCTGAAGCTGTAAGTCTGAATAACTATTATGGTCTCTTTTATTAGATCAATAGGTCCTACTTTACTGTGGATGTGTTGCAGAGAAAGATAAATCATTTGATATAAGATAAGTCAAGTAACTACAACAAAGTATTGTCACTAAATCTGTCACTCTGCCTGAAAATGTCTCACATTTTTTGCTTTGCCTGTCTTTTAGTAGGTGTCTGCGGAGTTCCTAACCAGCTGGATGGACAAAGTTGCTGATTTATAAGATTACTCGATTCTGTGCATTTGAACTGATCAATAAATATTTACCATCATTTATTTCTGAGACAATATGCCACAGAACTGAAATAAAGTTGTTATTATTTAAGCAAACACATTATTTCAGGAAGAAAGAATTGTTACGATTTTGTATCTCTTACCAATCCTAGTGACATTTACTTTTTTCAGTTTTATCAAGTAACTCCACAATTAATAGTGAAGTCCTTAATATGGTTCTCATATGAACTGGTAAGGGGAAACAAAGTCTTCAGTGGCATTTAAAAGATAATCCAATTTTAAGCATTAACTTGGCCAATGCACCATATAAACTTTAAATTAATTGATACCAAGTTACATATTACTATTTCATTCTGGCTTGATGGCCTCCAGGGACCTCTCAGAATCTTGCTGTGCTTCGATGCTCATATACCGATATCATGTACCAGAAGGAGTATATAAATTTATAAGTAGCAAAGCTGTTGCATGGTAGACAAACTGGAATTGTTACAGACAGTTTGTACCAATTAAAAAAGTTCAGCCAGTTAACTAAATACCCGAGGCTGTCTTTCAGCCTTCAAAGTTGGAGAAAAGGTCTATTTCAGCACCAAAGAGTAATTATATCCAGCCTAGTGACTGGCAGTTGAGTTTACAAAAAGGTTAAGAAAGTCCTATAGGTCAGCGTAGCCAAATAACATTGAGGTAACTGCACTGAGATAGCTTAGAAGAAAACAGTAATTGAGGAACAGAAATGTCACCATTTAATAATAGTCCTCACAATTTTTACTAGGTTGGAAGTAAACATTTAATGTCAAGCTCCCAAATAGCTTTTGCAAACCAATATCAGCTGCATTTGGAAGTGATCTAGATATCACATTTTCCTAGGGACACTGTTTTTTCCTGCCTTCTGACTACGGCAGTTACAGAATGCGCTTGTACAACAAATAGCACAAATTACTAGGTGTGGAAAAGTTCTGCAGCAAAGAGTTACCTCCCTGAATAATGTCACTTTCATCAACTTTTATTAATAGCCAAAAACATTTCTTATAAGATCTTAAAAAAAATCTTGGACAGCTTAAGAAAAACATGGCCTGAGGCCATATGGAGACTATTTATTGCTTCAGAGCAATCCAATTACCTTAGATATTCTCTTATCATTCTCCCCTTGCTGTTTCATACCAAAGGAAAAGGCTGTGCACCCCCATGTTATTGTGAGATTTCAGAAAGAAGAGACAACCCATTCAGCAGATGACAAAACCACAATTCCAGCCTCAGGATATTATTACCATCCCATCACACAGAAAGTAGTGACTGGAGAAAAAAGCAGTCACAGCAACTTGGACAACATTTGTTGTCCTAGCACTGCTCAACAGGTGAATCACAGCACGAAATATCCCCTTTTCCCTCCCATTACTTGTACGTTCACAAAAAGGGCGCAGCTCCCACCAGATATCCCTGCTGTCCCACATGGGGCAAAGAGGGAGAAGGGCTGAGTGCCTTAACAAAATTACCGATGATACTTGAAAAACACTGTTTGCACCACCAGGAAAATGATAAAGAAGCCTCTTGTTGGCTCAGACAGGATGAATTCTTTTGAAATCTCTCAAACATGCTATCTGCACAAAGGTGACCATAGCGTCACAACACCTATTGCTTCCCTCTCACCGAGTTCATGTGATAATTAAAGCCTCAGAAAAACAAACAGGAAAGGAAAATATCACCACATAATTCTGAGAATATAAAGGCCTCTGAAGCATTGCCTTGAACAGCGAGCTCAACAGATTTACTGCTCTTAAAGCAAGTAGGGGAGAAGTCACCCTCATGTTAGACGAAGAAATTCAGTGAGAAAATTACCATTATAGGAGTGACAATTTTCATTGATCTAATTCCTGCCAGATATACCAGCAGTGAAGAGTTGACTAACTGTGGGTTCCTCCTCCCTTTGCTATCCCTCCTCATGTTTTTGCCGCAGAAGCAGAACAACAGAATCAAAGAATGGAGGAAATACTTAACATTTCTCTCAAATTGCCAATTAGTACTCCTCTTAGGTAGGAGCTGTCTCATGCTGTTCAGCCTTTACAAAAGATTTGCTGAATAATGGTACAAGGATGGCATCATAATACAAAAATGCCACTGTATCAAATTCCTGTGGTAAAATATTGTGTTTCTTTCTCTTTTATTTGTTGGGCCTTTTGAAGTGTTTTGAGGGTAGCCCAATGAGTTTCACCTGAATACTTAACTGCAAAAGTAAACAGTAACTGCAAATACTAAGGCTTTATGACCTCTACCACTTATTACCCAAGGAGTACTTTTTTAATCATCATTTTGCTCAAATGACAGCAGTAGTTCTTTTCTGGCTGTATATCTAGAGGCACAGGACTGGTATTGAGGCAGAAATCAGCAGCTTTATTTAACAAACATAGAATTCCTGTGTCATATTTTGACCAAAAATAGGGTTTGTGTTCTAAAATAGGTTAGCTGATCTGTTTAATCAAAATGGCACGAGACTCTTGGCCTTTGTCCCCAATAAGATGGTGTGCTCTGACAGCAATAAATGTATTCTGTTTACAGCTTAGCTTTTAAACAGAGTACCAAACATGGTATGCCCAACATGCCCATAGAGGTATGCCCATAGAGGAAAAGTCTGAATGCAGTAATATGTTTTCCACCTTGCATGTTTTAAGCCCTGAAAGTCCAAATTAAGCCAATAGAAAACATCATCATTATTTCTAAATAGGATCAGCTTTCCAGGTAGATGTGTATACCATATTTTTTAACTGTACATAGCAACACCTGAATGAAAAAATCCAGCTCTCCTAATCAGAAACACAGCCTTTATATGTAGCAGAAAGCTACCATACACAAGCAAAAGAAAAATATTCACTTTAAGGTTCTATATCCATTGCTCCTGACACATGACATCAGCACAACGGTTATCTAAAATTCCCAGCTCTTGGGAGAAAGAAAAGAGTAGTTAGGCAATGGGTTTACTTGTTTGTTATATTTCTAGCTCCCTGTGTTAAAAAGAAAAGCTTCAAAATCTAAACTCAAGTACACCCTCAATAGAAAGGCACTAAAGGTAAATAAAAAGAAACCATAGATTCTATCTATATTATGCCACCATTTCTGAATGGTCATTCTTCTAGTGATCCAGCACAGGGCCGGATCATGGTTGAAAAGCTTGGTCTTGGTGAGCTAGTGGCCCACTAGCCACCACTGTAACAATGGTCAAAATAATGGTGTAAAGCTTTAGCAGCTGTGTCATCCACTGTCTTGCCTCGACCTGCTTGCAGAAGATGCATGGGTCCAGCACCCGTTCTATACTGGCAGTTCTGCTACTGCCAGTGAAACTGGATCGCAGGGAAATTTCAAAAAGTATTGAGAGGGTACATGCAATGTGGAAAAATACATGCCTCACATAAATCATACCTATGAGTTCATGGAGTTTTGTAAAATTTGCCTAAAGAATTTAGGTTGTTTACAAAGCACGGCATTGTGTTGCCAGAGCACAAAATGACCTTTGGGGTTCTGTTTACTACCATTGTTTACATCTGCATGCTCACAGGTCAGCTGAAGGGAGACCTTCACTGCAAATACAAATATAAATAGAGATTAGACACTGAAAAGAATTCAAATACATGACAAATGTGGTAGATCCTTATTCATAAAGAACAAACAATTCTTCTCCAATTTATCCAGATGATACAAAGATTAGTTTTAAAAGTTCATCCTCTTCCCCACAGCATGCAAATCTTGCAACAGTAAGTTCTTCATTTTTGAACATAAGCGTGCAAGAGATTTTAAATAGTGTTAGACCACTTCTCTCTATTCCCAATGTTAGATGAACTCACAATAATTCTGGTGCTACATTCCTAGCTGTGGCATTTAAACCAAATAAAGAGTTCAAGAAAAAGTGACAAAGTCAAAGGGCAAGTCCTGCCTGAACAATCTAGTCTCTTTCTATGGTGGAGTGACTGCATCAGTGGACAAGGGAGGAGCTATGGATGTGATCTATCTGGACTTCTGTAAAGCCTTCGACACAGTCCCCCAAGGCATCCTTCTCTCTAAATTG
>Ga0181612_148426_pt1 | contig 14597 bp, 11 predicted proteins | sample HoacroProtozoa21_FD_119630 | JGI IMG/M metagenome (GOLD analysis project Ga0181612, IMG submission 119630) | Hoatzin crop microbial communities from Cojedes, Venezuel. Combined Assembly of Gp0051906, Gp0051904, Gp0051908 | reverse complement strand
TTCTGAAGAAAAGTGTATACATGCAATGGTATAGTCTTAAATATATGTTTTGATACATAGATTAGGGTCTGATTTCTGTGCTTCTCAGAGCTCCTGGCAGTAGAGAATTTGACAATGTTTCCTGAGTGGAAACCATGCAAGTTTAGCAAGATGTTATTAGTGAAATCTGAATTTGGAACCAGACTGGATTAATATTATCCATAACTGACAGGAAGAGCACATTTCTCATTTTATTTTTAAAGAACCTGTGCAACCTCGTCTCTTTGTTAATAAATACAGTTAAAATGCTACATACCTTTTCTTCATTGATAAATTCGCCATTTAAGGGCATTCCAATGTCAGAAATTCTTTGTTTGACAAAAGGTTGCTTATAAGGACACTTAGAAGGAAATTACTTGATCATCAGAAAACTTGATCTACAACTTTGTTAAATTTTAACAGGACAGTTTATTGTGTAATGATTGAGATATCTTCAGAATTTTAGGACAAACTCAGTTCAAGCAGAGGATATTTTGTTCTCTTGGTAATAACAAACTTAAGTTTCAACACTTAAAAATGTTATCACCAGTTTCTTAGCTGCATTATATAGTCCAAACCTTAAGCCTTATACACAAAATATTTATTCCAATGACATAAGGAAACATATCTTTGCACAAAAAAATTGTAAATTGACTCTATGTGCAAAAAATAAACAGGGGAAAGAAGAGGAAATATCTTCAAGAAATTCGGTAATTAAAAACCAGACAAACTCCACATTTAAGAACCTTGGCGTCTGCATTCTTACAAGTCAAATGCCTCTTTACCAAAAAGCCATTATTTTTTTTCAAATTCATTGAAACAACAACCTTAACCTTTTAGAAATAAGACAAATACTTATAACGAGTAATTTAATAAAGATTTCTTTCCATTTTGCAAACATGCTTAAAATAGTCCCTTGTTCCTGACCCAATGCCCTTTTGTTTCAAGGCCCTAAAAATGAGAAAAGAAATACAGTACTTCCCAGGCTATTGTAGGCACTGGCAGCAAGCTCGCCAGCTCCTGAAACGAGATTGAAGAGTGAGGACCACTCTATCAATATTAGGCTATGGTAGCAATTCATCCTTTGACCACTGGATTTAGAAATAAGAATAAAGCCAATGCTACTTTAATAAGGACAAATTCACATCTAAAAAAAAAAAAAAAATTAAAACAGTACCAAGTCATATGATTGTAAGCATTTCCAATTAAATTAATACTTCAACAAAGAACACAGTAGAGAGATCCGGCAGGAAGGAGGGACATTTTTCAGAGTACTGCCATTGTCAAATGGCATACGTATGTTCCAGTTTTCTGAAATAACCTACATTTACTTCTTTTTGTTTTTGTGTCAATCAGTCATACATACATACATACAAACAGATCGGAACAAATCTCACAGTCCTTATTTCGTCCTCTAACAAAATTCCCTTTGATGAAGGACTTCAGGAATTGGTTCAAATTCATTCTTATTTGCAATGTATTTTTTCTCACATAAAAACAAATAGCTTTGGTAACCCTTGGCTTTCCTATACAACCTCTGTTTACCACAGTTCCTTTGGTTGTATTGTGTAGGTCCTCCATAGGGGTACCTCTCTGGCTTTCTGTCCTGTGTGATGCTGCATTTTATTTTCTTGGTTAATACAATGAGTTGCCTTAAGGAAACATGGCAATGAACACATACGAAAAGAGTGGCACACATGAGGTTAATTGAATTGACACTGTAATAACCCTGATCCTAATGAACTAGTTTGGTGTCAAAAGGTCTGTCGTTATACAGGAACTCAGCTCTCACTAATGTATCACTACAATTAAGTTTTTTCCAGAGCTTTAGACGTGTCAGGTCTCTGCAAAGTCCTTCCAGCACACTGAGCAAGAGGAAGAGTGAAAAACAAGCACGTGACACAATCCTTCATTAATCCCACATGAGCAGGGAATTTGCATTGATTCTCATAGTGCTAAACATTGAGCTGTGTTAGGTCTGACGGTTAGAGCTAGACGGATTTTGTGAGACTTAACCTTATACTAAAAGAACCTACTTGGTATAGACAGTAAGACCGAAGAATGTTAAAAGTGTAATACCTACCATGATAATGAGATCTAGAAGATTCCCAGGATTGCCTCTGGGTTAAATAATGCATAACAATGATACTTGTTCAGATTTGGAAGCTCTGAGCAGGAGCTACCCTTCGCAGCCTTCAAAAAGCTTTGGGGACTTTTCCCAAATTTTTCTCATGTTTGCCTAATTAGTTAGTTCCAGTTCTATAAGTTGCAGTTTGTGTTTAATATCACATTGTCTTTATGAATTCAGTTAAAGAGGATTTTCTGTATTAATCCTTACAACAAAAAGTTTGGAGAGAAACATAAGAGGTGCAAGTCCTATGTAAACAAGGTTAGTTTGGAAATTAACATGAGAAGTCCATCAGAGACTCCTTCATTATTAAAAATGAACTCATAGTAGGAGATATCCTGCATTGGATCTCGAGGACCAGTCTTTTCTTAAGGGTGGACGATTATCCCGCTCCAGAGCTCATTGCTACTGTAAGTATCGATAGACCTTGAAGCAGTGATTTCCAGAGTCTGCAACTACAACGTGGCCATCTGAAGTAAGGGCCAGACCTTGGGGACCATAAAGTGGGTCAGCAGAGGTGTTGATGTAGGATAAAAATGATCCACTTCCATCAAAAACCTTTGAGGGTGAGAAAGCACAGAATAAACGTTATGAATAAAAATGAGAAATAACGGACACAAATCTGCTCTCAATTGTACCATTATACGTCTTGTTTCTGAAACAGCTGACATACACTAGAATAAACAAGGGCAGAATCTGATCTGTTTTTCTTACAACATACAAGTTTATATACAAATGTATTTTCTTACTAAAAAGAGCTAATTAAAGCTGATAGGATCTTTGGCAAGAATTAAACATGCAATGAAATAATAATAAAAAGAGCACCTCCGCTGTTCCTTGTTCTAAAAATAGCCAGCTACAATAAACCAAACTCAATCAGGAACTCAACCAACACCTTGTTTTCCTAACAAATAATACTGTTGTGGCTAGCATGACTCTTAGGTTCCCACACAGAGAACACCAGGAATTTGCTTGCACTGTTGACAGCGCTTCCTGAGAACAACTCACAAGCAGCTCCCTCATTTTTATATTCAGTGAAAATAATACATACACTTAGTTATTTATTAGATATTCTTTGGCATGTAAGAAGACTTTGTGGTTAGCATTTGAAAGGTAAAATGAGTGCAACTCGTAACTTAACAGCAGAATATTTTCTCAACATTTAAAAAAGATGATAAAGATCTGCTGCATTTGCCTCAGGGTCTATAAAGATCATTTGCTTTTTCATATTTTCCACCGTGTCTTCAATCTTCTGGTATGGTGATTATAAATTACTATCATCTTAGCAACGCTTGCAAGCCTCCTAAGTCATCAAACAGCTTTTGGGAAACTACTTGGAGACAAACACCTGGGTCACAGTAACCATCAGAGTTGCTAGCGGTGGCGCTGGGAAGTCCACGACCTGACACCACCAGTTCTAACAGTGGACAGACCAGCGATGAGGCATGTAAAAGGCTGTGTTAGAAACCATGTCACTTCTAATGCTGCTGTCCTGCTTCTTGGGAAGTCTGAAGACTTCAGTGGCCAGATTTATCAATCCATTAGCTTTCCTAGTCAAGCACCTTTGAAATACAGAAATTTCTACCTGTATTCGGCTGTTTCCCCAATCTGCTACGATAATATTTCCATTAGAATCTACAGCCACTCCAGTGGGTGCATTAAATTGTCCATTTCCTTCACCATTGGATCCAAACTTCAGTATGAATTCTCCCTCCTGGTTAAATACCTGTATGGGTTAAAATGAAAACCTGAATATTGCATCATATCAAGTATTAGTAATCTACTACTACCAGTTCACCTGTTACCAAAACTGGGAATTGAAGAGTTCCCAGGAACACACACACGCACTGAAGATGGGAGAAAAGGTGCCCATCCCTCCCTCCAGCTCCATTACACCATCCAGTATTTCCCTTCTCCCTTAAGCTCTGATTCAGCTCCAACACAGAGATGGAGGACCCCAGGAGCCCTTCTGCAGCTTGTGCATCTTGAATTAAGAAGAGCTGAGTGCAGATACGACACGGGGAGTCAGTCCTACGGAAACCCAGCTAAGCAGATGCACTATCCTGACGTTCATAATGTAACACGTATTGAGAATCACGGCGCGCTGCTCTCTGTATAGACAGTTCAGGACCCGCATTCTCTGTGATGGTAACAGGTTTAGACAGCAGAAGGATGGAACCGATCAATGACTAGTCTGTCAGTGACCTGGATGCACCAATGGGACAAAGTGAGATGCAGGATGAGGCACTTGCATATAACCATAGCCATCTCTATTTATGTTGGTCCATCTTGGACCCAGGCCTAGCTGTGCCACAAGGTCCAACAACATTCTTAGACTGGCTGTGGCTTGCACAAGAAAAGGTGGGAGATGTGAGGAAATCATCCTACTCTTGAATACCCACAGTGAACAGAGAAAAAGCATTTGGGGGAGGAAATGAATGAAGTACCAGGTTGGTGCCTCAGATGATGTAAGAAAGTAGAAAAAAGTCAACTAATGAGGAAAAAAAAAAAAAACAGGCAAAGATATATTGCTCACTCCCTGGGTTAAAATGGGGATGGTGAGCGACCGAATGAGAGAGAAGCCTACACTGAGTAGGATTTTCCATAGAAGATGCCTGAAGGAAGGAAAGGGCTTGAATGTTAATGAGGGAGGATAATGTTGCTGAGCGAAGATGTTTAATTGAAGACACTGGTGGCAGGAAGAGGCTTTGGGACCCATAAGAGTGAAATGTATTTATTTATTTATAAATTTATTTATTATTTAAAACAAAATTTACTCTGCTCTTTCCCCACCATCTAACAAAAGATAACAGCATCACCCAGATTATAAATTACTGTCCAAAGTGTCAACAATTATCTGTACCGATTTAGAGAACACTGCAAAAATAAGAATCTTTTCCAGTTAGTACCAAGTTGTAACAAATAACATTTTTATCACATTGAGTCACACCAGAGACAGACGGGAACGCTCTGTTCTCATTAGAAATGCAGTAATTATAAATTTGCTAAGATGCCATACTTCTTGCATCTCTTCACTTGTTTTTTTTTCATTTTACTTTGCCCTTGTTAACTCTCTCCAGGCATTCTTATTACCACGGCAAGCCCTGCTGGTGGAGGGGTAGTTTATGGAGCCATAGGCCTCCTGCTGCTAAACTATGCAAACAGTCTGCTTTCGGGTTCCTCCAGCAGTCTTGGTTTCTCTGTTGTAATCCAAACCACATCAGCTGCTACTCGCTCTCTGATTCCAAAAGGATATAAGAGCAAGGTGGCTATTCGAAAGCTAGGTGATTCTACACTGCTCTGGACATGAGGGTGTCCATGCTCAGTGATTTCCTATTTCAGATGAATATGTAAGATTTATCATGTCGGTTATGAACACTGAAGAACTGGACTGAGGGTTCATCTTTGTGTTCAATCAGAACAGCCACCGGTGCGTGGGACCAGCACCCGTGGCCTGAGGACCCAGGTGGAACAGCGTTCTGCTGCCTGCATCCTCCTCTTCCTCCTCCTCCTCCTGCTGCTGCTGCATGTTGAGAGCGGGACAAGAGCACGGAAAGCAACTGAAAGGGAATGTCACAGCCTGAAAACAAACACGCTCAGGCGAGTAATTTCTGAAATACCCTGTAGCTCCTTCATACTCATTTTCATCTCAACATGTATCCTTGTTTTGGTTTATTATTGGGACAAACAACTCTACCACCCAATCTGACCGTGCCTGTGTAACAGGCCGTGGGTCAGGACTTCCCAGGGCTGCAAGGGCCAGTGGCCAGTTCTGCCCCGTGCAGGCAGTACTGCGTGAAAACCGAGGGTCTGTGTTACACAGCTGTTAAGAGTATCGGGTTGTAAACGGATCCAGTGATCTTAAAGCTTATAGGTACAGAATTAAAGATTGTCAGGTGTCTTTACTTTGTTATAATTCTATTCAGCTAGAAATGTGGGAGGCTTTTACTGGGAAATTCAAAAGCAGTTACCAGACTCATTTGAAATAGGAAAGAATGTAGGGTAAATAACAGGTTTGGCAGAGAGCTAATAAAAAGAACTAATTTGATATTATTTATCTCAGGTACAGCTTATGTTTAAGTAATTGAATTAGAGAACATTATAGTGTCACCAAAGGCAATGGATCATATCTCCATTAAGTAATGCACTGCATGCAAAGGTCTCTGAATGTGCGGTCCTTGTATCAGTCCTCATACATATAGAGTGTGATCTCTTTGTTTTTAACAATACTTTATTTTCCCCAAGAAAGTACCATGATAAAATAAAAAACTTTCGAAGTTGCCATTAATTGACAGTACCTTGACAGAATGGTTATGAAAATCTGTAACGATAATTTCATTGTTGCTGTTTACAGCTGCAAAATGAGGACCTGCAATGCAGAGGAAGAAAAAAAAAATAATACCACTAAAACAAAAAGTCTGCTTAAATAAAACATTCAGCCTGCCAGAATGTTATAGTTGGCTTCTGAGCAATAATAGTCAAACTGGGAATATCAATTTCAAATTAAGAGTAATTTCATTTCATGTTTTAAAAAGCTCAGCATGCCTTTTTGTAGACATAAATAATTTCTTTTTCAACCAGTTGTCAGCTAGTGTTATCAATAAGTATTGTTCATTCCTTCCTCTCTCATATACAGATGACTATGTAGATATTTATGTGCTTATTAACAAGACAAAACATGTAGTGCTTAGGCATAAAGTTGTGTATACACTGAAAATTGTTCTTTAAAATGTTCATGTAAAATCTTAATTGAAATCTTCTATGCTTTCTGTGCTCACTTCTTACAAGCATTTGAGCAAACAAGTTTCAGGATAAATACAAAAGTTACTTCAAAGAACACTGTCAGGGAAAAAAGTGCATTTTTTGCTTTATTTTGTGTGTTGAAATATGTGTGCAAACTTGAATAAGAAACAAATGGTAGCCTGAAAACAGGGGAGTACCTGAATCAAAACACTCGGTGCTGTTTTGAGTTACTAAACAGATCAGAACTCAGTTTCAATTTTCACAGTACTGCAGTGTAAACCATAAAAAGAGTGAAAACCTCTATGCTGAAAACATTCAAGTAATGACAATTGACCTGGTTTATGTAGCCTACCACCAAGAAGAGGCAATATATTTCTCCAGTGCACTGTTACAGAGTATTTGAACACTTATTTCCAGGAGGTATTCTTACAGATTTTAAAATGAAAGAAATTGGACATACCCAGAAAATTTTGGTGACACTTTGGTGACTCTCTTGGTGTTAGAGCCAAAACTCTCATCAATTATATATACACGGCACTTGTGCCATAAGAGATCTCAAGTAAGATAAAAGCAGTTACACCACTGATGCTATTTCTCTTTTGTGCTGTGAACCAGTGAGAACATCAGACTAATCGATAACTACTTATTCAGAGTGACTCAACACCTGCAAAATGACCTGCATATGCAATTTGGCATCTTCATCTCAAATTTTGAAAGAACAACTATTCACTCAAAATACATCAGGGTTTTTTTTAAACTTAATTGCATGTTCTAATTGAAAGACACCATGTGCAATTAGTCAGTTGAATATAAGTGGCAATTTCCCCAAACTGGCGTTTTTCATTTGCATAACTGTGTCTTCCTGATCTCAATCCTAACACTATCCCATTACACAAACTGTCTAATGGGAAGATACCACTTGGGGCATTGGTTAATGTGTGTCTGATCATCGGAAACACAAAGCACGGTGTTTGCGTTGACTATCGTGAACAGCTGAGTGTGGGCATTACAAAGCATTTATAAAATGCTAGTTAAGATCAGTCTTTTTCGGGTCACTGGTCTGAAATGCTTCCAGGCACAGAGAGGTCGGTAAAACAATCTGGTTACAGCTACATTTGCAGAACAGATGTTGCAGTCTTCCTGACCAATTAAACAAATGAGGAAGTGAATAGCAGCTCTATGTTTAATGGAACCTTCCCCCCACCCCAGGAAAATTGAGGAGGATATAGCGTCTTCAACATGCTCAAACATCATGCAAATGTGAGCAGAAGAGGCAAGAAAAGGGGATTTACATATTACCATCAAGTGTACCTGCAAACTGCTTGTCACCATTTCCTCGACTACCGAACCTGGTGACTATTTTCCCGTTGGGCTGGAAGATGAAGACACAGCATGCTTTATTGTCCACTACAATGATGTGTCCGTTACGATCCACAGAAACACCTTTAGGGCCCATGAGCTTTCCAGAGCCAATTTTGGCCTAAAAGGGAAAACACAAAACAGGAAAAGATGTTGGCACGATAGAAGTAAGTTAGTACAGTTCAAAGACTGTATTACAGGCACACAGCGGGACGGAGAGACATTTTTGTCATCAAAAGTTTCCCAGAGGGAAGCGATTGTTTTTGTCGGCTCTTTCTGTGTACTTCCTAATTTTTTCTTCAGCTGAAAAAAAGACTGCTTTCTGCATGACCTTTCTAGAGTGAAGAATCTGCCACCTCAGCAACTGAGTCAAAATATACAACTCATGAGAAATATAATCATCAGATTTATGCGTCTTGATAAACTACAGCATGTCACCAACCATCACAAATGGCTGTGTAGCCAGCACTAGTGTCCCAGCAGGACAGGCAGACAGGCATAAATGACTTCTGCCTCCTACTGCATGCTATTCCTGAGTCCAGTGACCACCCAGTTATGGATGGGGAAACATTCCCTTACTGCTGCCTGCTACATCAAAGCAGTTAGAGCTCACTCATGGAGCAACAGAGCTGGGTGGGATGCAGGCTGTGATGTCGTCTGTTGCCTTTCTTGGGTGAATGAGACACCACGCAGCTTTCTGAGTGCTCTTGGAAAGAATTTGAGCAGAGCTAAAACCCAGGCTAACCTCTATATCTTCCACCAGATCCACGTGAGATTGTTTCACTTGCTGCTTAGACACATGAAGTGTCAGCTGAAATCTGCAAAGGAGATAGGATCGTGGTGCCAAACAGCAAATAAAGTAATCTTTGAAACACTAAACAAATCAAAGCTTGCTCCTGTCTTAGGTAAATAAAATTATTTCCATCATTTTAAATAGCCCTCGTGACTACCAAAAACATCTGCCAGCATAATCAGCAACAGGAGGGGAATTCTATACAATATTCCATGTTGTATCAGTGGAAAAACCTTCAGTGGAGATGAGGTGGATCTCACACACAGTGAATTATTTGGAAAGGCTAGAGAGCTGTCAAAATAAATCAGAAAATGTCAGAAGCATTCTTTAGTAGGATCAAAAAGAAGGGGATCTAAGAGTGGGATCTAAGCAAGAGCATCCCATCCAGCTCAGAGCAAGCAGAAATTGAGGCAAAGCCTTCAAAGAAACCATGAGCTAGCTGGGCATGTGCCCAAGAAGATTCTAGGATTACCTCGCAACCCTTTTCATGTTTTTCACAATTCTGCTCTTTTTTCAGGCAGAGATTCTAGAAATTGGTTTAACCTACATACAATGAGTTGAGTTTTGACCTTTCAGTTAAAATAAGGTTATAAAAACATCACTTAATTGTTTGTGGGGTTTGTTGTTAGAATGCAGCAACTTGCTTTCTGATTTTGGTTGGTTTTTTTTTAAGTGATGGACAGATTTGGAAACAGTTATCTAGGTTGGTTCCAAAAGTCTGGTCTCCTGCCAGCCTCTTCACTGTGCTGGACAGGCAATCCACCGAACAGGCTGCATTGAAATTATGGATCCCAGAGCTTTCAGACCCTGTAGTAATTTGTGAGAGACACATCCTACAAACTGAGGTCTGTATCTTTGGTGGACAACATGATTTCCTGTTTCGATAGGCATTTTAATGAAATAGATACTAAGATATACGTCTCTTTATGAAACAAGACCATTTTTCCCCTCACTGTCTTTGCAGGGTGGGACGGATGACCACGTAGAACAAGCAATGCTTCTGACTTCTCTGCCCTCTCCCCTCCCTCCTGCAAGTGGTGAGAAGTAGCTGAAGCTCTGTTAGTCTGTCTCTATCTATCAAGGTGGGACAGATTACAGGGCACAGAGAAGATCCATTACCTAACTCATTTCTCTCAGTTCCCTAATGTTTTCAAAGCAAACAACCATGTCAGTATCTGAAGGAGCTCAACTACCCTTAGTAAGCCCCATGCTCCTATTCCACCCTACATTCACTTGGGTGGGGTTGCAGGTAAAAATAGAAGCCATCCCAAAATAAAGCCATCTAGGTTCCTCGAGGCTGTCTGGTACAAAGTCACCACTACACAACCTCTTTCAGCCTCAAATAAGGAAAATTCCAGGGAATACATCTTGCAGCTTCAAGACTATGCTTAGCCAACGTACAATGATCATGTGTCTGGCTTATGTTCCGGTATATATGCTTTTATAAATTGCTAAATATTTAGGCAAAAAACCACCTAATTACATCATGCAAAAATGTCCCCAGGGAAAACTATTAAAAATGACTTCATGTTCACCAGGGGAAAGACCTGAGCAGACCTACAAAATGTATGCAGGTTTGCATAACAACAAAGCAGCAAAACCATAAACCAAACGCAAATCAGTAGATTTATTTCCTTCGGGGTGATGAAATCATATTCCCTTCTTTCCTCTGGGATGCCTGTGTGTTTTTCTGCTTGTGCATTGCACCACCTCCTTACCATCTCTCCAGGATTCCTATGGAAAAATGACTCAGACTCATGAGTACAGTGTCTTCCTGCCCATAGAAATACATATGAAGAAAAGTCATTAATAAATCACGTACTACATTAATGGGCACTCAGTGCTGAGAAGAGTAAAAATCACTATTATTGGGCCAGGATTTAAAATATAATTTGTAGGCAGCAATAAATTGTGCCCAGCTAGAGTCTGCGGTGCTTTTTACTAAAAATCTCTGTTTCCAGTTTAGATCAAAATATGCTGATGACACATTAGTGGGTCTGGCTACACATATGCTTTGTGTATTTTTACTTCAGAAGGTTTCTTAGAATTATCGTTTTGATTATTTAGAACAGAACATTATGAAACCCAGTCACTCCTGTTAAGTGTATGAATGGAAGTATTTTCAGACTTTTCTGCCATTAGAAATGAATAAAGTATAACGAATCATCTGAACCCTTAATACAAATAATGCGTTTAATTGAATTCAGTCAAGGACATTATGTCCCTTATTTTATAGGCTATTATGAATTTAGACTGGTTTTCAAATATGTGTTTATAAAGTCACCCTACCCGAGTGGAAAATATTCTACTGTGGGATATTCCTCGAGGTAAAAAAATCAGCTAGCCTATATAAAAATTTATAAAGACTTTTCCACTGCACAAGTAGGAGTGTTAGAACTTTAACTCCACCGATCTTGTTGCTGTCTGAAAGGTTCGCCATTGTCAGGAATGAATTCACAGACTTTCAACATACCTTCTTTTCCTGTTTGAGAACTTCCCTAATATGGAGCTACTGCTTTGTCACACATTGCAATGTCACACAATAAATGGATTTATCATTCATGTGACTGTCTTAATTCAGCTGTAACCACTTAACCACACTCCACAGAACTGTTCTGTCTGAACATGCAACCAGCTTCAAGCAGCTCCCTTCTTAATACTGCTAATGAGACAAGAAAAAATAAAAGTCTGACAGACTAAATGTTTCCTTTCATCTTTTCCCGGTCATCTAAACTTGATCTTGACTTGCAGCCCTGTTTGGCTGATACCAAACTATGTTAGATACAACCCTTCAAGACCAGAAAGAAAGTCCCTCCTCAGAGGACAGAGAATCGTTCTCTTGGCCCTGTTCTCCAGTTCCTTCACCAGGTTTGACCGCCACCACCGGCGCAGAAGCTGACACTGCTGCTTCAGCAGGGGTTCTCTCCTTAGCCTAGCAATATGTCTTCTCTAACAGTTTTCTTAAGCAATTTCAGAGTCATTTACAGAGGAAGCCAGCACTGTTATCTGCCTTTGATAGATGAGGAAAATAAAGCTCTGGGAAGTGAAAAGGAAGACCACTAGTCACCTGTGAGACCCATGGCACAGCCAGAAACAGAAGCCCCAACTCCTAAGACCCTGTCTGAGGCTTTATCATTCACAGGATAATACAGCCTTTGCTTTGAAGAGACTCGTGTTCTGGTGTAACCTTAGATAAGGGTTTGTCCACCTCTGCATTTTGCAAGTTTTACAGCCTTGAGGAAACAGAGCTCTGTCTGGGTTGCTACCAGCGACCGAGGAAGGTGACACTTTGCTGCCTGGCAGCAGAGGTTGCTGGGGTGAGTCAGCGCGGTGCTCTCATCAGGGAGATGCCCGGGCCGGGCTCCAGGGGAAATTTGCCTGCTGGCTTACGTGACTATTAAAATGTTGCTAAGGGAGTGTAAGCGTAAGTAAGTACAGAAAGAAGGGGACAGCAATAGTTAGATTAAGTTCAGCACAGCCCCCTGATAATGCTGAGTTAACAACTAGCAGATCACCTTCATCAGAGATCATATACAATGACCTGCAGGCAGTCCTTTCAAGGGAAACACCATTATCCCTCTATCTGTCTCTCTGTGTCTCTTAGAAGTGTTGCCCAATTTAATCTGACAAAGCCCCTGTAAGAATTACCATTGCCAACACACAAGAAATTATAAGGCTTTGCCCAAATTCCCGCAGGCTAGATCTGTTATCTCCACGTCCTGTGCTTCAACTGTATGATTATGCCTGCCCTCCATATATAAAATGCTTCTACAAACATTCATGCATTTTTCTCTCATAAACATAGCCTGTTGCATTCAATCTAAAAGTGATATTTTGTATCATTGATGTTTCATCTCTCATTTAATCAGTCTACTCCCGAGAACTATAAAGTCCGATGCATTAACTTATATTAGCCACACAAACATTGCCAACTTTACATAGCTCTTGCAATCCAACAAAAACATTGATTAAAAACAAAGCTAGGCACCATGTCAGAGGAACTACCTTAATAATTTATTTTTTCCAATGCCTGTCTCCCTGATGGTAGGGTAGAACACATAGGGTCCTGGCTCCTCCAGAGCCATGGCTCTTTCCTCCAGAGCTGGCACCATGCAAAATGCTGGATTTACAGCGTGTCTTGAGAAGGGAAGAAAACGAGCCCTCCATGCTCTGTGTCCAGATCAAGGCAGTTCACATTAAAGATGTTAATAATTATTTAAAATACACTTAGGTTACTCAGAATATTTAGATTCATAACTAAACTACGTCTTTCTTTGGTTTTGTTTTGGTGCCTTCATTTCATTCAAGGACTTCAGCCAAAAACCAATGTTTTCCCGTACAGCTGTACATTTTCAGAACTACTTGACAAGGAAGATCACATAATCTCTGCAAATGCAAGTATTTTTTTTTTTTAACACTTGCATTGCATATTAGTATTGTTTTATTTTAGCTCCAAGTCTACACATGATCTGGATACTTTCAAAAGCACACATGTCTGTTGCCCAGATGGAGGTCACTGAGGACTATGCAAGCACAACCACCTATTTGCTATAGCATTTGTCACTTTGCAAAGACTACTCAGAGGAAGGCCATTTCTCCGTACACACGTAAGCAGCTCAGCACCTGAGCTTTTCGGTGGTTAGGCTACCAGAAAATTAGCCAAACAGGGAATTTCTCTCCAATGCAGGGCTCTAGAACTAAGTTACTACACTAGAAATTTCCCTGCAGGTCCTTTACCTCACTGAACGGTGCGTACTGCTGACCTCTGCTATAGGTGGCTAATTCTCGCATGCATCACCAGACTCGGTAACATGCATTCGGAGAACAGCACCAAATGGGGGCAACGTTTAATTCCCTCTGGAAGTGCACCTGAACCCAGGCAAAATAAATATTGCAGGTTGGCAAGCATAAGTGTAGTGTAGTAGCTGCCTTCTTATTTTACGCCTATTAAAGGGATCGTAGTTGCTACGAAAAAAAGAAGTGTGCTTTTCTCAGAACTTCTGATTTCTGAAACCTAAGACATACTGCCTTTCAGTTTTTCTAGTGCACATCACCCCACCTAAAACACTCCGGTCTACGCTGTAGCACTGGGTTGCCCTCCCTTGCATTTCCTACCAACAGGATCACACATGAATTATACATTTGATTTGCTGATATGTATGAAGTAAATAGAGGAAGTCATCATCAGTCTGCTATCTTATTTTTCTCCTCAGTATGTCACTGAAGAGCCTCATGTCCTCCTCATAAGTTTTTATGTCTGTCTGCGTGTATATACACGTTTTACATGCACATACATGTGTTACATGCACACACCTTCTTGTATAATCAGAATACTAATGATATGAAGGTTGTTGAGCTAGTCCAACTAGACTTGATTGCATTAGCTATCCTCAACTATAAGTCATGGAAAGGCATCCAAGCACCTAGTACATAGAACTGTGAAATCATAGAATCATTAAGGTTGGAAAAGACCTCTAAGATCATCAAGTCCAATCATCAACCCAGCACCACCACGGCTGCTAAACCATGTCCTGAAGTGCCATATCTACACATTTT
>Ga0181612_155299_pt1 | contig 14598 bp, 9 predicted proteins | sample HoacroProtozoa21_FD_119630 | JGI IMG/M metagenome (GOLD analysis project Ga0181612, IMG submission 119630) | Hoatzin crop microbial communities from Cojedes, Venezuel. Combined Assembly of Gp0051906, Gp0051904, Gp0051908 | reverse complement strand
TACTGAAAGAGTGGTCAGGCATTGGAACAGGCTGCCCAGGGAAGTGGTGGAATTCAAAACACGTATAAATGTGGCACTTTGGGACATGGTTTAGCAGGCATGGTGGTGTTGGGGTGACAGTTGGACTTGGTGATCTTAGAGGTCTTTTCCAGCCTATGATTCTCTGATTCTCTGATAATCATTAGTGTTCTTGAAATAATAGTCTCCATGCCAGGGAGGTTAAAATTTATGGTTTCTTTGGTTTCAAGGGGTTCTTAATTACTCATTTAGTTCCCAATTCTGCAAGTGCAACTTGGTGACATTGGTGACAGACTGAAGTCAAAGGAGCAACTCACATGCAAGCCAGCCCCGAGAAGAGTTTAAAGCTGTCCTTCTGTTCCCTATCGTTCTGTCATTACCCCAACTCACAGAGCTATAGTTTTATTTACATTTCCAAAACTTACTTTGGGGTCCCAGTTTTCTCACCGTTTTTCCCATATTGCTACAGTTTTACAGAGGACCTGGGGCTTTTCACTGAAGTTAATGTTATACAACTCAAGCAATTTGTCAATGTAATTATTCTGCAACTAGCACTAATTTGTCTCTGCTGTCCAACAAGCTGTCATTTTAATGGCAAGTTCATTTTTCTAAAAGGCTTCTCTGCAGGAGAGTGAACATGTCTGTGGGTATAGCAATGCAAGTATTTACGCGTAAGTGAAAACACTTGGAAAATATTGAGCCCAGACACTTCATGTCATGTGAGTGTTGGCAGGGGCTGTGGCATTAGAGGTCCATGTTGTTCACCTCTAGAGGAGGTTCTGTCTTTTCCCCAGGTTGGGTTAAGAGGACCTACTGTATTAGACCTTGCCGCAGCAAAACAGGAGGACTAGATAGGGCTCTTCCAGCCTTGCATATTGATCACTTCGATTTAAGGATCATCATAAAGGTGAGAGATCCGCTCTGTGATCCATGTACCGAACTCACATCCCACCACTCTTTGAGAAAGCACCTGGAGGTGACAGAGGTCTCACGTAAGAGCTCTGTCTGTGGTCACCCAGCGATAGTATCACGATTACAAACTGGCACATAGATCACTAAAGCAGCATCACAGCCTATGTCTACACTGAGTACCTTTTAATCAGCTTACCTCCAGTTCTTATAGCCAGTGCCAGAGTATCTGAGCTCCTTCTGCATATGATTGATATTGACAACAAGTTCCTGAATGGCCTTCATGGAGTCCTAGGCACTGCCTCATTTTCAAAGAAAGAAAATGTTCTCAGGATAAGGTTATCGATTTATTTGCTTTAGTTGAGAGTTTTTGGTTGCTTGGTGGGACTAAACTGAGGAATGATTCAAGCAACGTCGTTCTTCCGGCAAGGCTTTCTGTAAAGCAAAGGACTGCAGGTTTTCCTTTAGATGGCCAAACTCAGTTTCACCTAGTCTCCTCTGGAATTTGTGTCACAGCCAGATGGGTCAGCTGAGAAATCTTGTCTAATGCTGAAGAGGTTTAGAGCAAAATAAAAGGAAGCTCACATGTTGTATAATGAAATTTGATTTCAGGAGCTTTATGACCTCTTCGGGTTTATGGTTATTGCCTTTTTTCTAGATGTTCTTCACTGGTCCTTAAACAATGTGTTCTTTAAAGCCATAAGCACAGAGGTCTTGCAGAAAGTCAGACTTGCTCCGGAGACTTGCTCTTGCCATGGAGAACAATACGCCAGGGAAACCTCGACTTGGTACTTGCTGTAGCTGAGAAGAGGTGTGATTCCTGGGTGCTTGTTCACAGTGCCAGTGCTGAAAGACTCCTCTGTTGTGCAGAACTTACAAACAATAAACACAGAAGCAGAAAAGCAAGAAAATTTTTTTTTCTTTCTGAATACCTCAGTAAACTGAAGGAAGGTCTGTTTCTTGCAGTGGGAATGCTAGAATGTGTACGTCTACCAAACTGATCCTAATTCAGCTACTTTTTTCTGAATATTCCTTTGATTCTCACCTTCTTCCTCCCTCAGAGTGAACTCTTTCAGCCTGTTCTGAAGAATGTCTTTTGAAACATAACCTGCATTTTACAAAGTATTGCTTAATTCTGGCCACTGAAATATGGGTTATGTCATCTAATGTTGCTCTCTGCGAGCTGACATTTTTCATAATGAAATATGGTGCCTTTTTGTGTTGAAAAGCCACATTACTGTCCCTTGTTACCTACTGAAACAGTTACAAAGAATCATTTTGCACATCAGTACGAAGATCGCAGGTAAAACTCAGTACTGGTTCCAGTTTTTCCGAGAAGCGCGTGAGATATAGCTGTGCGTAGGAAACGGTGTACCTGCAGGTTGCTGGCACACAGCTGGAGGATGTCCTACCAGCAATACCAGCAGCAGTTCGAAATGAAGCAGAGCAGCTCGGACAAGTCTGCCCTCAGATGCTTTCAAACCCTTGAAATAAAGTTTATGGGGAATGAAGTTTAGTCTGTCAGCCAGAGTTTTGGAAGAAAATCCAATTTCCACCTTTCAGCGTAGGTGTTAACCTACACTTTCAGAGCTTTGCTGGTGTGCTGGGGGAGTGAAGAGGATACGTCTGTAGAGTGTGACCTTCTCTGTTCACAGGGTCCCTGTGCAGTAGGAGAATACAGCAGCAGTTTCCTTGCTCGCAGTTTCCTTGCTCACAGTTTCCAGTCCTGCCTGCCCAGCCAGCTCTGTGTCTTGAGAGCCCAGGCTCTCCGCTCCCTCTGAAGGCCACAGTTGCTGCAGATGTTCACCTTCTCTGCCTTTTCCTTCTGTCGTTATTGCCAATAATCCTTAAAATTAAGCATTGGCAGCCATTCACTCAGAGGTCTCCCAGCATTTTGGTTTGGTTCTGCTCATTGGGTCAGAATTATTCTAGTAGTGTTTCTCCTGTTTCCAGCTACTGCTCTATAACAAGGTTTGGGGCTCTTTTTACCCTTTCATTTCACCTTTTAAACGATGCTAAATCCATCCATCAGTTTTAATCCAAAGTATGACAGCTGAAAGATCAGAACCTGCCTCCTGGCAGCCATCAGCACCTACAAGAACACGTCCAATTTCATTGCGAGTTGTGCTGATAGAAGCATGTTCTGCTTTTACACTCGTTGATCTGCAGCTTTTTAACATTATCAAAATGAACAATGCAGTTTGTGAGTATTTCTTACCATTTATCTTTCTGCTTCTTTGGCTTCTAAATTTATCACCACGAGGGAAAAAAGAATACCTCATCGCTCTTCTGTCAGCTGTTTCATCAAAATATCCCAAATAATTTATTTTTCCCTGTCACTGAGTTGTGGTTGTAGTAGCAGATCTCTTCATGACGTGAGGATGCTCAACAGAGCTCGTAGATCACCCAGGTTTCCACCCTCTGTCTGAGAATCCCGGCAGAGACAAGGGATAAAAATTTGCGGTTTCCCTCTGCTTGTCTCTCAGCAATCAAGTTCACGAATTTTTATTGCCATTTGTAGAGCAGTTGAACCCAGAATAGCGGTGAGGTGTTTCATGGGCTCAGTCTTTGATGGCAGGAGGAATGGAGTCCTGGATGGGAACATCTTTTCACCAGCATGACACTGGGGAATTAGCAGCAGCCACAGACAGCATCTTTTGTCTGTCCTGGTTGAATAGAAAGAAGTAGAGAACTGGGGCCTTAGGATGCTGCAGGCATAGCCTTTAAGCCTAGAAAAGCCCAATATACCTGACCACCTTCAACATCGTTCTTAAAATTTCACTTACTATTGTGATGCCCCCAAATCAGTTGCTGGATGACAAGATGTTTTCTAAAAGATCTCTGTTCCCAACCTTAAAAATGCTGAGTAACAGAGAACATGTGGTCACAGAAAAGGTTCAGCTGAGGAAGCAAATCACCCTCCTTGTTAAGATGTTAATAACTCTCCTGCAGTCCAGACTTTGGTGGATATAGCCTTGCCTGGCAGAGGGCAGCGGCAGCATTAGTGGTGCAGTGGCCAGGCAGGCTGGAGTAGTCATGCCTGGAGCGTTGTCCACTGCCATTGTCAGGAAGCCCAGTGTCATTTCATGCATCTGGAACATGTTCCTTCTTCATTGCACGTTTTGACAGCTTCCTCACTTATTTAATGAGGAGCACGTGGGTGCTCCCCTGGGAATGACTGCCAGGAGAAGGGAAGGGATGACAGCAAAGCGAGGGCACTGCCCATCCTTTATTATGGGGTGGGTAGAGAGTGAGATGGGAAGGCAACATGCAGATCAAATCCAAGCAATAAAGATACCGTACTGGCAGTAATTGTAATTCAGCTTGGCAAGGAGCAGGGCGTGTAGGTCTCATGGTGGGGCAGAAGGGGTGGGAGTCATGTCTGACATGTGGGCAGGCTGAGGGGAGAAAACATGGGGCACTCACTTTGAGGAATTTTTGAAGCCATGGCAGGGCACTGGTTTTTATGGTACTGGTTTTTATGGTACCTTGCTCAAACAGACTAGCAGGAGCCCTGATGAAGCCGATAATCTCGTGTGTTTCAGGTTTTTGATCTCTCCCTCTCACTTCCCCAGGTCTTCTGCAATGTGCCAGTCCCTGTTTCTGTCCCCACCCTGAGCAGAGTCTGAGAGAGAAGAGGTCCATCGAAAGCCTCTAGCTCGTTTACAGGAATGGGTTCAAAACCTCATGAGCCTGTCATCTTTGCACCCTAGGCTGTGGTGGAGCTACCTGCCACCAAACCATGATGCTGTAGCTACATAACACAGTGGAGGACGAGGCACCAAAGCTAAGTTTTGCTGCATTTGCTTCTGACACAAGGTTAACCTGAATCACTCACCACCTTGCGGTAGACACATCCCATCTTTGGAGTGAGGTTTTTGGCTGCAGAAGAACATATCAGTTTAAGCACTAAAAAGGAAGTAAGCTAGAAAAGCTAATTTCTCTAAGCTGTGTCTAGCAGTAGTGTGCAAAGCAAACAAAACTGTACACTACCACCCTGTCTCAGTGACCTGCTGAAGAATTTTTTTAATCTGCCGATCACTTTCAGTCCCATTTGACAGAGGCAGAGATCCCCTGGATACGCCATCCTGCAAGTTTTAGGCAGACATTAACGTTCACGTCCCCAGGGTAGCTCCACAAAAGGAAAAACACTTTCAGTCTCTTATCTGTAATGAGAGGCAAGAACCTGCTGGCCAGTCAGCCCATGCGTAACTTCAAGCACAGCATAAAAGATGCTGCCGCTTGCCCGGCCAGGCAGAGAGGAAATGAGAGAGCCGGGAGGGGACGGGAAGGAATGTGGAGATGCAGAGTCCAACCCCATAGGAAACTTCATTTCCACTCCTCATAGAGCAGCATATTTCAGTGAAGCCTGAGATTCAGAGGTGGCCTCGATGAGATGCCTCCAAGCCTGGGGTGTTGAGGGCTTGCGTTTGGTCCAAGATCAAAGACACCAAAACCAGCTGTGAAATTCCAGTCCAGACCAAATTCCTTACCACAATAAGTGGCTGTACTTCAACTTAAATATTTAGTTTGCTTCATGAGATTATTGGAACTGACTGGGCTTGCCCCTGGGTTGTTGAATCATTTCCATCTTGTCTCCTAAAGTCCAAACCAGGTCTTTTAATCCTCAGAAAACTTCAGCAGTTAATATAATGATGTAATCCAAAAAGATTCTGAGCACCAGAAATCTCGTAGCAGCAAGTATAACTACATCTGGGTTTCGGCTGCAGATCCTATAAGAGCTACCTGTTATTCTAACCGATTCACATCATTTGCGCAGTGGGGCTTTTTGCTGGGTTGATAAGGAGTTCACTGTAAACAACCATTTCATGGTATTTATAGGAGTACAGGGTGTCATAATTCTGAGCTTCTCTCATCCCTATGAGAGAAAATATTCAAGAAAATTCCCCAAGGGGCAAGTCACATTTGGATAAGGCTAGCATCACTCCAAGAATGTGCGGTAGCCAGAGAAAGGGAATTTACTTGACGAAGAATGAGAATATAGCATTATTTACCAGCTAAGAGCTGATCCTGCAGGGGTTAGAATATCGTCTGCCTTGGTATCAGAGGAGACTGAGGCCGCTCCACATCTCAGCCCCAGATTTAATAAACACTGGCATGTTTTCGCAGTATGTGCTTGCAAGAGGCATTTCTGTAAGTGCAAGGAGGCAGTTTGTGCATTAGCAAGGCCGGTAGAGACATCTTCTGAACCACTTCAGTATCAGAGTTGTCACGTGCAACAGCAATATCAAAAGCTTCAGCAGAGATGGGCTTGCTAACATACACTGTTTCTGGACACAAACCATTAGCAGAAGGCTACAGTTACTGGCTTTCAGGGCTTTTGCTAGCATGAGTTTATTTATTTAGTAGTTAAAATGACACGTGCACTGGCTTGTTCATGTATACAAATGAGAAGGAACTTAACCCCTATGGTCACATTTAGCATACACATTTGAGCATACCTTTATCTTTAACTCCAGAGAGAAATCAGGGCACAGTTGTACACCGCGGTTTGTTTTAAAGCATCCGCCTTCAGCGAGTGCATTGTGCCATCAACCACGTGCTGTTTGTTTGGGAAAGGGGTGGAACGAGGAAAGACTGGACATTGCAAACATTTTACCACATGCAACCCTACCAGTTACAGGGAACGTCAAGACAGAGGATGTAAATGCAGCTTCAAAGGCACTGTGGATTTTTCCGTTGATTTCTGATGGTTTGATCCCTCTGGCAAATGCTGCCAAGCTTGGGCACAAAAACAGCATCTTTCTTTCTTTCCTCTTCTATGCAAGTCTTCCTCCCACTTCTCCCAGTTCCCTCCAGGATGGCGCCCAAATGCTTTTGAAGAACAGCGAGACAGCACTGCATCTTTAAATAGTCAGAAATTGATTTTTCAAGTGTAAATTTTCTCCATCTTGGCTAACCGGTACCTAAGTCAGGGTTGACTGAGAAATGGCAAATTTTGTCTTCCCCTTTTTTAAAAAGTTTACATTATTGTAGGCAATTCATGCCAAGTGAAGTCAAGGGAAGCAGGCTGTAGTTGGATTTGGTTATGATAACTGTATTTATACTTATTTCTATCACATTTCAGCTTCTACAGGCTATATAACAGCTCCATATCTTTGGCTAATGAAGCACTTTTAGTCATCTTATTCAAAATTAAAAATATGACATCGCTGTTGTGCCAGATAAGAGATGAGTGTATTCTCCAAAATCTTTTATTTCTTGGTGACTAAATTAGAAATAGGCTAGGAACGAAGAAGAAATATTTCATTACATGACTGCAAATAAATGGTAAATAAAACCACTACATTGTGTGCTTCAGTAAAATATCTTGCTGCTGTGAGAAGTATTCTACACTAAAGATTTACTTGAAAATCCTGCACTTCTCAAAGAAGGGTCACGTCTCTGCATTTGAAGCAATTTTGTTTGCTTCAAAGTGCAAAAGAAAAAAGGTGGAAAATGTCTTTATTTAAGAGTATGTTGTAGCCGGATGCATCGTTGATAAAAATAATGGTTAATATCTCGAATCCAGAAGGGGCAGCAGATTCTACCTGAATGAATTCAAAAGCTTTGTCAAAGAGAGCAGTTCATTTTTGGCAGCTTGAAAGCTTAGAAAGCTGGTAGGGGAAGGGCTGCCAGAAATGTGGTTCTTGGAAGAAGACTTTCTACTGAGGATACCTTTTAGAAATCTATCTAGCCTAGGTTACGCCTTGGATGTTACTTGCTGCTCGTCCTCTAGCTTAGGATGTGCATGTCTGGGTTTCCTTTTCTGCCCAATGCCCCATGTGATTCTGACTGTTTATTTAACCTCCTTGGGCCTAGTTTCGCTTGTATAAAATGGAAATAAATACCACTGTGCAAATCTTCCTTCTGAGCCTCTACAGCATGGTATCTTACTGTTTCCAGAATGAATCGCTGAAGATTGCAAGGACCATATAAATCTGATCTATAAAGTAGATTGGTCTGTTAAAAAAGCTGCCATAGTGGAAGTAAATCATTATTTTCTCCTACAAAACACAACAGTAACATCATGTAAAAAGTCAGTGGAATTACATTGGCACGGGTCAAATCACTGTAAAACAGTCTAAGAAGTGTTATCAAACGTTGGCAGCACTTTAAAAGCTGTTCTCTCTCTTTTGTCATCCTGTGTTAGGGGGTTGTGTATCCACTGCCTTGTCACAGAATTTGTGATAGCTGGTTAAAGCATCATCCTTCAAGCACTTATTAAAGCAGTTTTAAAACTTCTTTTTTTAAATGGCAATAAAATACTAAATCACTGTCTCATAGCGATTTAGTAGTTGTTTTAGTTCCACCAGTTACATGCAGTATTTCCTTAGCGCTTTCACTGTTAAAACCTTGCAAAAAGGCCGTAGTCCCAGTTTCCTCACCCAGGGTGAGATGTTGGAGTCTGAACACCATTGTGTTAAGCCAAAGGAGCTGCAGCACTTTCCACTCCGTAAGGCACTGGTCTGCCTATAACTCAGGGAAATAGATCTGTCTGAGTTCATGCTGAGCATGTTCTTAGCTGTTAAAGCAAAATCTTCTTCCCCTCGCAGGTTTTAAAATGTGACCCTGTTTTCCGGAGAATATCACTGACCATTTTTTTAAGTTCTGCATAAAATGGGCAAAAGCTCCTGCTGTTGCTGATAAACTGCAAGAAGTCTAACCTCTTTTGCCTAGTTAACTTGGGTGAGTTTTTACAGCATTTTCTTCCTGCTGTCCTTTGAGGTCTGGTACAATGAAGGCTTTGTCTAACCCCAGCTGTAATTATTGGTAAGAACAGAAAGAAGAGGGAAAGTGGAGGAGAGATGAGAAAGGCATCCCTTAGGGCAATCCACCTGTGACATCTAGGATGCAGTGTCAAATAGCAGCCTGTTGGGGAGACCAGAAGGGCTTTTGTGCTTTGGGGGAGAAATCCAAACATATTTGGGTTTAGCTGTGGGCCAAGGCAGCATCAGGTTTGGATTTGCTTGCTGCCTTGTGTGAAAAAGCCTCATCCAAGAGAATGAGAGGGAGAAGGTGGTGATACCAAAGCTGCCATGTCCTGTGTCAGAAGAAATGAGGAGAGGAGAAGCTGCTTCTACCTTGCCAGAGACGTGAAGCAGCAGTCAGAATGAAGAGCTGCCAGGTCCACAGCAGTGGACAGGAGTGCGAGGTGGGCTTGGACATGGAAAGTAACAAATGAAGGAAACACCGCAGCCGTGGAAGACATTCCCCTCAAAAAAGCTGAGAAACCAACGACCTCACAGGGCTGCAAGTCCCAAAAGAGCTGGGAGGTGGGCCAGGGAGAGCAGGTGAGTGTCCCAGGAGTGAGTGTCATGGGAGGGGAGGTAGTGACTGGAGGGAAGAAAGGAAGACGTGGATTTTTGGAGATGTTTCTGGGACTTCAGCTGCGGTGGGGGCCTCCTGAAGAGAAGCCAGCAAGCTACTTCAGCAGCCGAGAGGGAAAGGGCGAGGATGGGGAAGCAGGAACCAGAAGAAGATGGCACAGAAAATGCAGCTCATGGAAAACAGAAGACTAAAAGGCAAATTAAACAAGGAAAAATGTGAAGTTTTTGAGCCACCCCTTCTTTCACTTTATTAGGCCCAGGTGCAAGATCAGCCCATGGGCAGAGCCCCTTTGGGGTCTGTGCACTAAAATTAAGCGTAGTGGTAATCTCAGAATGCCCCGTTGCGAAACACGTGAGCTCATTCATGTCCCCTCTGCAACGGATGAATCCTTTTTCTTTAAAAAAAAAAAATAAATTAATAACTTTCTTAAAAATTAATGCTTAGGATACATTCAAATTACTGTAACCTCCTGTTCTTTCCCAGCAAGTCCAGCCTCAGAGTAACCATGGCAACACCAAGCCCCCATTTTCTCTTCCCCCCCCCCCAGTTGTAACCACTGTCGGGGAAGTTAGTCCTGACTTTGCCGCAGCACTGAGGAGGCTGTGCATGGCTGCACATGTCTTCAAGCTCAGACCTTCAGCTGAAAAACCTAAACATCTGTAAATAAAAAGGTTATTTTCCCCATGAAATTACCTCGTTCTGATAAAAGAGTTCTGCTTTGCCCAATAACGATGCTAATTAATGGTTTTCACTTCATTCCCATTTCCACATGCAATCACTTCCCAAAGCCCGAGGCCCTGTTGGTGTCTCCATCATCTTGAGATGCAGGTAAGCTTCTTTTCCCAGACCTTCAGCCAGCACCAGAGGCAGATGTTTATATTTTTTCATTTGCTTCACTCTCTGTGGATCATTTGATTTTCTCAGCCTGAGGCAGCCTGCAAGTCAAGGCAGTAAATGACCCTGCCTGCTTGATGGTTTGTAGTCATCCTGCATGGCTGCTGAATTGCTCTGTGTGGCCACATCTTCCCTCTGAGGCTCGTGGAGGTACGGAGGGACCACCAACACACACACAGCCCCGGAACATCAGCTGGTGACAGCTTCTCCTGGCTTTGTCTCAATGAGATTGTGTCCCGAGTCCTGAAGTCCTGTTTGCTTCCATCCACGATGGGAAATTGTGCATTGGGTTTTGTCGGTCCTTGTGGATGCCTCGTGTGGCTGCTGGCACCGGGAGGCATTGCCTCCCTCCTTCAGCAGCTGGCCGCACTCAGTGCTGAAGGCTGCGTGATGTGGACTCCCGGGGTTGACACTGAGTCATTCACCTGCAGCGAAAGCAGTAAGCCAGGAAAAGCTTGATTTCCACTCCAGGTGCAGCATCTCCACCTTTGACCCAGGAGGCTTTCTGGCTCGTCAAGACCAAGCATGGAGGAAAACGTCTTTCTAGTGCCAGGAATGTTCTCAACACATTTTACTTTAGCAAAAGGATCCTTCTGCCTGCGAGCTGAAGTGATCCTTATTCTTATGGCATCTCTGTATCACCTCTAGACATGAAGGTACGTACAAACATCACAGATAGCTGACAAGCTGAAGACAATTAGTGCTCATTCTCTCTGACCCCCAGTCACACAGTCTCTGCTGACCTTCTGCTGTTTCTCTAGCTTCCCTCTCACCAGTCTCCCCAATACCATGTTTTGCTGTGAAAACGTTACGAAGTGCAGCTCAGTTCATGAGAAACACAACGCAGTCAGGGGCCCACGTAGCTGTCATGTCACCGCAGGCTGCAACACTCCCCCAGCACAGAGCATCTCCCCAGCTCTGCCATCCCTTTTGCACAGGATGGCTTTTACGAAATTCGCCTCTAGTTACACAAAACAAGCAGGATCCCCTTGGTTTGCAGAAGGACAAATGCTACGAGACTGACCTCGGCCACGGGTGGCTTCCCTGGCTTTCACTTTGCCTTATTTATGGCAGTGTGTTGGAAGTGATCTCTGGGGTGGCCAAAACACCGTGGAGACATCGCAGCTGACCCTGTGGCAGTCAGCAGAGCTATTCTGTGTGCACAAAGCGAGGAAGGACCACAATATTGGGCTGCTTGGAAAAGGTGTGATTAAAGGAATTCTACAGCTTTGTAAGTGTCCGTGTCACTCAGGTATTTTTTCTACAGGGATTGATACTGCTTTTCTGCTTTGTCTTCAATGAATAAACCCTTTCTGTGAGGAGCTGAATGCATGCATTACCATTTTGTCCATTACCAGCCTTAGATTTGCAGGCTGTGAGGCCATTCCTTTCCACAGTGACATCAGCCAGTGGAGAAAGTGATTTATTTTAGCACGACGCGACTCCTTGCAATTGAAGTTATGTTGCTGCAAGAGCCACGGGCTCCCTCCACGGTGCAGAACATTTTGACGCAGTGCAAAGACTCCTCCTTGTGATAACAAAAGAGACATTGAAAGGCGTGCTCAGCAGACCTCCATCGCTGGTATTAATGCAAGTCTTGGAAACAACCTCACAGGCCTGGGAACCAAGAACTGTGCAGCCGACCACGCTCGCCCCACTTGACCCTACCATGCTCAGGGCTGTGGACTCACGGCTGACGGCCGCGAGCATCAACCCATGTCAATATGCATCCACCTGGGTACCGTTACCTACTATAAACAACAGACTGAGAGTGCTTTAGAGAAAGGCAATGCCTTTTTAATTTCCCTGCGAAGCATCCCGCTCTGCTCTGGACACTGCATAAAGCCGCTCTGCCGTTTCCAAGGTGATGCCTGGAGGTGAAGCCTGTTATATATTCTCTTGCAAGTAGCAGCAGCTGTAGCTGAGAGATGCCCTTGGACAGGCCATTGTTTGAAAGGAGGTAGAAAAAAGACAGAAAGAAAAGATCTATTTGTAATCATATTTTAAAGACTGGTAAGAAAAATAGACAAATTAGGGTATTTACTTCATGAGATGGTGAGTGTTTTCTAATGCAGTTCAAGTCCTTGCACCAGGAATGAGCATTGTACCTACACAGTAAACAACAAAATTAATCATTTGATCCTCATTTAGCTCGGTCCTCTAAGGTGATGGTTACAAATGTTGTTTGTGCCTAATATTAAGTCTTGGGTTTCTTGAGGAAGCCTCTGATTTTAAGGTTTCTCACTTGATAAAACAAAAGGCGTATGCTCCTTTCCATGGGCTCCTTAGAGGAAAGTCTTGCTGTGGGTGCAGCACTTGGCCCCTCACTGCCTCTGGGACCTCCTGAAATCTTGGGGAACATTTGTAAACTTTAAAACGTCTTTCTGGAATTTCTTCTGCAGAGTTTTGCCACAAACCAAAAACCACATTTATTTTAAGCTTGCTTTACCCTCACTGGAGTCTTTCTGCTGACCTCCTTCAACTCAAAATTTCATAACAGCCTGTGGTTTTGCAAGCAGTGGATGCTTGGTTTAATAGATACATTTCGCTCCGTGTCCTAAGAAAACAAACAGCTGACCCCAGGAGATGCTTGTCTCCTGTTTGGTTTTCCTTCTGGTGTTTCTGTGGGGAAACTGTAAGCATATACTGTATGCACTTGGATGTAATGGGCATTTCTTTAAAACATTGAAATCTATTCTTGCAGGGCAGTCTTTGATGTCCAGCTAGGTCAGACCAACACCTCGTCTGGGCTGCCTCTAAGCGATCAATGCCAGATATTTTAAAGGAAAATTGATAGAAGCAGCCCCGGGCCTCAGACACGGGCGTTTTGTAGGACACCTTTTCCCCGGGCGGTTTTGCCTTGTCCTGTAGAGTTCAAGATGAAATTACAGGCTGCGAGATGGTAAGCAGCAATACAGCAAGCACGTCTGAATTGCTGTCATCAGCCCATTGAAATGCCTCGGAGGTGGAAACAAGGCAAGGTCAGCCCCAGCCTGACAAAGAAACTCCTGAAGTCTGGAAAACTGGGAAGAAGAAGGATGGATGGAGATGAAGAGAGCTCTGGTCATCTCTCCTCCTCCCTCCAGTCCTCACTGGGAGTGTAATGTGGTTGTGGTCATGCAGCTGAGCACTCACTGAGCTGGAGGTCTTCTCAACAGCGGCCTCTGATGCAATGGAGACTTGTGGAGTCCGGACTGGTGTCTGTGGTTGTTTGGGCAGCAAAAGGAACGAGTAAGCCATCCGCCACAGGAGCATTTTGTTTTGGTGTTAAGACGCGATAGCCAACAAATGTATTTGTGTCTCTGTGAGAGGGGTGGTTTATTCCCCTCCTTCTGGGGCATGAACCCATGGGAGCACCCCGTTCCCAAGGCAGGATTTGCCTTGCAGTGAGAGCACCGGCGGGACTCTCCTGCTTGGCGAGATGCAGAGCACGACCCACGTGGCAAGGGAGAGACGCCGGGGCAAATTTAGCAGCTCACGATTACCTCTGTTAGCACTGCTTAGCCTGGCCCAGAGCGGTGACGGTGCTGCAGGGCTTGGCGTCCCTTCTCCAGCTGAGGGCTGGCCCCGTCCTGGCTTTGCCCACAGCAGGATGGTGACCACACAAGAGCTGCTGGCCGCTGCGGCACGGTGCCTGAGCATCAGCACAGGGTGCAGTGAAACCTCTCACTCCACGTCCAGCGGCACAGCGCTGCGTCAGGTCACATATTTGTTATTTGTACCCAGAGAAATTGGGGTGGGGTGTGGCAGAGAAACAGTGGAAGTTTATTTTCCATGGAAAACCATGAAAGCCAGGTGCAAAATCAAAACCACACTGTGCTGTGCAAATCCTAGGCTTACAGCAGCTCTGCTTTCTGGCTACATAAGAACATGCATATTTATTTGCTGTGCCGAGTTCCAGGCAGCACCGCGACACATCCAGAGGGCACAACACGCGTCTGAGTTAGAGAACCCACCTCAGTTCAGCAGCATTTGTGTATGCAGTCGCTGGCAGATTGTAGACTTACACATTCGTTCTGACTGGCACAGGGAGCACTGAGGAGCACCAAAGCTGTTTCAAAATCAGTCTCTCTTGATGCTTACATCTGTTCATGGAAGTTACAGCGTCTTAATCTGCCCCCAGCTTACTGAACTCCTGCAATATGCTCGTTGTTATTGATTTACAATTCTTCGAAATGTATTCAGGGCTTGCAACAAGGTGCAAGGCAGGCGAGAGCAAAGGGAAAGAGGCTGCTGCAAGCAAGGGCTGTGGTCCCCTGCCTGGAAGCCGTTGGTCTCCCCAGTGTGGGCTACGTCACCTCACACTGCGGGCGTGCTGGTGCGGCAGCTGTGGGGTGAGGCCAAGCCCTGCCCCGTCTCTTTTTGGTGGCTTCTTTACACTGAACTCCTTCTGCAACCATCCTACAACCCACGCTCGCGGCAGAGTGCTCTCGGCGGGTTTACACT
>Ga0181612_111908_pt1 | contig 14598 bp, 3 predicted proteins | sample HoacroProtozoa21_FD_119630 | JGI IMG/M metagenome (GOLD analysis project Ga0181612, IMG submission 119630) | Hoatzin crop microbial communities from Cojedes, Venezuel. Combined Assembly of Gp0051906, Gp0051904, Gp0051908 | reverse complement strand
GGGTGTTGCCAGGGGGCTGGAAGGGTATTTGTTTTTTTTTGTGTGAAAATTAATGAAAACATTTTTTTTTTTTTTTTTTTTCTGTTTTACATAAGGTACTAAGATTAACTGTGACTGGCAGGAAGAGGTTTTAAAATTGTGTTCGGTGGTAAGAAAAGTAAACAGAACAATTGGTTTTAAGGCGATAACTTTGTAAACCTTTAGGTAGTTTTGCAATGCAGCTTTGGAGATCTAAATTCTGTATTAGTATTGAAGAAACAACTATAGTAACATATTAATGGTGTCTTTATGTTGTATTAAATTCTTGTTTCTCAGCAATGCTGTTCTTCAGTTCTCATCTGTAGCAACCTTCAACACTGAGTAGAACCAGAAACGAAAGCAACATTTTCTGCAGAGTTTCTCCCTTCAGTGAACGTGCCAATTATCACATGATTTTCACAACAGCTATTAACACTGGCAACACTGCATATTTAACTGTGTGCATGTCTGTGGTTCTGTTACAGTAAATTGGCTAGATCACAGCCGAACATTTAGAGAACAAGGCGTTGATGAAAATGAAACACTGCTGTTGAGACGAAAGTTCTTTTATTCAGACCAGAATGTAGATTCAAGAGATCCTGTTCAGCTTAATTTGCTTTATGTTCAGGTACAGTATGTGGACCAGAAGTATGGATTCTACCTTGTCTGAGGAAACCTGTCTAGGTTAATTAGAAAAATTCTGTTGCTGAAATACTCAATCTTCTAGAATTCCAGTTCTGGATGTGCTTTGATTTTACTTTTTTGTCTAACCCTCCAGGAACATGTGATAGTACAGAGGCTTTGCTGGTTCTTTTTAATCAAATAATTTCCACCCAATAATGGACACTACACCAAAAATGCACTGACTTCCACATCCTTGTTGTGGTTTCCTTAAAATTCATGAATGTCTTTAGTCTTTTAAGTTGTTCTTTTTTGTTCTTCTCCCCATTCTTTTCTATAGGTGATGCTTTCTCTGTAATATGGAATCTCAGGTCAGTCTGGCATCCAGCTTTCCATTTCTCATCTGTTTTCTCTTCTGCCAGATCAGTGAGAGAGCTGCTTCTGCACTCCCTTTCCGGTCTTCCACCCAGACAGCCCACAAGGCAGGCAGGCTTCCTGGTCGAAATGGACCGCATCATGTAATATGGTGGGAGTCCACCTAGGCAGGTTCCTCAGACTGCTAGAGGTACTATACATGCCTTAGCAAAGCTAAGAGTTTTATGCAGCAGATACTATACAGCTGAAGGCTTCAGTGCAGTTGCCTGTAATGCAGTTTGAAAAAAAAGTAGGCTTTTAAACTCTTTGTTAAAGTTCTTTTATTTTTAAAGTAAAAAAAGCCCCAACAACACTGAAAATTTAATGGAATGTTCAGTTGTTATACTTGCAGCTGATTCTAATAGGATTGCTCTAAATTATATTTTACAACTCTGAGGCAAAAGATAAAGATGGTGTTGCTTGTAAGACAGCATTACATTTTTTCAAGTTTTTTGAAAGCCTGTATTGCACTGAGCTGTTCTCCTGCCACTTAGATAGTTCTTTCAGGCTACTGTTATCACAATATGTGTTGATGCTGCCTTGTCATTGTTTTGTCTATGGATAGATGAGCCTTCTATTGCCAGAGCTATATCATCTGTCATCTTCTGTGACCACTGAATTTAAACAAAGAGAAGGAAAATGCTCTTTGCCTTCTCCTGTTGCCATTTCTGTAGTAGTAATCTGGTTTTTACTTACTAGTCATGTAGATTGTTTTCCCTGCTGTTACAAGATGGTAAGATAAAAGATTTTACATGTGTGTATGTACACATATATCTGTGTATATATACATACACAATGCATATGTGCATATGTTGTGTTTTATATACACATACAGCAGACAATGAGTGTCAGGTCCTCTGATGAAAGTTGTTGCAGTCATGGTTTCAATAAGTCTCTGTAGATATTCACCAGAAAATAATCTAGCCCTTTGTTTATTTTACTAGTCATAAACACATCCAGAATGGAACAATAAAGACATTCAGACAGAAAAGTGTGTTGCTGGATTCTTGGGCTGTGTTCAAGCTTTCAAGGAATTTCAGAGACATAATAGTTATTTTGGATGTCCCTGATGTGTCTTTACTTACCTCCTATAGGCTCGTGATGACATTCTGAATGGTTCCCATCCTGTCTCCTTTGAGAAGGCCTGCGAGTTTGGAGGCTTTCAAGCACAGATCCAGTTTGGACCTCATGTAGAACACAAACACAAACCTGGATTTTTAGAGTAAACACTTTTAACTTCTAATTTTGGGTGATCTCAAGTGTAACTCTAATGTTGAGTTGTCACAGGCTAAACCCATTTTAGTACTCCAAGCAGAAGTAATCGGATTCAGAGTGTTTTCAGTAGTAATCTCCCTGTGAAAGGAACCTTATTGCACAAATCAGCAACCCCAGTTGGTGAGAGGACCTTTGGCAGTGGCTTGTTAGGCAGCACAGGGCACCAGCTCCCCACAGGGCACCAGTTAAGTATGTAGCTGGATTCCCCAACCACCTGATAATGTGGGAGAACTGAAATTTTGTTCTTCCTGAGAAGTCTACTTCTGCCTGCATTTAGTAATGCCAGGTGTGAATTAAGAGTACATCAGTATAAATCACAGATATTGGATTTGCTAGGAAAGTACATGAATGGAAGATACTTTGTCCTTTGAATAAAGTTAATATTGCTGTGTGTAGAAGCTAGTTTTTCCAAGCTTTTAATAGCATTAATTAGTTGTGCAGATTCATCCCCTCATGGCTTGTATGAATGGAGATCTAGAATTGTGGGTTTTTTTCACATGCGGACAGGAGTCCTGCTTACAAGTGACCTGTCTTTTACCCTTTATTGTGGTACTTACTTTATTGCTGTCAGCTGGGCAAGTTTAGTATCACTGAAATTCAGATGTCCCATTTTTCTACCCATTTTGATTTTCTGATTGGTTTGCCTGCAAGCGGATTAAACCAAAGGCTGGAGGCTGAGGAAAGGAGTGTAGCATGGTAAAAGAAAGTATTTACTGCACAGTCCGTCAAGCCTTGCCTACATATGAGGCTCCCGGACACCTTAATGGATCCACAAAACAATGGGTGTGTATTTGGGTTCTGTCCTGTTCCACTGGCCAAGTGCTCAGTGCTAACTCTTATACTTCCTTTGTGAGCCTGAGTCTGGGCTTTACTGCATCTCAGGGAATCACTTTTAAATGGTGGCTTCCTTTGGAACATGCAGTACTGCAAAGCTGGCTGTTTGAAATGCTTCACTTAAGAAAGATTTTCCTGAAGTAGCAGTTCAGTTATGGAAACAAACTGGGTGAACAAACATCCTTCAGTTCCAATTAATAATCAGCTTTTCTTTTGTACTGTATGTTTTTCTGCTACTGATAAACCCGTTCACCTTTGCTAGTAGGGCTACTGATGTCTTTAAGAACCATGGGAACCCAGTGAAATAGCTTCAGCGTGCTCCTGGTTCTTATTCCCTAGAATTGTGACCAGTTATGCAACAATCTTCCTTGGGGATTTGTGCATTGTCTACTTATTCTTCCCTTCTCGCTCCACTCACTCAAGAGTATGCCTGCAGCAAGCCATTAGGGTACTACCTGGTGACAAGCTAATGTTGTGTCATGGTAATGATTTCAGGAGTTAGGTGTTCTCAAAAATAGTTGGTTTTGATTTTTAAAGCAATAATTTCCCACAAACTTAACCAGCAGTTTTTGCAGACTGCTGTGCGGAGTTCAGTTGCTTAAATTGTTCTAGGCTTCTCAGTGTAAAGGGTTTCTTTTTTTTCTTTTTTTAAGCTCATGTGTTGTAAGTGTTTTATGGTGGACTGAAACTGCTGACTGGATGATATTTCTACTTTGTATGTCATGCTAGATAGCTTGAAGTCCATCACAGAATAAAGTCATCACATGTATAAAGTACATTTTTTTTATTTATCCTAATAGAAATGAAAGGTGTAGATTACTGAACCTTGTGTTAGAAAGAGAACGTTACTCCAGTGGAAGTCATTTAGGACTGCAATTCCAAAATTTAGAACCTTGTTAGCTTCTGCAGGGAATTTTCTCTACTATTGTTATATTTTCTTTTATATGGGCATTGACTGTATTAGGATTAAGCCTTGCAGGTCAATAAGTGTAATCGCTTGCTGTCCTGGTGTATAACCAGTTTCATAAAATGAAGGATTTCTGGTTTAGAAGTAATTCTCTTTTCGCCCTATGTAGAGAAGCTTGTTCCAGAACCCTAAGTCCCTAGCCATTGCCTTCTCATTTCAAATGTGCAGGCTTACGATTTAGTGTTGTGTGTATTTGGATGTATGTAGCCTTCATGACAGCCTTTTTCGTGAAAACTCATGCTTTTGTTTTGTGAGTCTGAAGAAGCCAAGGACTCCGGACTCATTATCAACAATATATATATGAATAGTGTAGATAAATGCTGATATTTTTTTTTTCTGAAAATGCATCTCTCATCCTTTCAGAAAAACTTATAACTTTTTTTTTTATTGGAAAAAAAAAATGAGCTGATTAAGTTTCATCCAACTGTTTTGTACTCTCTGGTGGATGAACATTGATCCTTTTCAAGTATAAAAGTAGTTGTATTTTATGTAAACTGTATATTGTAGCTCATTACATGAAATGCATTTGAGAGGTGTCCATTCACTCACCACTGAAACCTGAACATGCTACAGACTCCCTTAAGGAGAATGTCAGCTCGTACAGAAAACAGTAGGTAACAGAACAGTGTTAGTATTTCATAGCATTGTTTTGAAACAGCTTAGTTTAGTTTGCCATGTCTGCAATATGTTTATACAGAGAGATCTTTTGTATATTTTTTTGTCATTGACAAATAATTCTTGGCACAGATGAAGATTATTGCATGCATCTTGTTAACACTTTGGTATTGGTTGTTGGAATTTCCTTGAAGCTCCTGCCAAAGTAAATTGTGAAACTATCTAATTGCAAGTAGTCCTTCTTCATGCCCTTCCTTGTATAGCTGAAGTTTTGAATTGCACCTACAGAGGTAGTACACTGTGTTTAAATTTGCTGAGAGAATATCTAATAAAGAACTCGTACTATTCATATACAGACAGGAAATGAGCAGCTAAAACTGCCCAGCTCTGCTTTTTATTTTCAAGCATGCTTGGTGACCAATAAGCTCAATTCTTTCATCTAGTCTGTTTTACTGTCTTGAACTGCCTTTTCCAAGAACACTGGATATACCTTTATTCTAATGAAAAATAATTGCTATGTTCACACTCCTGTATAATTTAAGAACTGTAGGAACAGTAAATGAAGTTAAATAAACACTGCTTGCTATTAGATGTTTTTAACTGAGTTCATTATCCATTGTAATAATGTGTAATTAAAGAATGCTAAATGATAATATATTCCAGGTGGTTTTGCTAACTCCATTAAACAAGTTGCTAAATAGAGACTATTGCTTGTTTGCATTATAAAGAAAATATCGTGATTATAGGTAGCATTAAAATAAGCTCAGTCTGTTTACAACTAGCATTTCACTCTTTCAGTTGAGGTGATTACTTGTCTGTTGATTGAAAAAATAATGGAAGGTGATACAAGGAAAAAGCATCTGATCTAACTGCCAGCTACATATGCAAGAGTATAGCAACTGGTGCTTCACAGACAAAGCACAAAGTTGTTATCTTAACTGTTATTGCTTAAGAAGCTTCAAATAATGTTTCCTCAGCAATGCCTTCTTAAAGTGTGTGTTAGTTAACGAAGTAAGTAGATGTGCTTAAAAATGTAATGGTCTTGATTCTGTATACAAATAGCTGACAAAATTAACTCTAGTTGATAAAAGATGAGAATTGTGCATCAAAGTATCATTTTTCTGTATAAATCCATTTCTAGAATTAAACTAGATTTAATTCAGGTTTGGGCTGGGTTGTTTTTTTTTTCGTTTGCTTTAGAAGTGAATTTAACCAAACTGGTTTGAACCTATGAAATTCTGTATAGAAGCACCAGTTCTTTCAGAATAAAGGCACCAGCTTTTTAGGGTAATAAGCTGTATTCAGTCCTTATGTACAAAATTGATTTGGCTATTCAGCCTTCCCCACCCCATGATATGTCTGTGTAAGTAAGTCCTGAGAAGAGATTTCTGTATCATGTATTAGTGAGATGTAACTACTGAAGCTTTGGAAGAAAGATTAGCGAGGATAGTTGTGTCTTACTTTGATTTATATTGCTAGAGTTTTATGGAAAGAACAAAAGGAATGATCTCGCTACTGAATAGTATTTTTGAAGAAAGCACAAAGTCATGATTTAGTCTTTTGAGTTGTTATTTGTTGTCTGCAATGACAGGCTTCTGTGTTTAAAAACAAAAAAGCATGCTAAACCAAAAAAACCCACAAACACCCATACCCCCCCCAAATCAACAAAAATACCCCTGCAGAACAGTTGAGCAAATTTTTTGCCAATCTTGCTTAAAAAAAACTATCCTTCTCAAAACTTGCGACTTGGTAGTAGGTAGTTTTAGGTTTCTGTGTTTATAGTGTGCTTGCTTACTGAATAAATCAAAATGAGGAGGAGATTCTCCAGTCATACTTTTTTCTGTGATTCTTAACAGTCCAAAGCAGGGGGGAACCTTAGAACTGTGGAACTTTCTGCAGGCTGAAAATGAAAGGCTGAAGATATGACATAGTTTCATCAGAGCAGAGTGTTCCAGATTGGAAGGTGTAATCCAGAAAAGAAACTATGTTTGTTAAAGCATGATGTTGATACGTCTTCAAGTTGGGGTGATGTTTGGCTGAGATAAAGGGTTTATTTTATTATACAGCGAGGGGATACAGGTGAGGGGTTTAAAGATTCCCCCCCGCCTTGACTAAAGTCTATCATGGAGGCTGAACTTGCTTAGTTTACTTTGTATTCTGAGACCCTTAGTTTCTGAGAGCTATAGAATTTAGGGGTGGTTACTTATTACTTTGTTTTTGAGATAGTGACTGGTATTAAGTGTCCACTTAAATGGCTTTGCAGTTTTTCAGTAAAATATTAGTGTTATAACATTTCTTGGAAGATACAAAGTAAGAACTTGGTCCTGCACATCAGTAAATCAAAGTGCTACTGGAAAGTAATAGCAGTGTCTGAACTTGGACACAGAGCTGGCTCAAGCGTTGATGTTCCCCTCTTCCCCCAGATTAGAATAAGTGTATCTAGATTTAGATGTGAACCCCTCTGAGCTGATGAGAGACATCATAGAGTTTAAGAATGGAAAATGTTCCAGCTATTATTTACTTTTGATGACTTTTCAAAACATGAAGAGGTATTACATGGGGGTATAACTAAAGTGTTTTTCTTAGTTATGCAAGGGATCCTTTTGCTCTCACAGTACTTAGCTGGAGTTTTGTTTCATTGTATAGGTATTTTGTACCTGTTTTAGAAAGCTTGTGGGACTTAATGCCAATAAAGGACCATAGAAAGCATCCCTCCTCAAGAAGGCGCCATTAACTGCGAAATTGTTGTTGTTTTTTTTCCCCTAGCCTAAAAGAATTCCTGCCTAAAGAATATACCAAACAAAGAGGGGCTGAAAAGAGAATATTTCAGGTAATTGTAAGACTGAAAAACCTACTGTAGTTTCACTGTCTTTATGAGAAAAATACGAACTTTCACAGGTGTATGCTCTGTATCTACTTGAATTATATAACTACAAGAAAATGAAGTGTAAAGAATCTGACAGCTTTTCTTTTCTTTCTTCAGCAGATTTATTGTCCTGATCCTTTTTACTTCACTGATGATTAGTGTACTTTGTTGAAGGGGAGAGAGTGAATATTCAGTATTCTTAAGACCTTTTTCTCAGTTGCATTGAAATGTAAGGATGTATATTTGTACTAAAATAGAAGCACATTTAGGAAAACCAGTTTGAATTTCATGCCAATATTATTCAAGCATGAGCTTCAAGTAGCAAGGAGTTTTGCTAGCTAATGCTCCAGTGATGTATCTGGGAATCACACAGTTGTAAAAGACTGAAGCAGTTGATTATAAATGTATTGATGCTGTTGGAAGTGGTCTCAGAGTTCGAGTACTGTAGATACACAAAAAATCTGTGCCTACTGAAATACAAGTTTGGCAAGACAATGTAAGCTGAAAAAATTCTGAGGTCAATGGCTGAAATCAAGTCACACATTTTCTGGAAGGACATACCAGTGATCTGTGATCTCAAATTGGGAGACAAGCTGAAGAGCAGGAATAGGTCACATACTTTCCTATGTCTGTTACACTCCCCAGTCTAGGAATTCTGTAACTCAGTAAGTCTGTTGTACCTGGAGCTTGTAGTACTTCCTTGTAGATGAGGATGTCTAATGCTTTTTTGTATACCTTTAGTTGGTGGCAGTGATGTTGCAGTATAACCAAAAAAAGATTTATTCACTTCTGAGTATCACTATCATGCTGTTCATAGCATGTGATTTTCGCCCATGTCAAATATGATCTATGAGTAGGTGCAGTCATTACATACTTCAGTGCATGGACAAGAAGCTCATCAGTGAGGGCACTGATGCTGGGCAAAGATATAACAGCAAGGTAGAATAAGCAAGATGTCTTTTTGAAAAGAATCAGCTGTTTCCCTGAGTTATAAAATTCTTGGGTTTGGCAGGTGACTTCTGCCAAATATTCCCTCTGCAATGACTAAATTTGGGCTCCTTGTGCTTTCGGGATCCTGGTTGTGTTCTCTGTGCTGAACTTGACAGAAATGATCAGTCTACATTCTTGGGATGCAAAAGGGGTTTTGAAGTTGCAATTGTTCCTCCCAGTGCTCCTCAGTGGAACGTTGTCAAGATGGTAACTTAAACTGGAGTAGAAAAGTTTCCCATGTTCTTGGTGCTCCCCCTGCTGCCATCAGTCAGCACAAAAGAAGTGGCAGCCAGGAGTTCAGAAGAATGTGAGGGGAAGATGGGGTGTGATAGGGAATCCCACAAACAGTATTTAAATAGCAGGACATTGGGATAGGATTTTCAGCAGAATGGTCTGGGGTAGGAGAGCAGATACTGCGATGAAGTTTGAATAGGTAATATTGGTTGTTGTCATTACTTACAGGTAATGAAGTTTACTAATGAGTAAATTGTTTAATACGTAGAAATTGAGTTACAAGACACTCATCTAAGTATTTCAGGATTAACTATTTGGAAACATCATTGCTTGTTCCTCACCTATAGAATTCTTCTCATGTGGTGAAAAAATTGTGGATAACAATGCAAATGGCAAAAAACTCCCTTGGAAATACATACAAGAGATGAGAAATGGTCAATTACAAGGCGTGAGGCTCTCATGAATTGGAAGTTTTGGGCACAAATCACGTAGTAGTAGTCTGTTCCTGGAAAAAAATATGGATGCTAGGACTGTTAAATGAGTAAAGAGGCACTGATTGTTTGAAACCTAATAGTGTCAAATAGCAGCAATACTTACAATTTTGAACTGTTTCAGAAATGATTTAAATGTGCCGAATCTGAGGCATAGCTAGAATTGGTGATGGTGAAAGAGGAGCGTTCCATTTGCACAGGTTGTTTATGTTCTCTGATGTGAGGAGTTACGGGATACATAACATTTCTAGCCAGTATTTTTTCAAATATTGTCATTGTAATGATTATTAACTAAGCATCCTTAAACAGATAAAAGCTGTAGCCTTTTTTTATTTGTTCCCAGAAAGTATTGTTTCTGCCTAAGTAATACTGAACTTTCATTGCAGGAGCACAAAAACTGTGGTGAGATGACTGAAATAGAAGCCAAAGTGAAGTATGTGAAGCTAGCCCGTTCCCTGCAGACCTATGGAGTGTCATTTTTTCTTGTTAAGGTAATGTAGATCTTGCTGACCATATTGTATGGGTGGTCATGTATTACCTCAGATTCTGCACTAAGCAGAGGTCAAAGATGTTCTTTCCGAAAGCAACATTTGGTAAGAAATGTGCAATTACTACATGGGACAGAATTATAATTTCATTTTAGATCCTTGTCATACTGCTTCCAGGAAAAAAAGGTGAGTTTGTCATGATTTAATTTCTTTAAACTGACATCTCTTTTTTTCTTTTGGTTACCGGCAAAGTACTGTCTTCAGAAAAATATTCACAAAGAACGTTTAGACGTTTAATGGTAATATGAACTGCATCCTGAAACACTGCATCTGCAGAACAACTTCATCAGCTGCATGATTAATTTCTCTTAATGCTTACAGCAGAACAGGTTTTAAGGCTGTTGAAACAATTTGGTACCAAGATACTGATGTTCTGCTGTGAAAACAGGATGGAAGCGTTGGTGCCCAAGTATTCAGTAACTGCTGACATAGATTGAAAAAGAGGCTAAGCTTAAGCAATCGTTTTCATCCTTAGGTTCCCACAGTTGTTACAGTACAGAATCTTTGTAGGTAGCTAAATATTGATAGGTTGCCTTTTCCTAAAGTACTTAGTCATCCACAAATTCTAGTGAGGCAGATGGAAGGTGAAAATACAACGAAAGATGTGCAGAGGGTAATACTATTAATACAGTACGCTTAGAAAAAATTACCTTGTCTTGCTTCCTTTAAGGGAAAATGTCATTAGGCACCATTAATGGTGAAAGGAGTCTCAACTCTGTAACAGAGCTGTCGAGCTAAGTTGTGTATTAGAAACTATACTGAAGTTAGTGTGCAGTCTACTGTAACTAAAATATTAAAACTAACAAGCGTGCACATTTAGAACAAGCTGCTAATTCAGTGGGGATTTGTTAACACAGTGTAGCTGGCCTATATGGTAAAAGGTAAAAATATCTTTGTATTTTTCATTAATATCTTGCTTTTGTTATAACTTAAAGCATAAGCATGTTATGAAACTTCTGTTGGAAGGAATAATTGGTCTTTTAAAAAGTCTATCGAATGACCTACTATGTAAATAGGAAATCATTCTTCGTGGCCTACATAAATTGAGGGGAATGAGACATGTAGATTCATTGCTCTTTATGATGGATTTTTGTGTAGCAAATTGTTAGCTTGGGCCTATGCTCTGCAACCTTGGAAAACCAGAGTCCACAAATAAGGAGACATCAGATGGCAGCCCCCTTGTGATACTTGCATAGGTTAGGATGTTCTCATGGATTGACAATAACTAAGATTTCAAATCCAAAATATGGGGCAAATTATGGCTGATGTTGCCTAATTGTCAGCCGTGGTGGGCCTTGCTTTCCTTTATGTCTCCACAAATTTATCAAGAACTGGTGAGGGCAACCTAACTTCAGTTCTTCTGATGCCAGTTTCCCATTCAGCTTCTCTAATACGGTTTTACAGAGGAAGTCTTGTGTCTAGAAGGACTGCCATCATGGCCTTTTTCAAGTAACTTCCAAAGATTTGTTACTAAAATGATTCCGTTTCCTGGAGGAGGGAGAAGCGAGATCCAGTAAAGATCAGAGCTTCTTAATGTTAATGCGTGGTTTGAATATCGCTGTCGGTGATCAGACACGCTGAGCCTGGAGTTTTAAATTGTCCTCATCTGCATGCTGGTTGCTTCCCTTTGACAATATATTCCATCATGCTTTTCTTTTCTCCTATGACAAGCTCCATTTGAATGAAAAACAATCTTTCACACCTTGTTGTAGGAAAAAATGAAAGGCAAAAACAAGTTGGTTCCTCGTTTGCTGGGTGTCACCAAAGACTCAGTGATGCGTGTGGATGAGAAGACCAAGGAAGTGTTGCAGGAATGGCCACTGACAACAGTGAAACGCTGGGCTGCCTCTCCTAAAAGTTTCACTCTGGTAATCATTTTGTATGTATTCAGATGAGGAGGAATCTGTGGCAAGCAGAAAGGAAGATGGACTTATACTCAGAACAGTTTCTTTAATGTAACTTGCTTTATCCGTAACTTTCTAGCGTTATATAGAGTCACTGAGTCCTAAGCTAATCACGTGGCCCATGTTGGTGTGTAGAGTCAATCCATATTTTGATGTTTCTAGACAGACCAGTTCCCCAAAAGTACTGTTTAAATCTATTCTGTGCCTAACCACTAAAATAGTTAAGAAAATATCATTATTTACACCTGCTTAAACCCGTATGGTGCTTGCCATTTGTAATTCACTTTGACTTGCAAGGTGCTGGGTGGTTCATTAATACGTTTGATAATTACGGATTTCAAGAACTTTAATGAATGTGATGTTTTGTTAATTATTTGGGCCATAAGAGACCAATGCAACAAGAGTATTTTGGATATGAAAAGGTTGTTTAAAGTGGTAAAACAAGAGGCAGTGGCTGGAAAATTATATTCAATTTAATCATGTGCATCTAATTTCCATTTGCATGGGTGATGTTGCTTTAGAAAAAAAATTCTAAAGACTTTTCTCCATCCTTCAGTGACCGAGTCTGATAAAGTCATACTAAGTATTCTCTTGGTCCTCTGACATTTCAATTTATGAAACATCTGTGATTAAGCTGCAATAACAAGCATCCTTCCCCTCTCATCCTTCTGCCCCCATGCAGGCTGGTTTAGAATCTTGGAGCAGTTGCATTTACTGTTGGATGTAATAAAATGTCTATACAAACAATTTTAAAATTTGAATTCTCTAACTCGTATTTGGTACTGTTTCTGCATTTATTTCCATTTTCAAAGAGGGTTTTTTTGCTCTCTTCCTTCAGGATTTTGGTGAATATCAGGAAAGCTATTACTCCGTACAGACCACTGAAGGAGAACAGATCTCTCAGTTGATTGCAGGTTACATAGATATCATCCTAAAGAAGGTATAGTATTAAGATGACATAGTAAAAATGCAGTAGAAATCACTGTACGGCAGTGCAAAAACTCAAATATGTGCAAGCTGCAGTTTTCTGTCTCTTGTGAAGTCAGTGCTGTACCATAAGTTTTGATGTTTTTTGCTTTTTTTTTAACCTTAAAGTAATATAAGCTGTTTCTGTTTAACTGAAGTGAGTGCTTCTATAAAATATCAAGGCTGTTAACTATAGGGGTAGTATGGGTCAGGCTCAGTACGGCATGCTTGGGCTTTGTTTTTTCTGTCTAGAAGGTGAACTGCTGGCTAGGAGTGTGTATCCAGAGAAGAGCTTAAAGCTTCAACTATGGTTTTTAATCTATGGACCCAAATGGTGAATCAGGTGGGAAGAAATGATCCTGTGGAAGCAGCATTTAAAGCTGCATTAAGGACCATGCAATAGTTGTTCAAACAGCATCAAAGCTGAAAAAGTTTTTTGGCAAAACTGAAGGGGGAAAAAAAAAAAGTAAAGAATTACATCTCAGTTATGCGGGGGGGGGATAAAATCTGTGTTTGTGAAGAGGCCAGACTGTCTTGAAACTTGGTTTTATGGAGTGTGCCTGGCAGGAAAGAGGAGAGGTTGACATGCATTTCCAATGTTCAAAATTTTCACAAGTAACTAAATGCATGAGCAAAAAATATCAGTTTTGCCAACAAATGTGGAGCTGAATACATACTCTAAGCAAACTGTTTAGAGAAGTGAGGTGTTTCAAATAGCACTGGTTGCTCCTTGACAAATTTTTGCCTTATTAAGGTTCAACCAAACTACATTATTATTTGCTGTAATAGATTTTAATAGTAAAAACATGACAGAAAGCCAAGCAGCTTAGGAGAATTTATTACCTGTGTTCATGCAAACAGCATAGGATGTAACATCAAATGTAATGAAATCAGAGGTTGAGGAGGATTGCCAGAATTCATCACAGTACATGCCTTTTTCTCTGAGGCTGTCAGTCTCGGGTTTAATAAATCTTAAATAAACAGCAGGTTTCTATAGATGGTTTACAACTTAATTATAGCTCTTAAGCTTCAAAAGTAGCTTTGCTCTCTAATGCCAAATGAAAGCAGATGTTCTGTCTTGATAGAATACAGATGTGTGTATTTCCACTCCCACTCCTTCAACTTCTGTTTTATAATCTGCTGACACAGCCAGTTTTAAAATGAATGAATTAGGAGCAGGTTAAGTAATAAACACCCATGACACTTTGTGATGCATGAGAAGCATGCAGTTTTCAGTTGTGGAGCCCAAGTTATCTCTGTGATGCATGCATCAAAGTATGGTTTATAGCTCTCTGTTGCATAATGTTAATTCTTGGTGACTTTTGGACTGTTCCAACTCATTTGGAGGTGGATTGGTGGCACTTTTTTTCTGCTGGATGCAACACTCACCAGCCCCCAACCCCTTTTGTCCTGTAATTTTAGTGATAGGTCATTAATCGGTTGACAGGGAACCCTGAACTTGATTAACTTTTACCATTTTTTAATCTAGATATACTTTTTTATGTCACATTAATATGGAAGTAAGGCGCTTGATTAGAAATAGGCAGTTTCAGTTCATGCATAAACTCAAACTATGGTAGTAAGGACTTCTTTGGAAAAGGTAGGGGGGTGATATATGGATGTGCATGAGGAGTTCCCATTAAATGTACCCAAGGTCATACTGGATGTTTCTCTACTTATACTTATTATGTATGTTCAGACTACAAAGCATGTAGCAAGGTGGAAAGCAGACAGTATCTTTGTACTAGGTCACAAGTGGAAATAGACTGTTTTTACAAGGCACTACTTCTATGACTTATGGTAGTTTCCTGTTGTTTCTAATGGTTTAGATTCCTTATGTATATGGTTTAGACTT
>Ga0181612_175566_pt1 | contig 14599 bp, 13 predicted proteins | sample HoacroProtozoa21_FD_119630 | JGI IMG/M metagenome (GOLD analysis project Ga0181612, IMG submission 119630) | Hoatzin crop microbial communities from Cojedes, Venezuel. Combined Assembly of Gp0051906, Gp0051904, Gp0051908 | reverse complement strand
GGCAGGTGCCTAGTATGTGTCTAGGTGCTGAGCCTTTAGCGTGATTTTCAGAAAGCTGGGGGGGGGTGTTTGGTTTGGCTGCCGTCGCGTGTTGATGTACCGCGTCGGAAACGGGCGGAATTCACAGCGCCGTGCTCCGCACAGCTTGGGCTGCCCCAGAAATAGCTGCGAGCCCGTGCATCGCCTGCTTATCCCGCTTGCTTAAGCACCAAAACAGGGGGGATGGGGGGAAAAAGAGCCCCTGGGGTGCTGTCGGAAAACAAGTCCCGCTTTTTAGTTGCCTGTTGGTTGTTACAACTGGTGTCAGGCTTGGTGGCGTAGGCAGCTGTATGGATTCTGTGTTTGGTCTTAACGTGGCTTCTGCTTTCCTTCACCTGTATTATTTTTTGCGTTTCAGTTCACGGCAATGATGTCTCTTGACATATCCGACAGCGCTCAAATCTATGCTGCGTTTGTGGTGTACCTGGACCTCTTGGAAGGTAATTCGGGGAAGCGGCTGGGTGGGCAGCTCTGCAGACGTCTCCGCCTTTAGGTGCTGCTGAGGGTTGTGTGCTAGCAGGGCCTTTCCTGCAGAAATCCCTGGCATTCTTTTTGAAACCAAACACGGCAACGGTTAGCTAAGAAACAGCTGGTATTTCGGTGCTGAAGGTTTCTACCCTGGGCGTACCTGGGGCCTTTGCGAAGACGAGGGCCCGTGTTGTCCAGCAGTTACCGATGCGGGTGTTCCAGGGGAAAGTCACTCAGCGTGGAAAAAAGGCAAAAAAGAAGTAGGGAAAGGGATGTAGAAAGATGAAGTTACACGTTCAGTGGTTGTGCTGGTAATAGGGTCGTCGTGTGTAGATTAATATCAAAGTTACTGAATCGTAGCGTTTCACTACGGTTACCCTGTAGCCAGTGGCTGATGTGTGCTGTCCCGATTCGGATGCTGTTCTCTGGAAAGGGCAAGGATTCCTAATGGGAAGAAGATCATTTGGAAGTCGGGTGGTGATAATGGTGACAAATGCAGTGTCATCTGCTGGTGGCTTGTAAGAGCGGACCAGAGTTACGTGATGTATAAACTTCTGCCTGTGATTCTTCCAAGCTGGCTTTACTGAAAAGGGCCTGTGTGTAGGCAGGCAGCCAACCTAAGAAAAATATTTCGGTTTCTCTTGGAGGCTGGTGGTTCTGAAGGTCAGGGAAGGGAGGGATTTCACAGGCCAGATAGCGCTCTGTCTGTTATTGTCACAGCTCTGAAGAAAATGCCTTAGGAGGCTTTAGAGAAGGCTCCTCTGGTTCCGCAGCAAGAGCTTTCAGCTGTATCCCTTCAAGCAGAAGGGGAGAATTGTGTATTATCATTAATCATGCTTTTAGCACCTGCCTCTTCACAGTCTAGGGTACCGATAAAGTCTAAATTTGGATTACAGTTTTGTGCTGCAGATGACTAAAGCTGCGTGGTTTTTATCTTCTTTTTGCCTTTCTGAAGCAAAGCTTTGTCAGACAGACCCCTGATCACCATCGGCTGGCGTAGCTCTGGAGTCAGCAGGCCAGTACTGCTCCCGTGGGATTCTTTAGCAGAATTGTTGCTCAGAAGGGGAGCCTGACGGCTCAGCGGAGTAGTTGTCTCTCATGGGAAATCTTCTGTGAGGAGAGGGAGGGAAAACAGAACCCCAACGCCTTAACTTAAATACCAGATTTGATACTGGGATGATTAACACTTGTTTTTTGTGTTCCGGTCCTGCCCATCGATGGTGAACCTTTGCAGGGAGAAACTGGCATGAAGTGAAGCACGTCGGCGTAGCAGAACTGCAGCTCGTGTGCCTGCACGCGCGCGAAAGGGAAGAGGACGGTCTCCAGGTGATGGTGCCGCTGCCTGTGCACATCTCGCTGAGCCATGAGAGGTGAGGACGCTGTTTGGCTGGCGTTAACGATAAGACAGAGTGAAGAACAGAGGTGTTTGCCAGGCCGCCGGTAGCTTGGTCAGCAGGGCAAGGGCAGGAGACAGCGGAGCATCAGAGGAAAGCACCAGCTTGGCCTGTGAGCGGAGTTATTTCGAGTGCTGCAGACATAGGTGCAGAGTTGAGATTTCCTTCATTTTCGAAGCTGCATTGGTCTCTGCTTCTCCGTCTCTGAACATGGGTCGCTTTCGGTGTCAGCCTCCCTCAGCGGCTGACTCTTCCTGCTGGCAAACGCTTCGTATTGTTTAGAAGCTGCGTCTGCTCTAGGAGAGAACAACAGATATCGGAGCGCGTGTTTGAGAGGCAAGGTTAGAGTGCAGGACCTTCACAGCCGATGTTTTGAACGTTCTTCTGCTGCTTTTTTGTAGTCTGGGAAATGTAGTAATGCTTTTGTGTCGCTGGGCTTTATAGGACCTGAGAGGAAAGAAATCCTCTTGGGCCTGTCTAAGAATAAACTTTGTTGTTGTCGAATCTGTTGATAAGCCTGGTGTGTTTGGTTTGCTTTGCTATGCTTTTTGTTTTGAGAGTATACTTTGGCTATTTTCAGCTGGAAATTCGTCTTACTGATCCAGAGGCTAATGTGTAACCGTCCCTTGAGCTGTGGTTTTGACTTGCTTTCCTTACACATGCAAGACGAAGGAGTTCTGAAGTGGAGAACAGCACAGCTCTGACTCTGTGGCAGTACAGATCTTTGCAGCCTAGAGAAATTCTGCTTCAGTAATTTTGCAGTGTATTTGAACTGGCGCTTAGAGCAGCCTCAGACACACGGTACGACTCGCTCTCTGACGATGGCGGCCTTCTCGTGCTGGTGTTTGCCGTTCTTTCCTACGATGGCTCTGAAGACCCGAAGCGTTTCAGCTGCGTCATAAGGTCGTACGGTTTTCAGTTTCTTCTGTTCGTACTCTGGCTAGGAGCGTGTGCTCAGGGCTGGCTTTACGGATCTTGCTGGTGTCTGCTGCTGCCTCCTGCTCTGTGGGCAGCAGCCCGACGCAGTGGTGGGTAGCAAACGACTTAGCAGGCGCGTGTGCATGCGCGCTGTGGGAATGGTGTTTTAGACGTGCTGTTGGTTTGGGGTTTTTTAGGTTTTAGAAGTGACAGATCGGTCTCTTGCAAGCAGACTTCCATCTTAACTCTGCTCTGTGTTTTCCGAAGAGCATATTTGTGAGCGGGAAGACGATGGCTTACTGGGTGTTGATGAATTGGAGTGCTATCTGTGTGCTGCAAAAATCTTCCATTTGCAAATGCTGGTTAATCACCCTTGTGGGCTTGGTCTGACAGAGATATACGGTGTGATCGCCACAACAGCGTAAAACTGCCGAGAGGTCTTGCAGGATGAAATGCTGAGTGTCCTTTGGCCTCTGTGCAAGAAGTGCTGTACATGCGTGAGAGGGACCCGCTGCGGTTCACGGCTTGAGCCAGGTTTTAGGTGGGAAAAGGAGGCAGCGCGTTAGGGTATGGGGTCTTTGAGAAATGACACCTACGTGCTGAGTTGTTGTGCTTGTTCAGTGTAGTAGATTTCCCCCTAGGTTGGACACAGATATGTCCTATCTTTCACTGTTTCATTGGAGCTTTTCATCAGGAGCCTCTGAGCTTGTTTGTACTGTGGTGATACTGTTTGCTCTGCTTCTGGCACCAGTGCGGATGGAATCCATTACTGTCACTAAAATGAGCTGAACACCAGGCTGTAAAGCCGGGTGGGTCCGTTAAAGCCTGTATGTGCTTGGTACCTGTGGATGCTGTCAGGCAGGAAGGCCGTATGTGCTTGTGTTTGTGTTTCTGAATGTGCACATACGTGGTTGGCATTTCACTAGCAGCTCACGGCCGATCAGAGGGGCCTGCTCTGTTTTCGCAGAGGAAGGACAGCGTCAACTCCTCGGCTCGGTTGCTGGAACAGCAGGCAAAAACCAGGGGGTACAGACAGTAACTGCAGCTCAAGGTTACGTGGCACAGAGGGAGGCCATTAGAAAGGCATCCTACATACAGAAGGAGTGGGAAACAGCATTGCAGTGATACCGCCTCTTTCTTCTGACAGCTATGAATATTTTGTTGTTGTGATGGTTGATAGCAGGAGGCTTGTTAGGTGTCTGATGTCTTAAATGATATCTTCTCACTTGACTTACTGAGCTATAGGTAGACAGAAAAGCTTTTGTACCTAGCTGCTTTGCTGTTTGTTCAAAGCAACGCTCTGGGTTTTTGTGTTACGTGCTAAAGATAGAGGAAGAGGTATGAGTGCAAGGGAATGCAGCTCACTTAATGTTGGGAGTAAGCTGTTGGAGGGGGCTGGGGGGTGAAAACGTTCTGTCCTTGTTGCTGGGCCTGGAAATGTGCTAACTGCCAAAGCAGCTGGCAAATGGCAGCATTTATGGGCAGCGTTTCCTTGCTTAACTAGTAAGGCCTGGGTGGGGGCCGCAGGGGTGGCTTTCCTCTCAAAGCTGCTTCCATTGACACCTACCACCACCACCGCGTGCTTCGTCCCGTACGCTTCCAGGCACCGAGTGAATCCAGCTGCAGGGCAGGCAGCGACGGCTGGAGCAGCGTTCCTGAAGGCGAGCCATGCCGCGCTGCGGTGCTGGCGAAATTCAAGATGTTGTGCTTGCCGGGAGGTTTCCTCCGCCTCGCTTCTCTTGTCCTGGGGCTGCTGTGAACAAGCCTGGTGCGACGGCGCGCTCGGCTGCGCGGAGCGACGATCTGTGCTGCGGTACAGAGACTGGCTTGTGCTGCCTTTCCAGCCCTGCCTCGCATGGAGGGGAGGGAGCTGGTGGGGCTGGCCAAGCCTGCGATGAATTATTCATCCAAGTATAAAGGGCAGATTGAAAGCCTTTGGCTTTTAATGGCGTGGAAGGCAGCAGTTCCGCTGCGGCTCAATGGAGCACTATGCAACCTCCATAAAACTGCTCTGCGCTTACAGTGTTTCCGCCGCTTCTGAGAAGCGCTTGCATGGGATACGTCACTGAAATACTCCTGTTTGTCACAAAACTTTCTGCCCATGTTATCTTTCCTTTGTGATTCTGTTCTTTTTTTAGTTTTTGGACAGTCAGTTAAACCCTCAAGCTGCAGCTGCCTGAAGTTCACCAGCTGTATACCTGTCTCTTTCTCTGGAGCGAAAAGGGCGATGGTGTTTTGTCAGGGGCAGACCGTGAGGAAAGGCGGTACGGGTTTCTGATGTGTGCTGGAGGCCTACCTAGTACGAAAGCCTTTTGTTAATAAAAAATTAAGATGATGGAAAGATGGAAACCCCCTCTCTTTAAATGGATTTCTTTGTTTGGTTTTGTTGGGTTTAGTTTTGTTTTTAAGCTACTAATTGGAACAGTAACTGGAGACCTGATCAGTTCACCGTCACCATTTAGTTTGAGTGCAGCAGTGAAGACAGATGCAGGATGACATGCATAGTGCTGTCACCTTAGCTGCAGTGCTCCTTGCGTGGTGTTTCAACCTGCTCTTACGACTAATTCTTTGGTAGGAAAAACCAATCCCTACTGACTCTGTATCTAGAAAGCCTTTTCTAAGGCCTCTTTTCTGATGCAAAGGACTTTCGAAATGCCAGCTCTTCACCTTGGATAACGTGTGTACTTCAGTGTTTGAGATGAAGTCCTGCTCATCTCCTGCAATGTGAGTTTGCTTCCTAGGTGGAAACTGAGGGCTTCATCCCGCTGGCATTTGGCGTGGTGGGAGCAGATCCCAGCTTGCGGCGAACACGCAGACACCATCAGTTTTTAGAGATGGGTTTTCAAGCTATTCCAAAAACTTTGGAGTGTATGATCTGCAACAGAAGAGACTTATTAAAAAAAAAAATTAATTTTATTCTATTTATGGGACCTAAACAAAACTTTCTGGTGATTCTCGTGGTGTCTGTATTCCCCTAGCTTACATATGTTATTTTTGTTTCACGGTGCCTTTTTGTGTGGCAAACCTAAAGCTTCAGTATCACCTGTTTTAACATTCAATGGCTTTTCTTCACAGGGAGGGGGAGAGAGGGGAAAGCAGTGGTTGCGGGATATTTTGGCTCATGGACAGTGTCAGATACATCAAAAAGATTTAAAAAAATGTACCTTTCCTGCAATATTGCATCTTTCTGTTTGTGGCAGGTAGCAAGCGCAGTGAAGTCAGCACAAACCCAGATGCTCTCTGACTCCTTTGAAACGTCCGCTGCTGCAGAGAAGCCTTGTGCACATGCTGGATGCAGAGGCTAACAGTGATGCCTTCGGGGGAGGAGAGGAAACGCGGGCATCTGACAGGGACTTCCTGAATTCCGAGGCTCATTCTGTTAAAAGATGCCCTCTTGCTGATCTGCAGATGCGCTGCCGCGCGTTGTGGCTAGTGGTGGTCTGTGTGAAGGAGAGCTCTTGTTCTGGGGCTGCCTGTGCGGAGCAAAGAGGCAAGAGGAGAACCCTGCATTTGCAGGTGTAGTTCTTTACGGTGACAGAGGCTGATTCTCGGTGCGCAGTGGAAAGTGCTGGGCTCCGCGGACGGCAGTGTTAGCAGATCATCCGGAGGCAACAGCGTGGCTTTGTGCCTTTTACGTGCAGCCTCAAACTCAGTCTCCTGGAAAGTATGTCAGGGATGGGAAGCAATCTCATTTAGTGTGTTGTCAGGACCGTGGTGCATCTCCTGAGTCTGAGTGCTGCTTGAGGGGAAGTAAAGGTTCAGATGTCTGTGCTTGACAGTATAAGAAGAAGTAGAGTGATGGGAAATCCAGATCCAAGGCCTCACTGTTACATCCTTCCCCCTAATAGAGTAGGAAGAGAAATGGTGGCAGTTAGGAAAGAAAATAGGAAGGAGCTTCTGCCCTGGCTGGTAGGTGAGTACAGACCACTGCCCGAGTCGCTTCCCAATCTGGGACTGTCCACACTCAACACAAGTCTGGTGTCTTTGGGTCCCAAAATATCTCTCCCGGGTAGCTGTGCCCTGTTATTGGGCTTTTTATTGTTATTCCTGTTTCATGTTCTCAGGAGAAAGACGGAGATTAACATCCGCAGCTTCATAAAAGCCATGGCCGGTTGTTTCCCGGCTGGGTCTCTGCCAGCAGCCTGGTCTCGCTGTTGACAGCCTACCCCGAGCTCCTCGCAGGCACGAGCTGCCGAGCTGCCACGAGTGGGGTCTGCTCCACGCAGGGCCCCCAGGCTGAGGCACCTGCCAAGGGCACGGGCAGACAGCAGCACCAAGGTGGCAGGGAGCGGAGACGTTAATGCCGCATTGCGTGAAACAAGCGGGGTCTCTCTTCTGCCAGGGGCCAGTACTGTATCTCTGTGCTTATTTGTGCTCCTGTTATGAAATCTGCTGACGGTGCGAGCACCAGAATGTGGCTTTTCACAGCCTGAGTATGAAATGACTGACTAACTAGGTGGTGTTGCCTTGCATTATATATGGGCCAGTGGTGAAAGCAAAAGAGAAGGCACTGCTGCATTCAGCCGAGCTGAATGATGAACAGGTCAGAACACAGATGGGTACTGAAGAGGGTCACGGGCTTAACAGCACAGGCTTTCCAGGCTGCTGCTTATTCTCTGCCGCTTTCCATTTGGCTTTTATTAAGGGATCAAAGAGGTTTGGAAGGCAGATGATGATTAAAGGTTGAAAGCTGATGCGTTTAGAAAGAGCCTGATTTTCAACTACAGCGCACAGCTTCAGAAACACGTGTTTTCTGGTGAAGGAGATCTTGGGGGCACGTGAAACGAGGGGTGATTTTTTTTTTTTTTTTTTTTTTTTCCCCGCTGCATAGCTGGCCTCTCCCTGGAGCGTAACCTGTCCTGGCAGTGCCAGATGAGCCCTGGTGCACCCGAGCTTTAGGTGGAGGAGGAAGCTCCCTGGGGAAATGCTTGCTGTGGGAGTGTTACTGTTCTGCCCCCGGGCGCTGCGCTCCTTCAGTGCTTGTTTCCCAGTTGGAACAGTAATGCAGGGACTCCAGGAATCGATGTCATCCTCGGCTCTGAGCTGAAAAGCAACTAGCATGTTATTCTTAAAAGCTGAACAGGAAAAATTGCATAACTTTGTCTTGAATTTTTAAGGAAGATGGTATTTATGCTGACTGTCTTGAAGAAGAACGTTAGTCTTGTGGCTTCTGGTCTAGACTGGGAGGCAGGGAACCTGGCTTCGGTTCCTGGGTCTTCCGCAGTCTGGCAGAGAACTGCAGCACAGAGACTGGAGGATCTATCTCCACAAGTGGAACAAGTCTTAATTATCTAGTTCTGTAATTGAACGCACCATGTTTGTAATTCAGCGGAAACAAAGCCATTAGAGATTGCCATGCAGTGATTGTGGTAGCTGAAGGACCTAAGCAAAGCCTAGAAGCGTGTGTTGACCCACGGCCAGCAGAGATGTATGTAACTGGGTAGATTTTTATACAATTCTTTGTTATTTGATTTTGTTGCTTGATTATACAACTTTGGGTTTTTATTAGAACAGATACTGTACTACTTTGCAAATTTGCAGAATAAAACCAGGCTGAATAAAAATAGCCATGGTGCACTGCTGCCTTTGTGCCATTGTTAGGTGGTTGTGGACTCCTTTCTAACCGACCGTTTCCTCTTCTAGGATGCGAGAAATCATGAAGAAAGCATCTCTGCCGCAAGACGATCCCGACACCCCGCTGTCGGTTACCTTGGCCATAGTTGAGTCAGATTCCACAGTAGTCTACTATAAAATAACCGATGGCTTTGTAATACCTGATCCTCCTGACGATACTGAAGATGTGGACAATAAACAATGGAGAAAGAAAAGAAAGAAGCTTTTCAAATGATGAAGACAAACACGCTTTTCTTGAATTACTGTCCCCAAACTTAAACAAATCCAGGAAATTACGTATGTAAATAAGCAGTGTGCTGAAGCCTGCCTTGTGTGCTGAAGCCTGCCTGCTGCATATCAAGCATCCTTTCAGGGAGAAGGGAGGCTCGTGCAGCTGCACTGTGGTGAAATGCCGTTTAATGTACACAATAGGCCGTGCTTTTGAGACAGATTGCTCCTGACTAATAAATGTACGTGTGAGATGTTTCCAGACCCAGTCTCTCCTGTATGTCTGTTCAGGTACATAACAGAATAAACATGTAAATATTGATTAAAGGTAAATCTTTAGGGTTCCTGGCAGGAGTACCAATAGTAAGTTAAGGGCTTTGTAGTTCACAGAGTGTCTTTGTCTTAGCGCGGTCAGAAGCTGTCATGCTACCTCCCAGGTTACATTCCTGAACACCTTTCCCCTGCTTTTGGGGAAGAGACTTTTCCAAAGAAGTACCTTATTTTAAATTTTTCTCTGCAGAGGGAAAACTGCCTGTAGCAATACTAGAGCCTACTAGAACAAAGCGTAGGCTAGTAAGGAGGTGTCCCTCAATCTGTCTGAAGAACCTACGGGCAGAGGCCAGCCCTTCGCGTGGAGGGAGGTTATGACTGGGTGGACCAGCGCTGAAAGCTGGCCCGGGGCAGTGTTCCCACGGAGCTGAATGCCCGCCGTGCTAACGGTCACAATCCAGGAGCACCTCCGGGTGCTGGACATACGGTGCTGGACAACTGTCTGAGAGCCAAAGGCGCCTTGTGTTTGCATCCCAGTGCGATGCCGGTGTCTAAACGGTGACCTGCCCTCTCCCTGGGTTTCCTGCCCGTGTGCTGGTAGTGCTTCACCGTCATGTTGGTGCTTCAAGCTCTCTGAGGAGGAGCAGGCCAGTGGGGCACGTTTTTATCTGTCCCCAAAGTATGCCACCTTCTACGCTACGAGTGGGCGCTAGCTGCTATCTGCTTCGGGCAGCAAGCGGGTTTCTAAACCTACGGTAATTTCTAGGATTTCTTTTGGGTTTTTTTTTGACATAGCCTCTGCTATGTGAGCTGGCTGCCCAAGAGGTGCTCCAGCTAGGAGTAAGAGGAAAAAACCTGGCTTTTATTTTTTTCTACAGGAACTTTCCATGTCTTTCACACTGAAATCTTCTTCAGCTTAAGCTGAAGTTTAAACTTAGGGTTTCTTGGCAAACAAATAGCATCCCAGAAGCAGCTTCTTGAGTACAGAAATGTCCGTGTGACATCTGTGTGGCCAAGGACCACACATTCAAAATTTTGGAAGCACAGGAGCTCCTTTTTTTTTTTTTTTGCATGGGTGTAAGAATGGGAGAGAATCCAAAAAATGAAGCCGGGAATGAAAGGCCATTTAAGCTTTAGTATCCCTGCGACTGGAGTGGGTGTGTTCATGGTTACAGAATTTGAAGCTGGTTTGGCCAAAGAGGCCAGGTGGCAGAACAGGCTGTGGCAGCCCCACCGATGCAGGAAGCTGTGCTGAGCACGTGAGCACCTCTGCCCTCGTCCCTTGCACCGGCACTATTTTTTTCATCATTTCATTAGCAGTATTTCTCGCTGCTCTACCTTCCAACAGTACAGTTCTTACCACTAGCTCCCCGCACGTGAGTTGCCGTTCACCGAGGTGAGAGCTTTGGCAGCTGAGACCAGCTCAGAAAGGTCTCTCGCTTCTGGCAGCTCTGGTTTCCAGCTAGGAACCTCATCCTGCGCAGGCTGAGCTCGGGTGGGTTACGGCTGTACGGATGGGTACCTCGCTCTGGCAGAGTAATCGGCCAAGCCATGCGTGAGGCTGCGTGTGTTCCGACGCGGTCAGAAACAGAATGGGTGCTTTTTAACCCGTACAGCAACGGGAGACCGTGGGCCTGTGGGCTGCGGTCGTGGAGAAAGGCAAAGAAAAATTCTCTCTTCCTCAGTCTTGCTCCGCTCATGGAGGAAAAAAGTGGTTTTGCTTTGGTCCAATGCCATACTGCCTTAACAGGGTACCCGTGTGCTGACTCCTGACGTGCTGTGTCCGACCTTCCCATCGATATTTCATGCAGCCTACCGCCTGTTCCATAAAGCGAATCTTACGCTTTGCTAGGCTGCGCACCACCAGGTAAATTGTCCTTGCTAGGAGCTGGTAAACACTTCACCCCCGGTGTGAGCACGGGCTGGAAAAGGGCTGGGTTTGTGCGAAGAAGGCTGTAACAAATGTTACACATGGCAGAATTTAGATTTAAGTGACAGACGCTTAACCCCGAAAGCAAATTCTCTCACATTTGCTTCAATTTCTGGGAAATACAGCCATTTTGCTGTTTGCTGCAGGAGTGATACTTGGCTTTTCTCCTTCGCTTTATTATTTCTAGGCACCGAAAGAGGAGCAGAACTTGAGCCTCCTTCTCTGTATGCAGCAAACCGCTTACCCAGGCTTCGGAAGCCGAGTTGGAGAAGCTGCGCCAGGAGGCTTTGATTTCTGCCATGTATCCCACTGAGAAATGATTATACAGGCCTTCTTCCAGCCTCCTGAGAGCACGGTGGCTCTTCATTTCTGAAGAAATAAAGAAAAGAAGAATAAATAATACCCCTGCGCTGTTTGTCCCGGGTGTATTACAGTGTAAACGAGGGGATGTTGAAGAAGCTCAGAGACAGCCGTGCTGTTCCTTTACATTCCGCTGAAGGGTTTCTCTGTGTCGAGTCCGCAGCGCTCAGACCAGAGCCTCTGCTGATCCGGGCACTGGGCAGAGACGGGGAGAGACTTCCCTTGGAAGTGTGTCAGCACAGCAGCACATCCACATGCCGAAATCCCGAGTGTCCTGGTGCTGGGTCTGCCTGAAGTCTTTGTGAGATGTCTGTGGAAGCATGAGCCGTGACTTCTGGCCTTGACACCTTCGCAAATCCATCTCTTTTTTTCAGGCCAGAAGATTTTACAGGCTACATCTTGCCATCTTTTAAAGGCTTTTTTTCAAGTTTTATTTGCCAAGCAGAGCTTGGTTTGCTTTACCCATCGCCCTTGACCAACAGAAGGTATGTTTTAAAACCTTACGAGTGTCATTTTCCAGTAGGTTGTTGTTTCAAGTCTTTTCTCTCTTCGGAGAGAAGTTTGCGTTGAAGCTTCCCCACGCAGCAAGGAATGAGAGCAAAGCAAAGTGATGTTTTGGCCCGGATTTGACAGCGAGACTCGATGCCCAGTTACACAAGTGAGCACCCGCTTTGGTTTGTGCAAACTGTGTTTCCTTGAGGTGTTGCTGGCACCGTCACCCGAACTGCCCTGCGTTCAGTCCGACCTTTTGCAACGCACGCAGAACACCGTATGCTGAAAACACCGGGCAAGAAGCAGGAAGGCTTGTCAGATGCGTGAGGAGGAGCTGTGGCTGCAAGAAGTGGCCCAGAAGCACATGCTGCAGCAGACAGCTGCCAAAAGGGAGCGACTCCTGCAGCCTTCCCCTTCTCCGCGCTGAACCGGCGTCGTCGGAGTCCCCTGCGCGTGTGGAGTCTCGGCGGGGAGCAGCCGGGCGAGCAAAGGATGCTGGAGCTGCGGCCCGGGACCTGTCCCTGCATGCCTTGGCATGCCTGCGTGGCTGCCGTGCGCTCCCCGGCAGCGCTGCCCGGCAAGGAGGGACCAGGTGAAGGCACGGTGCTTCTGAACAGCACTCTAAGCTGGGTCCTGGGCCCCACAAAATGGCCCTCAGCATCCCTACAAGGCAGTTCTGTTGTTCAGAAATCACTAGGAGAAAGACTCGGTCTCCTCTTGTAACCCGTTCTCAAGCTGGGAAGGGTTTTGCACAGGCTCTTTTCCATGGACACACCATTGAAATATCAATAACTTTACTAAAGCCAAGCCAACTTCATCTTTCTCTTTTCTGCACCAGCAAACCAACAAAGCTTTTTTGTTTAATTTAAAACATCTCTTTTTTCTAAGAAAGAGTCTGTATGAATTTATTAATCATCCTACTAGTATTGCAGGTCCGAAGGAATTAGATATTTAATAGGTTGTCCCAGTAGTTTTCAGGAATCTAAACTCCATCAACCAGTCTGTGAGTTCTGCTTTATATAAACGGGCTTACTGGTAATCGCCTCCAGTCCTCCGGGGATGTGTCAGTCCTCCGCTATAACCCAGTAGCTTAAAACTTCCGTAAGTCGTTAGCTAAGGCAAATAAACAGATCAGTTCAGGCCCTGCTAACTGAATGTTCTCAAACCGCATAGCCTTCCACCTCTGCTTTTCTTATTCCTGTTCTACTTTCATTTTAACCCTCCTGTCGATACCTTGCACTTGGCAAGGCTGAAGCGGTGGGGTTGAACTCTTCAGCCCTTCCCATCCTTTCCGTGGAGACACGTGCTTTTCTGCATCTCCTTCCCGTTTCACGTTTTTAACAGCTTTCTCACCGCCTTTCGCATCACTGCATCACGCCTTGGCACACCCCGGTTTTGCAGGACGGGCAGGAATTTGGTGTGTCCCCGGTGCGGATCTTGCCTCGGGGCCCCGGCTGCAGCAGATACCCAGCAAGCGAAGCAGCGCTGGGTGGGATTGCACAGGATCCCACCTTATTTCAACGAACAGCAAATCGCCATGCTGGCAGGTAACACTGATGCAGAAATGAAGATAATTATGAGCAGCTAGGGTTTCCGAACTCTTCAAAAACAGCTGCATCTGCACCTTCTATTTCAGACCATCCCAGGGAGCCGATTTTCATTTTCCCTCCCTCATTTCTCAGATGCTCCCTCTTTGGTTGCCCCGGGAGCCCGAGGAAACCTGGACTCGGCCGCTGCCTTCAGCAAAACCGACGGACAGCCTGTTTCCTGGGGTGAAATAACGAGCACTCCAACTCCTGATTAGCCGCGTGCTGCATGTTGTGTTCTCAGCAACCGACTGACGTCATTTATTGCCCTGATGGTTTATCGTCTCGTTAATCATTCTCCGCATCCCCACCTAGTTGTAAGCTTCTCCCCACGTTTCTCGTCTGGCCATCAAGCTCAATTTGCCAAACCTGAATAGCTCTGCTGATCTTTTTCAAGGCTTTTTTCCCCCTTTCTCATTGCTGTAGTCAGCTTGCCAGCAATTTTTTTGCCCTCGTGGTGCGTGTTTGGTACGTAGCAGCCCATCCCTTAATTACACTCAAATTTACCTTCTCACGCCGTCTGCTCCATCTGGGAGCTCCCGTTCCTTTCCCACCTTCCTGCTACCACCCTGTCTTCTGCTGGGGTGCCTAGATGGTCTCCAAAGAGCCGTCTGTGCCTTTCTCCCTAATCCAGACAGCAGCTGGGCATCTCAATTCCACCAGACCAACCCGACTTACCACCAAACATCTTGGTGACCTGCAGCAAGGTCTCACAGGCGCTGCGCTGACGTCCAGCCTGCCAAGGAGGCTCGCTCTTGGCGCCCGTGGTGCAGGGTGGCTGTCAGCCCCCTTCCCACCATCCCAAAGCCCCTTCCCACCATCACAAACACCCAAATCATCACCCGCGGTGGAGGTTTGCTGGAGGAATCTGCAGGGCAGAGCTGGCTGAAGCCAGCCGGCTGGGTTTGCACCAGAGGGCGCTTACAGACTGCAGAGCCGGAGCCTTCCTCTGCTGCGAAAGCCAGAGCTCTGCAAACCCCAACTCGCTCTTTGCTGCCTGGTTTGCACGAATAAAAGGAGGGGGAAAAATCTCTGTAAGCAGCAACCCCTGCGACGGCAATCCTCTCTTCTCAGATGCTGAAATGGTACTGCAACAATGCTCGCCTAGGTTCACAGAATCCCAGCATGGCAGGGGTTGGAAGGGACCTCTGTGGGTCACCCAGCCCAACCCCCTGCCCAAGCAGGGTCACCCACAGCAGGCTGCACAGCACCACGGCCAGGCGGGGCTTGAATATCTGCACAGAAGGAGACTCCACAGCCTCCCTGGGCAGCCTGTTCCAGGGCTCCGTCACCCTCAGAGG
>Ga0181612_165820_pt1 | contig 14599 bp, 16 predicted proteins | sample HoacroProtozoa21_FD_119630 | JGI IMG/M metagenome (GOLD analysis project Ga0181612, IMG submission 119630) | Hoatzin crop microbial communities from Cojedes, Venezuel. Combined Assembly of Gp0051906, Gp0051904, Gp0051908 | reverse complement strand
CTTGCTGTTTCCTCCAGTGAGGAATGCATGCATTCTTCACTGGAGGAAACAGCAAGTCTTGGGACCACTGAGGCCAGCCCAATGGGGCTAACCTGGACCCATTGGTGTCCCAGCCCCACACTGGGACCACCAGTGTCAGGATCTGTCACCTTCATCTGCCCATGAGCTACTCCATGGCCCTCCCACCATTAACTCACCAGGGCCCCTGTATGTCCTACTGCCATCTGAGGATGTTGGTATCTGGTTCACACGAAGACCAGGACTTTTCATCAAGGATTTCAGGGAAAAGCTACAAAAAAACTGCTGAAGATGGATTAGCACACATGCAGTTTGCAAGGGCAGATAATGGAAATGGCATGCTTGTATGTGGTAAGGGAGAAGGCAAAAATGAAGAGTGTAAGAGGATATTGTTTTCTTCAAATTAATGCAAAGACATCGGCCCAGGAGGAACACTAAAAAATGCTAAATGCACTAGGAACATCAGGATGGAAATATTTTGTAAAATAGAGCGAAAGAAATTTAGGATCTATTAGAACCAGGTGAACCTGGCTTAGGACGATAGACCTAGGTTGAAATGTTTATAACAGGACTTGATGGGCCCAAATGCCTTTAGCTCAGCCTTGCAGGGATGCAGAGCTTATGTGAACACACTGTCGTGTGTATGTCTATGTCTCTGTCCCTGTCAGTGATTTCTAATGTATTTCTTGTCCAATCTCAGCCAGATCTTTGGGGTGTCTCCAGAGCATGCTGTTCATGTCAGAGTCATGAAACTAGCAGTAGGTGAGGACAAAGATAATATACTGCATCAGCTAATAGAAAAGATCAAAGCTTACTCTTCATGAAGCCTCAGAGAAACCAGAAAAGATAATTTCTATTTTAAACGGGGCTGGGCACACAACTAGCTGCTTAACAGACTCTCAGGACCTGCCCAGCTTTTATGGAGCGACGCAGGCTCACAAAGCCCAGCTCTGGCCAAATGAACAGTCTTCTGCTCCAGCTCGTGTGTAACTCACAAGCCTCCTCCAACCTGGATGCACAAAGCTGAATTAGTGGCAATGGCAATGGGACCTGGCTGATCTCAGGCTACCGAGAAACTCCCTCCCCACCTGAAAGCCACCCAAAGAGGACAACTATGGACAGCCACAATGCCATTTTTACAGGTTCCCTATTCAGGACCTAACAGCACTTTAATGGAAAATGTCCCTTGGCGACCTATAAATCACTATTTATCACTCTAGAGGCCCCTACAGTCACTGAGATAATGCATCAGCATTATAATATTGATCGATGGATACCTCCTCCCCACCCTCAGCTCTGTCAAGCACTGCTCTCCCTTGCATCAGGAATGAAATACTGTGGCAGGGAAGATGGAATTTGGAAACCATCAATTCACAAGCTCTCAGCAAGTTGTCCGGTTTTAACCTGATTTTCATAAGGTAATTTCCTGAAGAGTAATGCTTATTATCACTGCCAGGGACCTAATTGCACACAAACAATAAATAAAGGGCTTTCTTTGGGGCTTTTAACATTTTTATTTTATGACGTTTTATATGACTTCAGGACTGCTACAGATGAGGTTGTAATCCTTGCTAACAGAGCCAGGAGTGGAATAGCTATCTGCTGTGAGCATAGGCATGGTCCTTAGCTCCAGAATATCAATGTCTTACACATATCTATTCTGTGAGGTAGAGAAATACCCATTTTCAAAAGTAAACAGAGGAGATTTGTGATGAAAATCAACTCCCATCTAACACCGCGTCTTCAGCCACCCACTCCTGAGGATTTGAAAACTCTTCGCAAAGTGGGATGAATTCATCAGACCCCTGGAAGTGGTTTGTTATTTCTGCCCTATTTTCCCAGATGGTGGGTGAGTTGAAACGTGGGAAAATGAACTGGCATGGTCAACAACACTACAGCAACAGAGCTGCTGTGTTGCAGGGACCAGGACTATCCAAAACCTGAGTAAACTGTGAGCTCTCCAACTCTCCCACATGGGCATAAAGAGCAAAACCAATTTCCTTGGCCTTCCACAGCATCTCTCAACCAAGGTCTTACCCAAGACTCCACATGGTCTGGTGGCCAATGCCTCTAGTATTATGTCATTTTACTATGGGTGGCAAATGAGTCTTTCAGCGGTTACATTGTCCCACGATCTTTACTATAGCTTGAAAAGGGTTTAGTTTCCTTCTAAATGTAAACCCTGGTCTATACCAGCCTCTCTGGATTAAAGTCCCATGTCCACTTTGGTGCAGAGGTTTCGAGGCTTTCTTTTCCAAGCTCTCTGATTTTTGCTTTATTGCTTGTTTCTTATCTAGGTCTCCACAGGATGAAAACAAGGAGAAAAAAGGATAGAAGAGGGACAGGTTGGAGCAGGGAAAATGCAGGCTGGCTCTCAGGCAAATTTCAACTCTCTTATGTCTCGTGGCGTACATGCCAATGTATCAAACTGGAGGACACCAAGCACTCCAAATGCATCATTGTAGAGTCCTGAGTTAGACAAAGTGGTAGGACAGGGTAGAGTTCTTGATAGTGCAAATATCTAAGGCTTTGCTGAGGAGTTGCCTAAAAAAGCGATGAATCCAGAGACTCGGATTTGTGAAGATGTTGTGGTGGTCTAAAGAGAAAGGTAAAAGTGTGTTACAGGGTTTTACAAATGTGACAGGCAAGAGCTTAACAAGTTCAGCAGGGAGAAAAGTCTTTGCTACTCTTATTAATTCCCCTGGGAATGCCCGCTGTTGATTTTCCCTGCAGAGTTTTTGATTTCTACATGTGGTCTATGGAATCCTTTCGTGGACTTTAGCATGGCCCTGCTGGAGACAACTTCTCTGTGATGGAGAATCAAACCTCCACCGCTGCTCCACCTCAACAGTCTTCCAGTACCTAGAAGAAACCTCAAATACGGCTCTCCTCCTATCCATTATCACTCTATTCTGCATCCACCAGTAGAGATGAATGGAAGAGGAGGGACTCTGGTCTCTGGAGGAGGGACCAGTTTTGTCTGGAAACTGTTGTCTGACATGGGAAAGTGAACCATGCAGGGTAGGTCACTGTCATTTGGCAAAGCAATCCACAGCCAAAGAAAGGAATCAGCTCATCTGTCCGTGATATATCTCCAAATTGAACTGACATGCTTCTGGCTGTCTTCTAGCCAAAGGCATGTGACCCTTGATGGATTTGACCATGCTACTTTGCAGTTTTTAAGTCCCTGCTGGTTCCTGACTCGCAGTCTGCTTCAAAGGATCTAGTGTAGACACCCTGAGGACCTGGATGCCTTAGTTCTCGATGATGAGGTCCCATTTCAGCTTTGGTCCAGGAGTTGATTCACTCACTGGCACGTGGTATGTGAGTTCCTAATCTGCTGTGTGGTTATTCCCACCGGGAAAGTTCACCAAGGCTGGTGGGGCACTGTTTTGGGAGAGCCAGATGGAGCCATTCAGGAATAACGGCAACCAAAATCCTGCCTTGGGAGTGGTCTGGCCATACTGGTGTTGAGCAACTGTGTTTTTCAGCATACAGAGCTTGCAGCGCTGTCAGTCAGCTCCATTTTTAAAGTACTAAATTCACACATAAAACGCATGGCATGTTTTGAAGAGAAACATAATCTGTGCAATTTCTTTGAAAAATTATGGACACTGACATTTTACACCTGTAATTATGATAAAAGCTCTCAGCGCAAGCCTGCAACTGTTTCCAGCAAATAAATCATCTTAACCCCTTGCTTTTAGGAATTTAGGGATCAACCCTCAGCTATAAATTAGTATCAAGTGATAACAGCCCTGCTCACAGCTGCCATCTCATGCTTTGGAGATGAAACACACCACGGAGGAAGTCGGAGTGGTGGCAGAGCCTCCTCCCCCTACTCCTGCCACACTGTTCACTAAGAGGAATGTCGTTACTCATAAACTATGTCCATGCCCGCAAGCAGTGGGCATCCCCAGTTACATCTACGGAAGATTTGATCCACACAGGTACTGTGTGAACTGCTGAACAGTAAAACACTCTTGTCCAGGTCGTGTTCAGGAGATTCTCTTTGCAGCTGAGATGGAAAAAAAACCTCTGTGCCTTCTGCTTTTTTTTTCTTGGGAAACTTATGAGGATACTTGGAGCAAACGACACTATGTGATTCGAATGCAGATAGATCCCATGTTCAGAGCTTCCCAGCATTGCTTATTTTTATTATTGTTTACTGGGGGTTTTTGTGTATTCAATATTAGTTGTCGTCATCATTGTTGTTGTTACAGACCACAAGAACAAGCGCTCTGTGCACACTTGAACCATTTCAGGTGACAGGTATGGGGCCATCCGGTGAGTCCCACTATTGCAAAGTATCACTGGGTTCATGCCAGTTTGATCTGCAAAGGGAAGGTTTGAATCAGAGGAGTAGGACAAATAAAGTGAAACGAAGGTGCATTTCACATCAGAGGATTGTGTGGAAACAGGGCGACCACCAAGTGAGGAGGCCAGTCCTGGACTCCCTGATGAAGCGTGAGCAGGACCTTGGGAGGGAGAAGTGGACATCGCAAGAAGATGAGATTTTAGTATTGGGAACTGAGAAGCTTTTCACTTGTTTCTGCTGAGCCATTGCTTCTTGAAGGTGACTGGGAGCCAGATGCAATTTCCCTGACTTCACTTGGCCAGAGCACAGACACCTCCAGGAGATCACTTTGTTCTCCATAATGGAGCAGGCAATGATCTATCTCTTGGATAACACAGAAAACAAATCTTGCATGGTGCTTACCTCTGGGAGAGAGGTTTATGCTGTAGCTGTCCACAGGTTGTCAGACAAACTCTCCACCGATTAGGCTTCAAGTCCAGTCTGGGGTCTTGTGAAGGAGCCTAGAAAACCAGCTTGAATGAGCAACCTGATTTTCAAGGGCTAAAACTAGGAAGTTCAATCCCACCTGAAGGACGGAGGCCAGGCCTTGATGCTATGGTGTCTGGGGCTGGAAAACCAGAGGTGCTGTGTCCATTAAACCCACAGCATCCAGACCTACAGCACAATGCTTGAAGAAGATCTTCTGGTCACTCTGTGTTCCAGGCAGCAGGAAGGTGTGGATGTGCTTGCTGGCTTTGGAAGGGGATTCATTTCTTCAATGTCCTCCCCCAATCTTGGTAGATGCGATCCAGTCCCACTTTCCCTTTGGCAATTTTTACATTTTGCTTTGGGGGGGGACTTGAAGCTCCTTATCCCTGTTGAAGCGGTGATGCTCGAGAGCATTGGCATAGCATTGGGAAGAGGAATTCCCTCCTCTGTGAGTATCCTGAAACAAGAGCTGGGACAATGAGAATAGATGGCATTAAAATGTATGAAAAGAAGAGCCACGCTAACGATTGAACAACTTCCAGCCTCATGACGATCCTATGTCTTTGCATGACATAAACCTGGTCAAATGATAAGAAAACCCAGTGTTCACAAGGCTGATCACCAAAGGGAGAGGAGAAGGAGCTAGAAGACATCTGGGGAGGGGGTGGCAAATGCAGGAGAGGAAGGGAGGAGAGCCACACACTTTCCCTGGACCGGGAGAAACCCCAGCGTACCAGACAGATGGGGTTCCCGTGGAATGTGCTCCTGTCAGGGTAATGTTCTGGGCTATGTTTGTGCACAATATTTCGAGACATCTGACACCACCGAGTGCTTAATAGTGGGTTAGCATAATCCCAGACTCTTTGCGGTCACAGGAGGTGGTGGGGGGAGATGGGGAAATAGTGTCACGAGTTACTTTAATCACAGGGAAGTAGTCTTTTCCCTGCAAAATACATGACCCAGGAGGATTATATACTTGATTCATCTCAGAGAGACATTTTTATGCCATTGTCTTCAAATTACCTGCAGTAAGTGATGCAACTTGAAGTTAACCTTCAGCAAGGCATCACAGGTAAAAGGCACCTCATCCCATAGAGCTAAAAGAAGAGCATGGGGTTTAGTGATCAGAGCAAGAGATTCTTCAGCTGGAAGCGTGAACAGTGCCTCATTGTTAGAGCAGGTTACTCGTCCCGAATTTTTGGATTGTCCCATTGGTTTACTGAGTCCATTGAGCAAAGGGACTCTCTTAGTCTCACCTGAAATGGCGATGGTTAGACTTCACTCATAAACTCCACGGAAATGGAGCTCATGGAGGAGTAGCATTTCACTTGCTTCCCCAATACAGAATTTTTAATTGTTACAGAGTTTCTCCTTTCCCTTGGAAAAAAGTAGAGGTGAAACAGACAGCAAATTTGTTTTCTTAGCGATGAGAAGCACACCTAAAATGATGACTTTTCATCTTCCTGTTGTCCACAGCTTTGGAATAGTTTTCTGCTGGTGGCAGCTCAACAAGACAGAAAATGGTGGAGGAAAAGGCATGATTTTTAAAATGAATGACGACTTCCTCCCACACAAGAAAAAATATCATTGAATTTTATATTTCTCTAAAACACATCAAAGATTTTTTTTTTCCTTACCTTTTCAAGGGAAAAGGAGTTTTTATCAGAAATCAATTCCACTCGCTGTGATTTTGACACTGAATCCACAGTTGTAGTAATCTCATCCCAGTTCATTCTTTCCTTCTTGTCCCCCAGAACAGCACCTGAAGAGATGTCCAGGCACTGGAATATCACCACCCGTCTGTGAGGTACTCCCTGAAGTTATTTCAACTGGACTTCTTATAGTTTTAATCTGCATCCTCCTCACTTTCCATAGCAAAAAAGTAAAGGAAAAAAATGATCCAGAGAATAGACTGGTGCCTAACATGGTCCATACCACGTGGATTGGTGGTCATGGGTCTGCCATCATCCCGAGGTCGCAGCCCAGAACTTACCCCCACCTTGTGCAGAGGTGGCAACCGAGGACCTCTCACCCCACAGACCTGCATTAGCACCTGACAGCCTTGCTGAACAGGACAGGGAATCATAAAAACAGACCAATTTGGCCTTCAAAGAATGAGGGCAGCGAGTGGAGAAGCTGGAGGACAGCAGTTAGGCAGACAGACAGATAGGTCCCCCTTCTCCTATTCTAGCTCTGGCTGAAGGTTTACAGCAGGGGAGGAGTGCTATTATGTTAACGTGGCCCATTTGCCAAATTCTAATTACAATCTGATCTATTGACTCAAGCTAACAAGTTAATTGACTGCTTTTTGTGGCTTTGGTATACCACAAGCCTAACTGTCCTCTTAGGTAATGCAAGCGTGGGTGTGATAAAGCAGCACAGCCAGGGCTGCGAAAGTCGTTCCAGGGAATATTTGGCTTGAGAGATTTTCACCACCTTTTCTGCCCCTGGACTGGCTGCCAAGTAAGTGTCAATAGCTGTCAGGTCTGGTTGGGAAAGAGTGAATTCCATCAAAGTTTAAATAATAAAAATAATAGGAAAAGCCACATTGCCCTGCAAAGACCAGCTATGCAGAACTGGAGCCTTTTTACTGTAATATTTTACAATATTATTTTTGTCCTGAACTCTAAGCTGGCTGCAGATTTCCTTGACCAAATCTCAGCACTCTGCAAGTTGTCTGATCATCTCAACCACAGCAGAACACAGAATCAGAAGCCGCTGTCCAGGTCAGAGTGCCTTGATGCTGCAAACCAGCTGCTGAAAGGCAGTTTCAGCCTCTGAGAGCCTGTGATATAACCTCAAAAAGTAAAGAAGGCTTGATAACAGCATGACCACTTGAGATGTTTTACATATATATGTCTGTATACGTAGCTCAAAGAGTGTTTTGAAGGAAGTCACTGTCATCAGGTGGGAAGTGGCAGGGAAGTGGTTTCCCCAGGGGCTCACAGCAAACCAAGGAAACAAGAATGGCCACACTGGGACACACTAAGTGTTCTTTGTAGCACAGTGTATCTTCCCAAACTGTGACATAGTCTAGCCTATTGGAGAGGCCTTGTTTACACCAATATGATTGCATTAAATGACCAAGGACTCATGCCACAAACACAAATTCGTCTCTCCACCAACAGGGTTGCTGTGGTCATTCCCAGTGGGAGCAGACCATGGCTCTGGAAATCTCCTGACCTCTACCTGGTTTTCTTTTGACAGTGCTTGTTTGCTTGAGTCAAAACCACACCAGGGAACATGCCGACATTTCACATTTGTGAATAATTGTGGGACAGTGCTTAGAGGAGGACCTGGCCCTCTATGAACACCATCACTGGTTCTTCTGGCTCCTCATAATCCAGCAGCAGGCAGTTACGGGAAGGAGGAATGGGCTAGGGATCAAACTCCTACCTGCCATGTGCTAATGCAATGTTATATTAATTCAACCACACTGGGGAAGCTGACTTCAGATCCTCAGTTTCGGGGTGCCTGATTCCTACTGAAACCCACCCACTTGACTCACACCTCTGCACACCCCATACCCCAACATCTCCCTTCCACCGCTGGGACCGTCAAGCACTGCACGATTCCCACTCCAGTTCTTCAGGTCGAGGAGCTGCAGAGCAGTCAGAGAGCCATTCTGTGCCCAGAAACACTCACCTACAGCAGAGAGGGAGCAGAGCATCCCCTCAGAGGAGGTCTTCCACCTTCTTGTGGCTTCCAGGAACACCCAGGCTCACGCACCCCCCATCCCGCTGCCCTTTGGCACGAGGCATCAGGGCTGGAGTCCGCAGAGGCAGTGGAGACAGAGAGCAGGCTGTTTACAGGGAAACAATTCAGCCTTGTCTGCAGTCACGTTTGGCTCCAGCACACAGGTCTCCATGCAATGCCTGGAGAAGGTCACGGGGGAGGGCGGGAGACAGAAATATTTTGTGTTCTTCCAGCCAGGCTGGAGCAATTCGATGACGGTGACCCCTTGAATCCTATTTATAGCTTTACGAGAAACAGGTCATCGAGAGAGACAGAACAGCCCCATGGAAGGACGCAGAAGAGATCTTCTCTCCTTGGCTTTCTTACAAATGCACCACCAGTCCCAAACAAGTTTCCTCATGACTGACTACCTCCGCTTACCCTGTTCAAAACAACCTTCAAAGCACAGGGCAAGAAGAAATGGGAGATTTGTGAGCCGAAATGCATTTACTTCTCTCACTTGAAAGGGGCCAGAACGCAGGGACTGGTATTAGCTGTGCTAGCTGCTATTAGCTCTGACTTTCCTCTTGATGTCATGGGAGCCTAAAAAGTGCTAAGCCCTTCCTTACAGCCAGGTCCCAGGCAGCAGCCTCAGGAATAACTCTTCCCAGGGCAGCCGTGAATCTCTGGGCCCGATCGGGGGCTGCAGATGTTTGCACCCCTGGACCACTGGTTAGAAGAACAGCAGAAAGCTGGGGACAAGCGCGAGGAGCTCCTCTCCTTGCTCTGCAAAATTCAGCCAAGATTGCTGCAGGAAGAATATTGCATTTGCAGGGGCCATAAAATTCTCATGCACAGAGACACCAAAGCTCCCAGAGTGCTTTACCTGCTGCGTGTGCTGGATGCCCCTTTGGCTGGGTGAACCGAAATCAAGTTCATCTGGGAAACACAGCAGCATCCTCTTTCTTAGTGCACACCAGGCTGTTGAACAAACATAGAGAAATTAGAGCAGAAGATTCAGCTGCTGAAAGTAACATTTTGTATGAATCCAGGCTTCATGCTAAAGCCACTCCTGTGGTTGCAGAGGGTGCTGGGAGATCTCTGATAGCGCTGGTGTGAACTGCAGTGGAATGCACACCTTACCTGCAGGCAGGGGGGGGTCAGAAAGTCTTAGAAAATTGGATATTCCTGTGACTGGTGCACAGAGGCACAACATCTGGCAAAGCATCTTGCCCAAGTTAATATCAGGGCATAGTATGGAAAACAGGTGGTTTTTCATCCCTATGAATCTTCAACTTGCATGGGAGCATCCTTGTGCAGCAGCCACATGGCACGTTTGACACCTCGCATCTGCTGCTGCCTGGGGTACAGCACAAGCCAGAAGTTTGCAGTTGCTTCTGCCATAAACCCAGCTTGAACACGTGTCCTGTGGATCAGGGGTGTGCACCGACCCTGATGCTCTGCTGCTGGGTCCCACTGCACCTGCACACAGCTCCTGGGGCAGCGTGTTCATAGGAAGGTCCACCAGCCCTTCACCAAGCAAGGCGATTTTCTGGAAAACTCTACTTTTCCTATTCATTGTCTGACTTGACACCAGGGCTGGCAGGGGATGAGATTTCATCCACCCCTTCCTGCCCTTCCCTTTGCCAAGGACCTTTCCAAACCTTTGTCCAGCTCCTCTTGAGAGATCCCATGGGCTCACAGGCATTAGCCTGTTCCCCCTTAAAATCCAAAACACATCTTTTCTCATCAGGGACTTATGGCTGGAATTACTTAAGTTAATAGAGCAGTTTAATAAGACAGTGCTGGCTGCACTATCCACAGGAAGGGTATGTTTTACTACTCTGGAGGCAGAGAATACAGTAGTGGCTTTCAGACCCTCAGACTCCTTCTATGTATGTGGCTAAGAAAATCAGAGCAAGCCTAGATTCCCCCCGTTTATCTGTCACAAAGCCTTGGCCAGGGATAGAAGCTGATATTAAAGGCTTTGGTCTCCCCAGCCAGCAGTGACAAAGGCACATGACAGCAACAATGGCCAGTCAGGAATGTGAGAAATTAGTCTGAGCAGAGCCCACTGCAAAAACACAGGAACTCTGGAAAGTCACGTTATCCCATGTCTCTGTCAGTCCCACACAGAGAATTGGGGAAAGCAGGAGCTCTACTAAGACAAAACAGATGGTTCTTCTGAGCAGGCTGCTCTTGGAGGGAAAGGCATGGTGTCAAGGCTGTTATACCATGGCGTTGGAGTGTTTTCAAAATGAAAAACAAGTACACAGGGTAGTTGGGTGTCAGGGTAGCAGGAAGGCTTGTGTCAGGCTGAAGGAATTGGCCAGCAAAATGCCTCCTACTTCCCTGCCTGCCTCTCCTTCCCACCCATCTGCAGACAGCCCCCTCCAGTGCACATCTCCTCCAGTGAAAGGACAGCAATGATGGCTGGGGCGGGAGGGAGGTGTGACGGGCACAGTGGGAAGGAAGGCTGGAGCAGGAGATTGTGCTTCCATGACAGGACCCCAGAAAGGTCCCTTTGAGCCCATCCCCAACATCACTCCAGCTGCTCTTATCCTTCCACCATCTCACAGCCTCGTCAGCACCACAGCCAGACCTTCACCTGTAACAGGACCATCCTGTGCACTGCAGGGTTCTGGCGCTTTTCTGGGCTCCCTGTGCAAGCCCAAGTTCCCAGTCTGTGGCTCTCCACCCGCTCCTACAGTCCAGCCCACAAGCAGAGATGCCGGCTCCTCTTCCAAGCTCATTGCCCATGGTCGTCCACGGAGTCCTGCAGCCTGAGCAGCCCTCCGCCCACCCCAGGACACCCATAGCTCCTCCAAGTGCCTTGTGCATCTAGAAAGCGAGGTTTGCTTTTGACTCTGACATGAGCATAGATCTGTGGGGATGTGTGTATTTGACCAACCACCCTGGCCCCATGGTCTGACCTCCACAAGCAGTGCGACTTGCACAGTTTCTCTGTTGACTTCTCCCAAAGGTGTATGAAGAAAAGAGGCCTTACCAGGAAATTCCTTTGGTCTTTTCCTAAGTCCTTGTATATCCACTTGTGTAATTTCCTCTTCCTTTCCTGTCTTGTAAACGTATTCAGAGGTAGTCTCAGAGTCTACATTTTTTGCTTTTTCATTTGATTTGCCTTTTCACTCAGATTTTTGCTTTAGCACAGAGGTGCAGAGCTGTCTTCCTGGACAGCAGAGAGCTGGTGCCTCTGCCCAGCAGCTGCTTTGATGGTGACACAGAAGCCAGGAGACACCACCTTCTGGGCTGGAGGTGGTCTTCTCCTTAGTGCTGCAGGGATGGATGAGGGGACTCATCCTGTGTCCAGTCTTTTGCCTGAATTAAACAGGACCCATGAGGGTTTCTCTTCTCCCTTTTGCTCACACATGTGAAGAATGAAAGAATTTTTAAGAGAACCTTTTCCCCCTTTGTCTTTCCATCCATTAATAAATCACTATCTCTAGATTCAAATCTTTGGCAAAGGGTCACATAAAATACTGTGGATTCCTCCATTCCTGTCATATCTGCTTTCTCTAAGGAGCCTGTTTAGATGTTGATCCTCCTGGGTCCAAGGTTGCCTCTCCTTCAATCCATATCCCTCAGTGGCCACCTTCAGATATGGTCCAGAGAGGCTGTGAGACATTAGAGCCACCAGCTTGGACTTTCATTGTGAGCAGTAGCAGGCTGTGGTGGACCAAGCATGGTGACTAAGACAGTGATTATCAGGAGCTGTTATATGGATTATAACGCTTCAGAGCCCAGAGGAGCAATGACCGAGAAGAGACAGGGAAAAGGTCTGTCAAATCTTGGGACGCATGTAGAAAAGACACAGGAGCTGGAGATTTGCTTTCACTCGCGATAGGAGAACTCTGTCAAATGAAATAAGCAGTTTTTAGGATCAAGGCACACAGAAAGAAGAGGTGCTTCTCAAAGTGTGTGGTTAACCTGTGGGACTCCACACAGAAAGATGCTATGCAGATTAAGCACCTGCATGGGCTGAAAACCCAACTGCACAAGCTCATAGGACGAAAGCCCTTCATGGTCTGCTAAATGTAAAGTCCCCTCGCTCAGGAACTGCACGTCGCAAAAGGCTGGGAAGTATTCTGAGGACTACCACCATGTGTGTGCCCTGTTAAGGACATCATTGTCCTTTCAGCATCATCCTGGCTCACCTCCACCTGCTCATCCGTTGCCTGTCTCAGCCCTGAGTACAGAGAGGGAGCAGTGCAAGGTCCCAGGGTGCAGGACACCCTGTGACAGCCGAGCCCAGGAGCAGTGGGAAGTCTAGCACAATGCCATCCTGATCACAGGATGCATGCCACCATGATACAATTTCACCAGGATGCATGCCAGCACGACACAAATTCACCATTCAATCCTAAGAGTCCAATAGAGAGTACCTTAAACTAAGCACTTCCTTTTATTCTCTTTTCTTCCATGTTCTTCAGTTCAGCTGTGATGACAGCACTAAATGGAGCCTCCCGCTGCATTCGGCTCCCCTACCCCAGGCTTTGCCAGGTCAAATTGAAATTCACAGACAAAAAACAAGCCCTTTGCATTAGATTTTACAGTATCTAGGCTGAAACAGGTAGACCTCCACTGGAGCACCAGACAAGCAGCAGGTCTGCCAAGATTTCAAGACCACAGGCATTCAAACCCATGTGGACAAATCACAAAAAAATAAACTCCAAAAAGGATCAGAGAAAAAAGAAGGATCAATACCTCGATAACAACTTTTCCTTCCAGTCCCAAGTGTACAGCCCAATGCAGCCCAGTATGCTGTCATATTTATAAGGTGTTGAAGAGCTCCTGATTCCCGTCATACTGATAATTCATAAAATACAGTGAGACTACGAGGGAATAAGGCAGTGTGTCCATGTTCCTGCAGGCCAGATGGTTTCAGAGAAATAGAAAGGTCTGAAGACAAGAAGTTTTGCTCTGGATTGGGTTGGAGTGTCTGAGATGTGGTTTGGATACAAATAAGGGAAGAAAAATTGAGAATTTTATAAATGCTTGAAAAGAAAATAAAAGCATTTGTTTGATTGAAGTGCGTTAAATGACTCATTTTCTTATGATTTCTGTCTTTTTTAGATTGTGTATTTGAGATTTGGATCTAGGTACTAATGTCATGAAAATTTAAACTTTCTAAACTAAAAGCTAAAATTAAAAAATCATGTTTTACAGTGAGCAGATGAAATACTTTGCTCAGAATACATCGGCAAGGGATGTTTCGGCATGGCCTGATCTTTTCCCAGGATTTTCTTCCAAAATGAGGTGCCTGTGAAACACGTCTCTGTGTTCAAAGCACTCCAGTTTCAGCAAACTGCATCCTTATGGAATCTGCTTCTCTTGCAATCTCTCCAACACTGTTTTACAAAAAGTGCTTCTAACTCTGCCACATCACCCAAACCATGGCACGATGGCTTATAGTGCTCCAGCTCCAGGCTAAACAAAAGACTTCATGATATCCCGCTCCACTCGAGAAACTAAACCTCAGCTTTCTAGTGTCAGGTCCTGGAAGGGACATCAAAGGCATGAAGATGCATCAGCCTGGAAAAGCAGTGACTGGTCTAGGACGGAGATCTGTGTATCCCGGCTGAACTAGGACAAAGAAAAGTTATTGTTTCTCCCACAAAGCCAGGGTTTGAGGGTGCGTGAGAAGTTGGGCGTGAGGTTCACACAGACAGAAGACAGCACTTTCTTACACCGCACTAGGTCATTCCTTGTGGTTAGAAGAGATAAGAGATGTCTCTGGAGGACATAATCTCCAGATACAAGATCCCATTGCAATCCCCAAGTGACAGCTGAAGGCTGGAAGGTCATAACCAGGGGAGGCATTGCTCGTGTTTGTTGTAGTCCCTTTCTCTATTTGAGCATCCATTGTCAGCCACCATCCGAGACAGGACAGAATTAGATGTTGGTGGCCGTTCGAAGCTGAGCTGATGCTTTTCTTATACCTCTTTTTCCTATTATTTTTCTGGTTTTTTTTCTTTTCTCTTCTTTCTTTCAAATTTCTTTTTTCCGTTTCCTCTGTCCTCCTCTCCTCTCCTCTCCTCTCCTCTCCTCTCCTCTCCTCTCCTCTTCTTTCCAGCATTCATAGAATCATAGAATGATAAAATG
>Ga0181612_153426_pt1 | contig 14599 bp, 5 predicted proteins | sample HoacroProtozoa21_FD_119630 | JGI IMG/M metagenome (GOLD analysis project Ga0181612, IMG submission 119630) | Hoatzin crop microbial communities from Cojedes, Venezuel. Combined Assembly of Gp0051906, Gp0051904, Gp0051908 | reverse complement strand
GGTTGGGCTGGGTGACCCACAGAGGGCCCTTCCAACCCCTACTATTCTGTGATTCTGTGTATAGAGAAACTCTGCGTACGAACACAGAATTGGAGTCAGAACATCCTGGACCTGTTGAGGCATGTGCTGCTGTCAGGTGTTTCATCTCGGGTAAATCACTTGTGTGTTCCCTTGGAAAACTGGTGTCTCATACTTTATCAGTCACGTATTTGGAATAGTTACTTGTATTGAAGTGTGGTTATATTCATGTCTTTTAAGAAATGAAATGAACCCAAATCCTGGTGGTTATTTTCTGGCATAACTTTGTGACTGAAGCTACAGACCAAGATTCATTAAGAGTTGTCGAAACCATTGGCCCTTAACTTCCTCTCAAGGTAATCGATGCTTTGCATACAGAAAGTCACATCAAGGGAAACTTTGTCTGGATGCGAGGCAGCGACACACAATTTCACGGGTGAGCGAGCGGGGCGATTGCCTGGGTCCAGCTGGGGCAGGAAGGGCACTGTGTGGGAGTGCAGCGTGTTCGACGTGGGGGGTGAGAGGAGTGCCGGGCAACGTAATGCAGCGCGGTGCAGGCTCTGGTGCCACAGCTGCGTTCCTTGTTGATATTTTCTGCCATTCCTCATAAGAAGGGACGCTAAAAGTCTCATTCTTCTTGCACATTGTTTTTGAGAGAAGCAAGTGAAGTGCAAGGTGCTGAGCCTCTTCTGTTCTCTCCATCCCAGTATTTCAGCAGAGCCTTCGCAATGCCCTTGCACTGGGCCACAGTGAAGTAGGTGGCAGGATTAGAGCTTTCTCCGAAAATAAAATTATGGGAAACTCTGTAATTTCGGTATTGCTTTAGTGAACTTGAAAGCAAACGGGGCTGTCACTCTGTATTGTTTTTCTGCTAGAACTGCAAACAACTTACGTGTTGTTGAGGGTCTTACATGTACTTCGTCCACATCATCCCCTCCCTACTGACTTCTGTATGTAAAACTTGAAACCCAACTGTTCTACATACTCCCAACAAAATTTCCTTTTAAATTACAGCAGCAGTGTCATGAAAAATTTCATTTCTGAATTGCACTAATTTGGAAAGGAACAAAAAATGTCAGGTCCCATTACATTTCTTCAGTACACTGCTCTGTAGTCAGGGCTCTGTCTGCAGCTAACATGGTCTAGCTCACAGCACGCCGAGAGTGACAGTTACACTATGACACTTTAATACTGCATTATAAATCACTGTCATCTGGTGCCAGTCACACCCTGCATTTGATGTAACAGCCTTCTCTGTTGTCCTGCTCTCCTCTCTCTTCTTTTTCTGCCTGGCATTACCTTTCTCATACAGGTTTCTATCCAGTCAGCTGAAACTAAGCGTGATATGGTGGCGGAATATTTCCCCAACCCATTTCCGCTGTGCGCTAAGCAAGTGTTGTCCACTAATAAAAATATATTAGGCTGGACTTCATTTTCTAGCAAAGAGAGAGTAGTAATTTGGGAAATGTCATGTCTTTCACACTTCCCTTGTGATGGGGTGCTCTGCATTTCAGCACGGATCTTGCAGGGCCAGCGACTGCACTGTCATGCAGCAAAATACCCTTGTTGAGGAGCTAAGGCATTTACTCTTCTTCTGCAGCCGGGGAAGCGAGGGCTGTAGCACGCTGCGCAGGCTGCTTTTCGCTCTGCCTGGCTGGGTGTGCGGGTGCGTGGCGTTCCCAGTGCCGCGCTGTCATCAGAATCCCAGTGAAACCTCACGCTGTAGAGGAGTCTCGATTGAATGTTAGAGCACTGTATATCATGCAGCATATCAGTCCTGTCACATATATAGCGGTTTGCTTGCACACCTAACCTAATAATAGAATTGGCAACCCATTAACAGAGATCCGCAGGAAGAGACAGCCAGTGAACAGATATTAAGGTCCAGTGAGAAGCTCTGGACTTGTGTTCTTGTGTGGATTGCTTCCCTCTTCAGTGCCTCTGGTTTTCCATGGAAAAAAAATGTAGTAGTACTATTTTCAGAACCTCCCAGGTTTTGATAATTGTAGCATCTATTCTGTGAGAATGTCTCAAAGTACTTTCTAAATATTTTAAATTAAAAGCCAAGCAAAATGTCTTTGTCCTTAAGAGTTTGCAATCTGAATAGTCATGATAAGAAAAGCAGTAAAAGCAAGTTGCTTTGTTTTAACAGACCAAGATGGAATGATGAAGGCCTTTTTTGCATAGGAACTGTGCTGTCTTGACAGAGAAGAGAATCCAGATCTCTGGAATTAATTAATATTAATTCATTATTTATGTAATATAAATCATGTAATTACCATGTGCAATTTCCGTTTCAAACTTGGTTAATTTATCATTTTATGTCCTTGTAAGCTATGGTTGAATACAGCTTCTCAGTTTTATCTTAATGTAGCTTTTCTTAATTAATTTTTCTCTAACATAACTTTGGACTTGTTTTCTAACTGACGTATGTATAGTCACGCTTTTAGATATGGTCTGTGGTACCAAAATGTAGCATTAGGGACTCTTAATCCATGGATTCTGGCTGACTCCGTGGTTCCTCCAGAGAAACCGTGAGCATCTGTGAAGTCAGTGCAGGTTTAGGTACCTTTGATCTGCGCATTGAGCACTAACACCAGGAATTCGTATAATGCAGATACAGTGTTTGTGCTACAGCTGCTGAAGAAAGCCTCATTATTGTGACTACTTTTTTTTTTTAAATGCAGAGCTGCAAATCCTGGCTGGAGGTAGAAAGGATGCTAAATTGGAGTGACTTCTGTGACTTCCACTGCACAGAAATCTGAGCTCCTAATCCTCAGTATAGCTGTGCAGCCAGGTCCTTGTATGAAACACGGCATCGCTGCGTCTCCCAGGCCGCAGGCTCGCTGTGTCTCTGTGTGTATGTGGATTCACGTACGTTCCTTAATCTATTGATATCTTAGTTGTACTGGAGCCTCTCACAGACAGTATGGTACCTGATGATAATTCGGGTCACTTGTCCATGCTCATGCGTCCTTCAAAGAACACTTGATTGTTTTGAAATGAAACTGAAGTGAGGTGTCTTATGGCAAGGTTTTTCATCTGGAAGAATGACAGGAAAAGGACTTGGTCTCAGTATCACAGGTTCAGAGATGTGGAGGCCAGAGGTACTGCTTAGTGTTCTCATTTAGCCTCATCTATAGCGTACAGCATTCTGTCAGTCGAAGCATGCTAAGACTAAGCCCAGGAACCGGACAATTCCCTGACAGAGTTTTTTAGCAGCCCTGAAATTATCTTTTACAAAATTGAATTTTGTTGTTGTTGATGTTGCTGCTGCTATGAGCCATTTTCTGAACATCCATTTGTTTTCTCGGCTCTTTCCTTGCCCACAGCCTGCTCTCCAAAGGCTCCTTCTCTCCCATTCACACTACAGTGAGGTATGGTTCCTGTGAACTTACGGTGCTCTGAGTGTATGGCACAAGGCAACTTGGGTTTGATTTCGATGAAAATACAGAGCAGATGATGATTTATTTCATTCTAGACTCACATTTTCAATTAGCTGTCTACTAAGAGCAAGATATTGTTATACCATACATTGACAGTTAGACAGTCAAAGCTGTATTTTTAGTTCTTGTACTTTAGTTTTCCCTCTAGATGCTCATACTCTTTTTTTTCGTAATGTTAAAAATATTAATTAATGAGAGGCTATCATTCACACTGTGACACTGGCTGTCAGTAACTAACGAATGCAGTTTAAAAAACTATTTAACAAAACTGTGAGCACATAGCAGCGATGGCAGTATGATAAGGGAGATGAGAGGAGTTAATTGCTGGACTTTAAATATCTTGGGAAGGGAGGTGTTGAAAAAGTTTACAGGGAAAATTAATGATGTATAAGAAATTAATTAGACTAAAGCTAGAAACGAAATCCTAATTGTAAAAGAAGCAAAGAGGTGGACTGGAGTCTCAGGGAAAATGATCATTGTGCACTAGTTAACAGGACAGTGCCAGTCTGTTTGAGGACCTTGGTGCGGGTCATTTGGACATGGGGAGTCTTGGAAGGGTGCTCTTTATCTTCTGTCTCACCACAGCACGGGAGTCTGCGATGCAGCACAGGCAGCGGGGGTTAAAGCGTTAACTCAGCCCTGCTGAGATGCGTTGAATAGTTTGGCTGTCAGAGCTGATCTTGTTGACAGGGTGAGTTGTGTGTGGACGTCCCAGGGGATGGAAGGGCATGGGTATCATGTGCGTGTCGGAGGGTGCAGATACGACTGCTTTTTTCACTATTTCTGCCTGCAGTCTGCTCTCCCTGGGGTGATCTAGCAGTGGGAACAAGGCAACGCGTAGGAGAGAGAAAATTTAGATGCGGGGAAATAAAAAGATGATGTTGTGCAGACTGCTGTGGAGATCAAGCATTGAGGTGCTGTTAGGGGGTAGGAAATAACTACATTGTCCTTAAAATCTGCTTCTCTAGGTCTGCTACAAATAGTTAGAGTTTCTCTTCTCTGTTGTGTGCAGTCAGAACCCTCTAAATGGTGGTGTTATGCCTCTCTTGATGAGGTCACCCGGGAATAGGCTCGCTTGAGACATTTCCTCCTTCCTCGGCTGGCCTTTTGACGCTGTGGAAGTGCAGCAGCAATTGAACATGTGATAAGTTCCCTATCACAGGGTTATCTCCATCCTTGAAAAAAGAGATCTGAGAAATGTAATGTCTTTTTCATCTCTGAGCATGATAATGTTGTCTATCAGTCTTTCCTTCAATCCTCTTGGTACCAAAGAGAGTAAAAAAATGCCCCTTGATTTCCTCAGTGAGCTCTGGATCAAGCCTGTACTTTTTATAATATTTTGGATGTGAGGAGAGAAAGACGAACTGAATAATAATAGACAACTGTGAGACAGCGTGGCATCAGAGTCCCCAAGGTATTTCTTATCTAGGTTTTTGGATTGTGTGCTCTATGAAGAGGTCATCTCTTAATAGGTTACAAAAGACTAATTGATGATCATTCAATGTTTTCAATAAATTACAAGTCATTTGTTGACGTAGATGTGGCATTCAACAGGTCAATAACCAAACCAGTGCTGTTTCTGTATTAATGTTTTATCTATATATACAACTGTTTAATCAATTCATAGTACAGATCCTTTCTTAACACACCCTCAAAAACCACATGTCCTTTCAAAGTTTTTGTTAAGCACCTTCTAAGGACGTTTAGATTTTTTACAGATACCTTCTGTTCTCATGTGAGGAGTATTTTAATGTGTTTTAGTAATCTTTTAAGCAGATACTTTTAACATCACCTGCACCTGATCTTCTATTCCATTGCATATCAGTTCATCCTGTCATCTTCCTTGTTCGGCATCCCCTATGGAAGGACTTTTGGAAGTTTGCTTTAGATGGGCCATTCTAAGTTTTATATATTACATTGTCTAGCAGGCTGCTTGTCTCCCTCCATGCCACCTTTTACAATGATTTCGGAACTGAGCCTACGGTTCTCAGAATATCTGTGAATGTGGCTTCATCCAAACACAGATCTTTTTGCTTAGACAATAACAATATTCTCTATTCAAAAAAGAAGTGGTAGGGGGCATCAACCATTCATTTATAGCCTACTTCTTATTGCATTGTGATATAAATACATTGAGGAAGGTACGAAATTGTTTGTGCTGCTGTATAATAAGCCACATGTGTACACATAGATTCCTTTTGCAATATCACTTTCCAAACCCCAAGCCATCCCAGAGTGCTTTACCGAGTCAAATTACTTATTTATAGACTTCTGCAAAAGAAGTCTGATGTACAGTACTGCTTGTGTAGCTTTCATCACTGTAATTGTCTTAGTGTGTCTGCTAAATAGTTACAGATATGATACCTCATTCATTACTTGCAGCTTGCTCGGCATTTCATAGCAGTGAGCGCACTAGGATTTAATTTACTTGAATTGCTACCATGCGATCTTTCCCTGGGTATTTCAACCAAGGCGCTTGGGTTCTGGCTGCGGTGCCTCGTGTGCTCCGTACTGCACTCCGCGCTGAGTGGAAAGCACTCCCGGGGCTGGTACTGCGGCACTGACAAGGCTGGAAGGACAGAGCCCCCAGCAAAGCTAGCCTAGAAGCTTTCATGGAGAAGAGTAAAATTCCTCCCCCCCCCCCATGATATTTGCTTTATTTCTGCTGTTGCATTTTGTCCGTTGACTTCTGTGAGGTTTAAAATAACAGTCTTTGAGCTCAGCTGCAATCCCTGGGTAGCTGGGAATGGCAGAGAGCTCCTGTCGTGTGTCAGTATAGACTAAATCAGAATGTTATGTTGCCTTTCTAATCAAATCTTCTCCTTTTGCTTACTAACGGATAGCATAGATCACTGTTTTAGTTTAGGCCTCGCTGTTTTTGACTGGGTTACCAGTGAAAGCTTACTGGAGAGAGGCAGCCATCTCACAGCGAGAAATGAAGTTCTCCGAGTCTCTCTGGGCTGTTCCAGTATGCAAAAGGACTGGACTGTTCCAGCTTACAGGCAGTGTTTGTGCACAAGGGCAAATGTGAAGGATTTGTACACTGAAAGCCTGGGCTTGGAATGGTCCCCAGAGAGCTCTCACCTGTGCTGCAAATCCCTGCTTCCCTGGCCCACAGCTGGGGCCGGATGCTCGGATGATGTACGCTGGCGTAGCTGCCTGCCTTGCTTGAAGTGGAGGTAGTTCCTCCGTGCCAGCTAAGCAGCTGGCCTTGGGGCTTGGTTTTGGGAGCTGGCCATCAGTTGGGAGACAAAATCCCAACATGGACAAGGTCTAAAAGCGATTACTGTCTTGGCACGCTACCAGAGTTGATCTTTGAAGGTGAAAATCAAGTTCAATGTGTCGATCTGGACTGCATGAAAGGAGCTGGTTTTCCCCTAGACGATGGTAAAGATATTTTATTAAAACTAGCAAAACTGTGCCCCAGTGTTCTTCATCTTCAAAGCTGAAGTTACTGCAGTTTCATTATTCAACCCATCAGGCAGCAATGGTTTCATAAATGAATATGATTGCATGCCGGGGTGGTAGCATTGCTGAATAAACTGGATTTTCATGCAGCCATGACCATTTGGATTGTAACATTTAGAATCCATCACTTCAGTAACTTCTCTTAAGCAAAGATCATAGCACAACTTGAGCTTTTAAAACCACGGGAGGAACAGAGGAAATGTTTTAAAGGGCTTCAAGTTGCATGTGTGGATTAAAGGAAATCCAAGTGGGAGGGGTTAATAGAGTAATGCCTTTGTTAGTAAGGACAGTGAGAACAGGAAAACAATCCTTCGTGTTTCTTAGATCCAGCATTTATCCCGAAGCTCCTGGTAGATGATCCCTTCTCAGTGCTATTAACAGCTGAACCCAAAGAAATTCAGATTTCGGCAAAGTGAGCAGATACTTCATGTCAAAACAAAACTTAAGGTTTGAACTTAGGCTGGTCAGAAGATTGGTATCTTTGTGATGGACTTTATTAGTGTGGACTAAACCAGGAACTCTTCTGATCAAATCCTGTGGCATCCACAATCCTGCTGTTAGCAGTTAATGATTCCTGTGGTGGCTGTTGGAGTGGTTGAAGGAACCGTACACGATTCTCCATGAAAGCACCCTTTTCTTCCTTCTTTTTGCTGCAGGTAGGAATGCCCTTTTTCAACTTGTTGATGTAGCTGGGAGGCAAAAAAGTTTGTCTCTTTTCTTGTGTCTCCTCTTCGTCTCGATTATATTAGATTTGAGTTTGAATGGAGAGTGTTTATTTACAGTACTTGCTATCTCTGACAGAAACCTGGGTAATTTGGGGCAATGTACTGAACCTTTTTCTGCATCAGTTACCTGTTTTTAAGCGAAGATAATGGGAGTTCTGTTCTACCTGTCTGTGATGTCTCCTAATACATGTTCCTGACCTTGCCTGCAGCCCCTTTTTCTGTAACATTTAGATCACGGTATAAACAATTATGTTCACACTGTATTTATGTTTACCCGTCAGGCTTAGGGGGATTTTTTTATTAACAACCTTTTACCTGTGTTTGTTCAGCTAGAAATTATGTATGCCGTGGCATGCAGGTGAGAGTTTTGTTCTACTATTTTTTCTTTATCGGACTAAATTACAGGTGAGAGAGACAGAAGTGCCAGAGCATTGCTACAGCTGCCTCTCACCTTGAAACCATAGGTGAAACCCATAAATTTTAAATATTGAATTTAAGGTTTTGAAGATTCTTGATAGAAATACTACCAACGGAGAGGCACCATTGGGATTTACACCATACTTTGATTTAATTATTCTTAGAGAAGCATTATGTCCTGTCAAGGCATTTGTCCTTTACTGTCAAGGCTGCAAGCACCAATTTCACTTTTCTAAAGTGGACCCATAATAGTCTGAAAATAAGTAAGTACAAAAAATTGTGGATATAATTATTATAATTTTTGGTGTCAAGAAATGATAATCATTTTAACTATGCTCCAAACAATATATTCATCCATAATTGCATGTATTCAGACTTCCTGTACAGTATTTTATTCGCCTTTGTGTCAGTAACTGTGTCAGCAGGACAAAACCGATACTATTCATGAAATACATCGAGGTCTTTGTGTGAAGATGATGGAGAAGTGACACCGGTGTAAAGAGAGTGGTGCTCGTCTTGCTGTTCAGAGGAAACGTCGTATGCTGTCTTGAAACACACTGTGGTTTTGCATGTGCTTTTCGATTCCGCCAGGAGATCCTTGGAGTCAGGAGAGCAGCTGAGAGGTGCAGGTGGCGACCGGGGCCACTCTTTCAGTGGATGCTGTATAAAAGGTTGTTCAGAAGGCCACTGCCTGCCCCACAGTGTTGCCAGTTGGTCTCCCAGTCAAGGGTTACATTAGACAAAGCGTAAAAGCTGAGCTCCTAACCGCTCTGGAGCCTTTGTACATCACTCGGACACTTTTGTGAACCCATACAGTTAATTCTGATGTTCTGGCAATTCCAGCTTGGTACCGAGTCGGATTTACTAAGAGGAGGTGAAGGCAGCCAGCAGCCTCCTTCGCTTCACGAGTGCTGCCCTGTGCAGCAGGCGTATTTCTGCAAAAAGTTGGAATTGGAGCTGTCTGTCTCCTTCAAGCACCTACGTAACCTTCCCAGGTCTTCCTGAACTTTCGCTTGGCTGTGATGTTGCTTTAATTTCACAGCATCTAAGGCTGGAAGGGACCATTAGATCACCTGTTCTGAACATCTGTATATCACAGGCCGTTAAGTTTCACCCAGTTACCCCTGGGTATTCTTCACTTCCAGTCTTTAAACTTTTATGTAGTATGCCTGTGCCATGTTTCATCACAGAGGTAGCCACATTTCAGTGAAATGTACGCTATATAGAACCAGTAATGCTTGTAAAGTGCATTAGGAGCCTTCAGAATGAATAGGACTTGTATATATTTGGTTTGAGATCTTCAAAGACGCTTAGGGAATTAGGAGGCTCAGTTCCCATTAATTTTTATGAGAATTTAGCATCTAAATGCTCTGGGTAGCTTTGAATAATCTTCTCTTTTAGTGGGAGGCATAAAAGTAACCATTTAGAATTAGTTGAATTGTGTATGTAGTTCATTAGTGTTAGATGCTTCAGAATAAAATGATAAAAAAATCCCGTTACAGACAATTATATAATGACCTGTTCTTGAGGTGACATTTCCTTCCTGACTCTAAGCACATTGTTGTTGGCTTGAAGCTTGGGAGTTTATACTCCTTTTTAACTCCTTAGCCCACTTAATATAACTCAGGAGGTTCTTAGGAACCATAAAAATGTCTAACGGTATTTTAGGTTCTACTACTTCATCAATATTGGTATTTATGAAGTAGGACAAAACTCCTAATTGTTTCCCTGTGCACTGACATGTGAACTAGAGTTCTCATTAGCACCGCCTTTCGCTGGTAGGGGAACATGTTGAACAGGGGAATGAATTTTCTCCAAGATAATCGTACTGAATGTTTATTACTGTTCATAATAACTGCTCTTTGACTGAGGTTTTTGTCAGGATTATCCGGCATCAGAATTTCGAGAGACTTCACTGGTGGTAGAAGTGGTCCTAGTAGTCAGGATTTTCTATTCAGAAGCCAGAAAGATGCACAAAACTTCAACTTTGCTCTCTGCAAAAGTAACTTGTAAGACACGGTGTCATTCTGGAAATGTACTAGAAGAGGCTACATCCAGTGCGTCATACATAATAGCTTTTCTGTAGATCATTCTCCACTTTCAGGGTGCCTGACTGCATTCGAGAAATACCTTGCATAGGATAATTTGCTGTTACGTTTCAGAAAGCTACTCCGTAAGCGCCCGTGAAGCTGTCTCCCGTGGGTTAGTTGTCCTGCTCTGCTCCCCTGGGGGCGAGTCTTACGGTCTCATGGTCTTCGGCAGGGACATTTTCCCCACTTACTCATTTCCAGTTTCTTTCAGTCACTTCGCATTGCTCTTCGTCATACCCACCATAAATAATTTTTCTCCAACCTCTACTTTGTATCCTTTGGGTATTTGTAAGCAGTTACGTTCCGTCTCCATGATCACTTAACCAAGGATGGGCTAATGTAAGACAACAGCTAGTAGGAAACGTTGTAGTATGCATCGAGTACACCTGCCTTCCTAATTATTACATGCCAGGTTTAATTGTATGACTGCAAATATCAGATGAGACTACTTCCCGTGACATGTTGTGACTAAAACAGCCCACATTTTTTCTGAAGGTACATGTTGCCCAAAATTGAAATATTTGTCTTATTTGACACAAATTATAATTATCCTGAAGAACCTGAAGGATCTTCCTACTCCCCTCCCCCTTTTTTTGTCTTCCTAATTATCACTGTAGCTCCCAATGAAAATGATTGGTATCGCTGCTCATTAGCCAAATAACTTCTGTAGCGATTATCAGAATTTTATGGAGCCAAGTTGGAAAAAATACTTCAGTGCAAAGCAGAGCTTTTGCCTGTAGAAAATTCACAGATGCAGATTGGGTTCTCTGTTGGTGTAAATGCAAGAAACTACAGTGAAGGTAATCTAGCTGCATTCCCTTTAGGTAGAGACAAATTTAGCTCTCGTATTTAAAACCAAGACACCAAATTTTATTGATTGATAATGAAACTATAAATTGAGCCTGACTTCAGCAGGTATAAGTCTGTATAGCACCAAGTGCTCCCATGGAGAGATGAGATTTATGCTGGCTGGGTATCTTGATGGAAATCCTGTGACCTTTCATTATTTTGCGGTGAAGTAATTTAAGCACAGCGCTGACAACCCTGGACGTTCAAAAACAGCCTCGAACCCCAAGCAAAAGACCATGACACGCTGATTTGTTCTGAGTCCTTAGTTTCTTTGGAGGTCTTGAGGCTTTGCTTCATGGTCATGTTTTAGGTGAAAGGTCTTGAAACCTTCTTTTCAGTGAAAATTGTGGTAATCTCGTGATTTCATGGTATAGGATATTGAATTATTAAGAACATAAATTACAAGACATGATGAAACCCTAGGAGTCTGCAGCAGTGTAAGCAGACCAAGGCTAGGCACAGGTTGGGATGTCGTTGCTCACAGGAATGACCAACTACAGATGTTTTTAGGTAGTTTGTAGTCAACCTTTTCATATCACAGACAGCCCAGGGTGCCTCTGGTTGAAGGGTGGACAGTTAACATGGGACCTGGGCACCCAGGGGTCGAAGAACTTCTTAATGCCTGAGTAAAGATTGAACAAAAAGGTTGGTTTTGGTTTCATGCAGGAAGTGGAACCTTGTTGTGACCAAGGATCTCAGTTTGCCGCTTTGCTCTCAGCAGGAGTTTTCGGAATAAGAGCTTCCAGTTTCATAGCTGTACAGAAGTGCTAATGACGGGCCGGTAGTTGTTATAATTACGACCCTGGAAGGAAAGAGGGAAGGCAGACCCTGGAAAACAAGGGCGAAGAGTATCTTAGGAGTTAAGCTCATGATCTGAGACGTTGGCTTAGTTCCCAGCTCTGTTTCAGTTTTTCTGTGTGACCTTGGACAAGTCGCATAATCTTTCTTTACCTGAGTGCTGTGTGTAGGAGTAATGATGTCTCCCTGGGCAAAAAGACGGCTTTGCTGCTGCATTTTGATGCTGAAGTGCCTGGGATCACAGGTGTTTCTCGAAATTCAGGACATTACTATATAGATTGTTCTATCCTACGTGTGTATGGAGCACTTGATAGGCACATAGCTATATAAATACAGATACAATCACGCAAAGGCCTGCTGTATTCCTTTATTCACACTGCAATCCTGACAGATGTGTTCTCAGCAAGATTCCACCATATTCCACAGTTGAGCGGAGACCGTATGCTATTGAAACAAAAGAAGAAGATTAATTAGGCTGTCATTGTGTGAAATTGGGTTTGTGGATGGCAGGCACGCTCAGTAGCCTGCATGGAGGTTGTCCATTTTTTTAATTATAGAAACAGAGAGGGAGAGAAACCTGGCATAACGGCCAGTCTGCGAGTGGCAGGTTGTTTACCCAAGTGGCTGTGCAGTTTGTTCGGCAGCGGGGACACGGCGAAGGATTCGGTGCGCTGCTCTTCTACCGAAGGAGTACACGCTGCAGAGAGTAGGTAGACAAAGCGTGCTGGAGCTGAATAAATGTCATCTCTCTGTGCTTCTGCAAATGAATTTGCTCATTTCTGGAAGTCATTGGTCCATTAAAACCTAGAATTTCTTGCATGTCGAGTCAGGCTAGTCTCATACTCTCTTGGGTCCACATACACAGGGAAGGCTTGACTTATCTCGCCATAAGCTTGGAGGGCTTGAGTTGTCTCACCATAAGCTTGGAGCTTGTTTGCCAGCAAAAGCAGGTGCAGCACAAGAAAATGTAGCCCTAGGGAAGGGCAGACGGTGTCTGCAGTACCTCTGAGCCCTTGGGGCGAAGGGCTGTAGTGCCAAAATCAGCTCAAAGCTCCAGCTGCTGCTGCGTGGGTGCACGCCGAGAGCTGGGGCTGGCGTGGGCACTCCCGGGGGTCTCAGGGCCGCGTGGTCTTGCTCCGTCCTGGGGCAGCTCCTGCGGGCAGCTCCGTAGGCTCCAGGTTTGATGTAGACTGAACAGCAGCTTTTTTCCCCAGCCTGAAGTTGAGCTTGTTTATCTGAGGGCTTGGCGGCAAATGATTTTTTGGTATCAATTCATTAAAATGAGACAGCAGCTAGGTAACAGGCTGGAATGCAGTTCCTCTGTTTAAACAACAACAGCAGCCACCTGCAGTAGGGGAAACATCTCCCTGTGCGCAGTTTGAGACCTGTTGTATCCCTCTAAAGATCCAGAAGATCTTGTATGATGCATTGTATTCAAGTTCTTTCCAATTTAGTTCGGCTCCATTATTTGCATCTCAGAAATGAGCACCTGTTTTATTCTTTTCTTCCTTTAAAGAGAAGGGGGGGGATCTGCTTTTGGGCATATTCCAGCCCAGGTAATAATATGCCAACTCCCTCTCCTCTGCTTGCAGTTTCAATTGGAAAAGAAAGTCTTACTGTGTGCCTTCAGTGGCTAGAGGCAGAGTTAAAGTATTTTCTGTCAGAGATGAGGGCTTTGCGGTGGGACAAATCTCCCCTTCTCTGCAAAAATAAAACCGGCGTCCAGACGGAACAAGAGCAGAACCAAACTAAGACCAAATCGACGCCTTTCTGCGCAGGTGAAAGAAAGGCCAGCGAAGCAGGAGGAGGACCTCAGACAGGAGTGGCAGAGCTTGCAGACGTGGTAGATCTCTGTTATCTGTTGTGCCGTGGTGGCATTAACCCCTGCCATTGCAGCCCATCATCGGGCCCTGATCCGATGCGGTGCGCTGATTTCAAGGAATCACACTGGGGCTGTGTCAAGGTACTGAACAGAACAGCTCGTTTCTCTCTGTCCCTGCAGAACGTGCTGGTGGGTGATGCTGCTGCCCGAGAAGCAGAGAAACACGCAGTGAATCCCTCTGTCTCCTTGCTGTTTTATAATACATAGGAGTGACAGGATTTTGAAGGCTTTCTTGTGCTCTCTCTGATGTTTCTTGCCAGGCTTCGTTGCTCCCTTCCGCAGCCGTACTGGTGCAGTGGCATTGTCCCCAGGACGGGCTGTCCCGTAGGTCCCTGAAGGCTGCACTGGAATCCCGGCGGGTTTGCAGGTATTCAGGATCCTTGAAGGCAGACCCTGTGGACCCTGTAATCCAAATGCTGAAGAGCGTGAAGTGGGTTGGCAGGATCCCACAGCTTTTGTTGGAATCAAAGAGAGTTTGGGAGATCTGGCTTAGCCTGGTATCAGGAAGCCGTTTGTGTGTCATCTGGGTGTGACGCAGCGTGGTTGGGTTCCTGGGAGCGAGTTTGAGCTCTTTGTGCTTGGCAGTACTTGGATAAAGAAAATGTAGAACAATGCTGCAATTAACTGAATCAGCACTCTGTTACAACGCAAGAAATAAGTCTTTGTTTACTGTTAATGAATATTTGCAAAGACCGATTAGCGTGATAGTTAGAACTGTGTATTACGTGACCTTTTTTAAAAGCATGACAAGGCAAATGAAGGGGGGGAGTGCCAAAGATCTGGTGCTTAGCCGGTGAGCAGTAGCTTGCCTGAGCCACGGCAGTTTTTCCAGAGGTATACAGCCCTTCTCACCTATCCTCTAGCCTCCTAGCACTGGCAGATACTGCTTTCATCTGTAGGGGTTTC
>Ga0181612_150263_pt1 | contig 14599 bp, 6 predicted proteins | sample HoacroProtozoa21_FD_119630 | JGI IMG/M metagenome (GOLD analysis project Ga0181612, IMG submission 119630) | Hoatzin crop microbial communities from Cojedes, Venezuel. Combined Assembly of Gp0051906, Gp0051904, Gp0051908 | reverse complement strand
TTCTGTCCTAGAGGTTGAAAAGGAAGCTTGCAGACCTTTGGTAAATTGTGTTGCTTGGAGGAGAGAGGAAAACGCAATAGGGTGAAAATAGCTTAGCCTGATTTCCTATGGAAACAGTACTTGCTGTCCTACTGTCCTGGTGTATTGTTTGTATATGACCGCACCAGAGAGTTCTGAACTCGTTGGTTGCTTTCAGCAATTTTTGGCAAAGGAATAGAAGTCTTAAAATTTATTTAAAGTTTTAAGAAATTTTGAGAAATTGGAGGAGAAAGACTCGTATAAGTCCTCTGGCTGAGAGAGAAACTACTTGGTGAGCTCACTGGATGATCAGTATCAAAGAGTCAACCTAGGAGAGGAGTCTGGTATGCGTCCTGGCTGCTGGGAGCTTCTTAGACATTAAAATGAGCTAACTGCAACATGCAAATGTTTAGGTAACTAGGCCTTGTTAGATCTGGTGCTCATAATGATATGTGAGAAAAAAGCCTGAGTGGCTTTCTTACGGTTAACTTTTTTTTTTTTTTCTATTTTTCGGTAATGGTCTTCCTCCCCCTGAGTTAGTTTGATATCACCTTTTCCAAAAGCGTAGGGTGGAGCACTCATTCAGGGCCTTGGACTGACACCTGCCTGAGGAGAATTGATTTGTTTAAGCCTGTATGCTGTATCTGTTTACACCACCCGAAGATTTGTTTGTTTTTAATACTTACTGACGTGAAGTCCTCAAGGAAGCATGTTGCAGGTGTGGAGCTTTTGTTAAACTCAGCTTTTGACTGAGAAGTTAATTCATATTGTGTTTTTAAATTAGTCTGTTTTCATTGACATCCAGCAAACCTATCAGCTGAAGCGAAGAAGGCCAGACTCGACTTCTATTTGTTGTGTGGTGTTAAAAAAGGATGGGGAACACTCAAATAAACCCTCTTGTCAGGAAGGTGCAGATCAATTGGTTTTGCTTTGAACTAATGCACCTAGGTGCTTGGAAGAACGGAAGACATGCCAACATAGTGAAGTGCATGTTGGGCTGGCCATGGTGTAAGTAACTAAGGGAAAGGTCCCAGTTACAGATACCCAGCTGAAGATGGGAAACTAGTGAAGTGTGCTCTGTTGCCTTTCAACATCTCTGTGGTACCTCTGGTATAAGGGAGGTGTGTTGAAAGTAGAGAAGTAGGAGAAAACTTCAAATAGAAGCATCGGTTTTTCTGTGCAATGGCAAAACACTTGCCAATAATTAGTGAATGCAAAAATCCAAATATTTGTATTCATAGTGTGCAGTCCTACCAAAGTGCTTTAAGTGTTTTGTTGCTGTAGTAGAAAATGAGCTTAGAAATAGAGAAAGGGAGTCTTTTGTCAAGAGAAACTTAACAGACATATGGAACAGTAAGTTTCAGTACTTCAGTCTTTATACTAGGATTTAGAAAGCATATTATTTTTCTGAACTGTAGCTGATTGCAATTTATGGTGGAGAACATCCAGAATAAATATTGAAGAGTGACTGTGAAAAATAATGATATGGGGTGAGTGTTTGGCACAGTAACAACAGCAAAAACCTCCTCATGTGGTTGGTTATTTTGGAAAACAGTTTTGGCAGGGCACTGTACTGATTATTCAAGAGCGTGTTTATGTATAAAATGAACTTGGTTTGCTCTGTCAGACAGGTGTGCATTGCTGTGTTCTTGTAAAACCATTTGCTGAGCTTGTGTGCAGAAAATGCACCTGTTTATTTGAATGAAAATTTCAGCTGAGATGAACTGGTATGCAGGGTACAACAAAATGACTCAAACGTGAAGCATCCTTTTTTAAGCTGGGATTCTTGTTTTGGCACTGTGGCAGTTTTGCCTTGTTCGTGTTAGCTGCGCTTCAGTCAGCTCTGATTGCACTTCAGTTGTGTTATGCTTGCTGTATGTGTGTATTGGAAAGACCTTTAGTAATTTATCAATTATGAATGATTATTATTTGGGAAAGTTGTTTCACGGGCTACTTTATTATCTTGAATACCGCAGACCTACAGTATTTAGGGGTTTACCGGAGGGATTTAATGAATCTATGACAATAGAAACAATTACAGGGGTGGTGGAAAGAATGCTTGAATGTATAATTTGTATTTCCCTGGAGTTAATCTTCAAGTATCAAAGTAAATTAACCAGAATATGCTGCTTAGATGTATACTGGATTCCCGAGTCAAAAGCTATTATGAACAAAATATAATTCTCTTTATTCCCTGCCCTACAATCCTTACTCAAAGTATGCTTCTAGGGAAGTCAATATAATTGAACAAAGCAATATTCTACATACATTCATAGTATTAAGGGAAAGACGCCAGTCACTGCGATAGGTATAGGTGAAATTGTTTCAGGAGATATTTTGCCATGAGTTTTTGTTTTTTTTCCTCTGTTAACTAGATTTTTGCCATTAGTTAATTAATGCATGAAAAACAAACAGGTGTTTTTCCTGTAGTGAATGCTGGGTCATAGCCTGCATATCATTCTGGGAAGATTTTTATAAACGGTGCAATGTTTTGTCGTGAATCTAGTTTTCAAAGTAAATTCAAGACCCATGGAGACATGTGCTGTGCTAGGATGGAGTGGCACTTACTGGAGGGGTCAGAATTGGTGGAAATTGAAAGAATATCCTGGCTGGAGATGAAACAGAATATATTTCGTATTTGTTGATTTGTGTAGGAATAGGTACATACAGAGATGAATTTCAGGGTAATCCTCAAACTGTCTGCTATGTCGTGCTAATCTCTACAGATACATCTGATTACAAAAGAAGAAAAAGCCACCAGTAGGCTTTAAAAGTTTCTGCCATCTGTCCTGGTGCTTACCCTTCGTTCACTGTAAGGATACATTGTGAGTAGCTTGACAGGCTCCCTGTGTATTACAGCCTTTTATGCTGTTTTTACCTTCTGTCTCTCTTTTGGGCTCTCCCTGTGCAAATGGAGCAGCATGTGGGTCTTCTGTCTCACCAGAACAATGCTGGACCCTCAGATCCTTTGCTTCGGTTGCTCAGCCAAGCAGCTTTGGATTTGGGACCTTGTTTTTATACTGTGTCTGAAAAAGCACCTCATGCAGCAAAGTTTTCCCAAGGAACAGATCTCCTAGGTCTGTTCCAGCAAGAGGGACTGTGTGCTTTTCATCTTGTTCATCCTTGGGATCTTGGTGTTCGTGGTTTGGTTTTATCCTGCATACCTTATCTAACTGCATCTCCAAATCCATGCTACGTAAGTGACTGTACCCTTTCACTAGCTTTCTGCATTGCGCTCATCCTTTGTCCTCATCTGACACTTCATTGTTTCTGTCTGTTGGGGAGATCTTGCTGGATTTGGAATCACAGGAGGAGGGGGATGGCGTGTGCTTCTAGGAAGACAATAGCTTTCTGGCAGCTCCTGGCCTACTTTACGGTGTGTAAGAGTTAGTGTAGTTGAAAGAAATATGATTACTTGTGATTGCTGTGAAGGAACAGGCTGTCGTCTTTTGAAGAGCTGAGTAAGGCGCACAATTTGCAACAACATGTTTTCCATGCTGAAGTACCTCATTCATCTAAATCACTTTTTGTCAATGTCCTGAATGTAATAAGCAATATGTCGTTAAAGCTAGTCATGACCTCCGTGGGCTTTTGAGGAAATACCATCGTTACTGAAAAGCTGGGTTAATCTCTCCCTAAATCCATACGTAATTCAGGCTGTTACTGTGGTTTCAGCACTTTTCCCTAGAAAGCACAGACCAGGTGAGTGATGGAGATCAAGAAAATAATCTACAGATACAAAACCTGAGAACTAACTCCTGTATTTTTAAATATTCAATGAATAATTTATTAATGTATTTTAAATATTTAAAGTGTATTTAAAACACCATTTCAGCAACTCTTGCTTCTTTGGATTTTTCTTTCTAATTTTTTCGATTCATTATAGAGGTTTCAGGTATGCTGTTATTTTCCCCCCTTAGGCTGTATTGAAATGAAGTACTAGTTCAAGACGTGAAATTGGTGATGTCACTGCTTGGGTACAGTAAGGCATATGTACCTAAAAGAATTTAAATTTCATGGTGGAAATCCCTTAAAATAAAGTTGTGCATTTAAGAGAGAAGGCTGTACTTCATTTGTATTATTCACACAATTTGGTGGAAGTAATGAGTGCTCTCAGAAAATGTAATTACGAAGTCTTAAAGATTTGTGGTTTAAAGAATTTTTGACTCCCCAGTGCATGCGTTCTCTAGATCAGTTGTGAAAAATACAGTAAAAAATAATGTTGGCAAGTTGTTTTTTATGCTTAGAATATATTATCTGTGCTTATTGATTGTTGATTGTCATTGGCTGTAACAAATGAAATTAAGTGCAGCCAGTTTTAAAAATACAATATTTTCTAGCATGCTCTTCGTGCAGTGGATATGTGAACTTGAAGCTTCATGTGAAACTCTGTGGTGAGGGTTAAAAGTCTGTATGTTTTCGAGGGAATTTAGGGCAAGTTTATGGAAGTGAAATCCCGAAGAGTGTTACCATGTACGCAGAAATTCTGACATGAAAGTAGTAGGACACGGGGAGCATAGTTTTAGGGGGCAGTATCCTACGTTCTTCCTGGACATAAGATTTTGCCAGTGCCTGAGGCAGGTGTGCGGCTGCGTCGCAGGAATGGCTGGGCCGGGTCAAAGTTCTGCATTCACAACATGCCCTCAAATTAAAAGTGTTTACATTTGTGGAAATTAATAACTGAAAGTCTTTGCAAGAGCTAGTCGTGTCCATAGTGCCCAAGGTAATGCAAATTTCATGAGCTGACAAGCTTATTCCATGAGCTAAGGGAATGCTGCTGATCTTTTTTTTTTTTTTTTTGAACTTTGATAATCCACTGTCCCACGTGGCCAAACAAGGGAGATCTTGTTTTATATGTATCAAATGATGGCAACAATTTCTTGGCAGCTGAATTAATTTCAGATTCTGTAACATGACTTCAGATTAATGTTAGATTTCTCATAGATAATGGTATTTTAACCTCTCAACTCTATTCGTAGGAAGAAAAAATCCTCTCTCTGTGGTATTTATGTTTTAAATTAGATCTCACCTACTTTCTTACAGAGCGTGTGTGTCACAGTTTGACCTGTTAGCAGGTAACGGTGTGAAAAGCATTGTGGCCATGACTAACATCACTTCTTTTCAAAAATCAGTTCTTAAACTTTCAGATTCTAGATGAACAAAAACGTTGTTAGTGTATACATAAAAAGGGGAATTCAATTTCAAGGAGTGAGCTGTGCTGCATAAGATGATGAACTCACTTGTACAGGGTTCATTTTAATAAGCTAAATGAAACATTGCATGAATAGGAAGCAAAGATTTAGGTCACCCTTAAAGTACATTAGAAAAACAGTGACTGACTGAAGTAGTGGGTAACCAATCCCCATTTCCTACAGGGGCTGAGGCTGCAATATGTCTCTGCATGGTGGAGTACTGAGCAGAACTAGAGGAAGTGTTTTTTGTGGCTGTGTATTTCGTTGGTGAGACTGTTTGCTGGAATGAGTCAGTTTCGTGTCTTACATTGAAAATTATGATGTCAACTTGTGGAAGGTTTAAAGAAAATGAGGGAAGCTTACTCAAGAATCAGAAAATGCTTTATGTTGAGGGGATAAACAAGGTCTGCTTGTTTGAGTTAACAGGAGAAAAAAGGAACTTGATAAATACAAATATAGAAATGCAAGTGCAGGTAAGAGGAGGTTTCTTGAAATAGCATGGTATTGAGTTATAGTTTAGTAGCTGGAAGTGCAAGAAGAGCTTCTGTAAAATCTGGAATCTGAAGGAACTAATTTGTGTAGACTGTTATATAGGCGATCTGAAGTGATGCTCATCTTGGTTTGTTCATCCCTAAAATCTGAGAATAATAGGGTTATTCCCGGAGTGCACACTATCACATGGTAAATTTTATGAGACTCTGATGGATGGATTAAAAAAGTGATTATTTCCAAAGAGTCTGCAGTCCAGGTACGTTGTGTTTAACACTAAAATCTTTAAAATATGGAAGTATTTTTCATTGTTCATGCTGCTTACTCTGTGCATGAATTTTTTTTTTTACAGCTTAGAGTAGGAAAATGATCTAGCCTCTTCCATCTTCATGTTCTTGCACACTAGGACAGACTTCATAAGAAAGTTGATGAGGTTAATTAGTTTAATTGGTTTCCATGGGACTTAAAATGAACTGTATCCATATTTATTTTTTTTTCTCATGGAAAGCTGTTTTCTGTAAGCTTGTGTATTGAATTAAATGTGGCTTAAAATCTGTTTGGAGGAACTTATTTTGATGTGGCCTCAGGGCTAGGATGGCTCAAGTTTTGGGGAGGGATCTGGGGCCTGAAAAGTGCTTCCTTCCATCCTTGGTGGCAAACGTCATCCCGCAGGCCACTGCAGAAGTGGCACCTGTGTTGTATGCCAGCCCGTGTTCAAGAGGAGGTGTTCAGCTGTTGGGTCTGCACTTGCTACTTGAGCAGCTGTTGTGCGTCTCCTCCAGGTGATGGGCCAGATGGAAGTGTCCCCTGTGCCCGGTATGGCCTGCAGGCTGCCCACTGGGTGGGCCACATGCCTGGCCAGCAGTCATAGCTCTCAGTGTATGTTTCTGTTGCTAGCGTAAGTGGGTTTTCTTCTAGAAAGCAAGCTGGCAATTCTGTTGTGCAAGAGTGCGCTTAGTCTTCCTTTCTTGAGAATACTGAATGAAAAAAACCAGGCATTTTTCTAACTCAGAATTTGAGTGATTATGGGTTTTGCTAACCAAAAACTTGCGTTTCCACCCCGCCACTCTCTGGCTATGACTGCAGCTGCTTTCCTTGCTATCTGCTGGCCTTTTGCTTTTTACATCTGTGGACGCACGCAGTCATTCCCTATCCTACATTAGCAGACTGTGCCAGGAGGAGCCCTCAGAGACCATGGCTTAACTCTGCTTAGGCTTTGCTGTACAAGCCTGTTGTTAGACAAAGCTTCACAATGAATTCCCATTTTCATTATGAAAATGTGCATCTAATTGGTTCTTTCAGCTAACTGAAAAGAAAGATGGTGGCGTCTGTTTAATGAAGTCCATCATCATCTGGAGATTAAAGGGGAAAATATTTATACTTTCTGGTATCTTAGCTCAGTATTTCTATAGCGGTTTGATGCTGACCTGGAGTTTTGTAACTTTATGCAGTCAGTACATGGCTTGAAACTGTTATGGACATGTTTCCATATCGACATTTTCTCAGACTCCAGTGGATATCTAAATACCTTACCCATAAATTTGAATTCGCAGAATAAGTGAATAAATTCACAGAAAGTGAAAGTGAGCTTTATCAGTCTTTTGTCTGAGCTGTCCAGTACAAAGACCCTAATTTAACCGTGTTTCTCTCATTTATTTCCACTGCGATTCTCTGTTACAATAAAATACTCTGTATTTTTAGGAATTTAGCATATGATGGTTTTTTTCTTTCTTTCTTGGAAATAGTACTTCTCCAAAGAAATCTTTATGGCAAGAGTTATATTCAAACACATCAACATTTTAAGAGGAAAACAAACTGAAAAAGTTTGTAGGTAGTTGAGGCGTACCATATGTTGTCCACCACTTTGCTGCAGCTGGATTCTTCAGAAGATTGTTGTGGTAGCATTTAATGGAATGAAGTGTATGGAGGACATATGGTGTTTTTCTTGGCTGACTACTAACTTCTGACGTTCTTGTGTGTAGCGCAGGCATAGTGCTTTTTTAATATAGGTTTTGTTTGTGTATATATATGAGACAGTTGATTTTATACTGCAGTACTGTAGAGTAGTGTCAGAACACATAATTAGGCAAGCTATGATTAAACTACTACTGAGTTGTATAGTTTAGGATGATACATTATTTCCTTTTGGATTGAGGCCATTTGTTTCATGTGGTTTCCATGTCTGCAATTTCTTGTTCTTCAAAATACGATTAAAGGCTCGGCAGACATACACAGCTAATGACGTAGTGGGAAGTTCAATATTTTAATGACTCTGAGGCATAAAGCTCTCCCCCTCTCTGTTTCTTTCTTTATTAAAAATGTTATTTAATACTTAATCATGTGAGAATCATGCTAATGAACTATGGCAAAAATGAAACCACAAAATACATCATCTGTTGTGAAGCTGAACTTCAGATAAATGAGATATTGCAAGTAAAGGGCATATTCAAAGGCTGTCCTGTGTGCATCAGCTGCAACTACTGGGATGCTGTGTCGCAGTAACAGACTATAGTGGGAGCACCGGTTGCTGACCGAGAGGCCGATCAGAAGTATTTTGGTGACTGAAGGATTTGGGTAGGGGTGCCCTGTTCTAAGGACTGTCCTTGTTTCTGCCCAGTCAGCTGTGGTGGATGAATTCCTGGACTGGTTTGGATCAACTGCTTCAGTACCACATTTCAATTTTGGTTATAGAGAAAGATAAGAGGGATCCTCAGGACCTTGATGGTGCCTGCATCAGAAATGGAAACGTGCCCTCATAGAAAAGCATGGATGGTGAGTGATATAGGTAGAGAGGGACAGCAGCGAGGGCCTGTCAGAAGGGAATGGAGAAATCTGGTGTCAAGGGAAGAGTGATGTTTTATGTGTACATGTGCAGGTTGTGTGCCAGGAGCTTGACAGTGTGCTAGAGGATGACAATAGGACTGCTGACCTTGAATGATGCTTCTTTTGCCATGTGACAGCTGGACAGCTGTAGCTCTTTTGGAAGAACCTCTTTGGCTGGGGATCAGCAGAGGCTTTCAGAGAAAAGGCAGCAGCTCCAGTGTCAGATGGGCAGTCTGACAGTGAATGTTGCTGTGCTACCTTTTCTGAAAAAATTTCTGAGCAAACAGAACGTACGCTGTCTTTGTGCATATATGCTGTGTAAAATGTACTTATTTACATAAGCTGCCATCCTTTTGCATACATAATTTCTGTGATAAAGGTGTTTGCTACTGTCTGATGGAAATTGTGGTGCGATCCGTTTAACTGAATGTTTAAATGTCAAGAGATTTCTGAGGTAGTGACGATCTTAAAATTTGATTTATATTTCTTGGGTTTTTTAAAAAAATATTTTTCCTTGTGAATTGTGATGTCAGTAAATCTAAGGTGGATTAAAACTTAAGAACAAATATCTGCTCTGCTATAAGAATATGCAATGCTTTATTAAAATTACTAGCATTTAATTTTCAAATATTTTAAGATCTTTGCTGTCTCCTTACAATAGCAATGGTATTTAGTCCTTACACAGTGCTTGACCTTTCCAAAAACACTGTACAAATATTAATGAATTGTTTTCTGAGGTTGAAAAAGCCGTACAGTGCACAATGTGGGCAGGAGCAGTGGGGACAGCCAGGCCAGGAGAGCAGGGTGCATCTTGCTATATCTCATTATTTCCTGTTGTAAAGACTTGTCAAACGTGCCAGCCACTTTGCATCGTCCTTCTTGATAGCTCTCATCCAGAGAAGTCCACCTTGCATATTTCTTAACGAATCTCTCCTCTGACAGTACAGCGTGAAGTTTGGCCAGCTATATACTTAAAGGCCCACTGAGATTTTCACTGGAAAACAACTAATATAGCTATATTCTGTTAGTGTGGCTCAGACTAGGAGTGATTGGCATGTGTGTGGTACCTTCCAAACAGTGATCTCGAGGAGTGTTAACGAAATTTGCATTTCCCCATTTTTCAGATGTATAAAAAATTAGAGCTTAGAGAAGACAGAACTGGAAATAGCATATTGGTCTCCTGGCAAATAGCTTCTCATTCAGTGAGAATTCTCATTCCTTAATGTGGAAAGCAGAAATGCTTTGAATTATGAAAAAGAACAAGATGACAGGACTGAAGAGGTGCAATATATTTTGCATCCCATGATGAAGTCAGAGGAAAGGAGAAGCCAGTATATCCATGCATGTAGAACTGGGTTCACAGTGAGGTAGTGCATACACCTGGGAATTTGTGTAGAGAAATGATTGCTACCGTTGTTCCCTAAGTTCATTAGCAGATTGATTAGCAATGGCCAAGTAAGCTAACAGAGCACCAACAGCAAAAAATGTTGCCTCAGGCCACACCCATCACCATTGCTCTGTGCACTTTAGTGGACCTATGTTGATTTTTGCCAGCAGAGGAACTGGCATAAATCTCTGTTTAAATCCCAGTTTTGTTACCAAGCACATTAAACTGTGTTTCTCGTGAGTGCTTCAGAAATACTGAAACACTTCTTTCCAGTGCTCCCTTTCACTGGTACATCAAAACCAGGACTGCTGCTGTTACAGGTTTTCCTCTATTGTAGGTACAGCTTTAGTGGTGTGCTCCTCTGCCTTTGGTGAGGTGTGATCATAAGGTGTGCTCTGAGCTCCCGCAGCCCTCTGAGCTTCTGCTGCACTGCAGCTTCACAAATTTGAGTGCACCTTTCTTTGTGAGTCTTGGCCCATCCTGTCCAAGGAGAAGAGGATATCATTTCCAGTGATCCCAGAGGGGCTTTGAGTTGAAAGATTGAATAGGAAAGGGAAGAAGATGTCGAGAAAGGCAGATGAAATCAGGAAAGAAGATTCATGTTCAAATGTGCCAGACTTTTTTTTTTTTTTTTACTGATGCTAGGTTTTTGTAGAGCAGTGTCTCCTATATTTTCAGGAAACAGTATCAGCATTTAAATGTTTTTAAAAAAATTGCTTTGCCTTTTTATTTAAAGTCAATTTTTTTGACCTTCCAGAAACAGAAACTTGATTAGCTGATGATTATGATAAATGATTTCCTGAAAAGTCAAAAGGACTCAGTTGAGACGATATTTTTTTTTTATCATTTTTGTTAACTAAGAGTAATCAGTTCAACATGTTGTTATTTCTCTTTGCTGTCTTTCACTGCACATTTTAGTTAAGATTTGGACTTTCTGTTAGCCATTTTGCAAAGTAAGTACACAGATATGGCTGAAATAGATCAATTCATGGCCTATTTAATCCACTGTCCTGCCTTGCACAGTAAAGAGTGGCAAGGGCTCCAGGAGGAGTTGCAGCTGTGACTCCTACGTAGGCACTGCTTTTATTCCTTGCACTTCTGAAATTTGCTAAAGCCCTGAAAGTTGAGATTTAACAAAATACTTGAATAGGATGTTGACATTAAATACTGTAGTCATCAACATTGTCTTCTCCATGAAACTGAACAAACTGATTTGTTTCATTTCAGATTCTAGTCTTTGCAACTCATAATGGGCAGGTATCTGCAGTCCTTCATGCCCCTCAAGAAATGAGAGCTGGCAACAGAGATCACTGTGCTCTAAAGCATCTGTGAAAGTGCTACAATCCCACAGAATTAGCGATTTTGATCATTATATACAGCATATTGATAACCCTTAAATGGCAGAGGGTTTTTTTAATTAAAGAAAAACCTAGACCCTAACAGCAAAATCAGCATACGTGTCTTCAGTGTTGATGTTCTGTTTGTGCTTTTGCTTCAAGAGGCAGATAAGAATGGATGAATATCTGTTATTAGAGACATCTTGTTGTAGTAAAAATCATAACCGCCTGGAAAGTTAATGTGTACGCACAGGTTAGTTGTATGTAAAAGCCTAACTTTGTCTTTTATATTTTAATTTTAGTACGTGTATCTGCTGAATTTTGCTCTCCACTTCTTTTCAAGTCCTCTCCATTTTTGCGTGCAGCTTTCTGTATGGTAGTGTATAGTAATGTTTAGGAATCTTTTTCATCACCTCAGTAGGCAACAATGCCACTCTTGTTCTAGTGTCTCATTGCACTGTGGCTGGTGACACTTGGTTAACATGTTATCTGGTCAATGAGGAAGTTCTTAGGTTGATACTTAGATTGCTAGGTTAATGCATTGTTTATATGAATACTAGCAATTCAATATCACACATACAGGCCTATACTTTTAGTCTGTTCTGAATGCAAACAGCTCTGGTTTGTTTTCTATCTACTCATACTGAGAAACTTAGCTTGGAAACAGGATTTCCTTTTCTTGGCAGCTTAGATCTTGCAGAAGTGGTAAATCCTGTGATCAAAGCAGGAAGTCTGAAGTTTTTTTGAAAATATGAGGTCCTGATTGCTGCTTATTAAGAAAACTGAATTTCTGTATTAGCTAACAGGAATTTTAAAAAAAGTAACATGATGCTGAGACCTCTTAATTACAAGCCCAGGGTTTTTAATCATCTGACTATCAGGTCTGATTTGTTTGTACAATTTCTTTGAAAATTATCAAAGTAGTGTTGTGAACTGTAACCTGGCAGCTTTTCAGAGATTAAGGCATCTGTGCAGCCTAAAAAGATATGTTCCAGAATAGTAGACTGTTAGAGATCTCAAAAAACATGCTTGGACTATTGTATATGCAGATGAAGTTATGCTTTCCAGTATCTAAGTGAGCATGGTGTTGATCACTGGTCAATCAGGGGTCACTCTGAACACCTCAGGTAGTGGGAAGACTAATAATGGGTAAAATTTCGATCTTGAATTCAGGCCAGTGTGAGCCTGCAGTAACTCTACTGAGGACAATAGGATTATTCTGTTTATATCCAAATAGACGATTATTGAATTAGTTGGATAAAAGAAAAAGATTAGAAACCATTGAACTGAAAATATTTGGCTTTATTAAGGATGTTGAAATCAATGTTAAATAATCAAAATTGAATGAATATATAAAGACAAGTAATAGCAACAGCCTGTTTTTCCTAGCCATTTGGATGTGACTATCAGTGTAATGCTGAGATAGGTGTTTTTCATCTGTGTTGGAACATTCTTTGAGGAAGCATTGAACATTAACACTGTATACCCAAGCAATTTTTGCAATTTAAATGATGACGTGTTCTGTCAGGAAATGTCACTTCAGACTGCCTGCTGGCTGTCAGAGAGTTAAATATTGGAGTTGGATTCTAACAGGGCCAGATGATTTAATAACCCATAACAGCATTAGTAGTTATGCATGCTAAGATAAAGGTTATCATGCTTTGCTGTATAAGCTGATTGCTGTAGGGACCTGTGATGCCACTTCCCTCCTCTACTCACTTTAGAACAGCGCAAGAGCTAGTGTCATTAAAGGGATAGAAAGGTTTTCTTACAGTCGAATCATCTTTGTGAAAAGAAAGATAGTAGACTTAAAGGTTCAGTGATCTCAGTGTGTATAGTGAATGTTGCATCACTTCATCTGTGCCACCAAGATGCTTGCAACGCAGAGGTGTTACATGAGGGCTGGCACAGCACCATGCAGAGGTAAGGTGCTGTGCTGGACACTATTTCCAAAAACATTATTAAGATAAAGTAATAGGAGGAGCTTCGTATGAGTTAGAGAATTTAGAAGTGAATTAGGAACTCTTAATCTCCATGTCAGTACAGATGGATACCTCGATAGGGAGAATCTGGTAAGCTTTTGGGAAAAAATGCATGGAACTGCCATACTGAGACTATTATAAGAACTAGTCAGAGCTGAACAGCTTTAATCTGTTTGTTTACTACTGAAAGAGTGCACACAAGGAAACATGGAATAAAAATTGAATTTATAAGTGAGTAAAATGTTTCCTGTTTTTGATTTAGCATGCTTTTTGTAATAAAATTTGCAGTCAAATAGTGGTGTGAGAGAAGGCAGCAGAGTATGTGAGCCAGATACAGTCAACTAGGCGGAAAAAAAAAATGTGCTTCTTAGTATCTGTTTATTCAGAACTGGCTGCAATTTCATGTATGTTCTCTGTTGATCTGGACTTTATGAACGAATATTGAACAGAAGGTACCATGGTGTTTTCAGAGATTATTAGCTGTAGCTCAAACACGCTAGTTCAGTAGCTGAATATGTGCTGAAATGTATTATACTCTGATAACCAGTCTGGGTATATAGAAGATTTCATTATAGTTAGATGTTTAGCGCTGAGGGGGGAGCTGTTAACCTCAAATATAATTACCTTGTCACTCAAAATATTTGTTCTCAGTCGGTTTCCCTCTTTACAGTGCTACTTTTTTCCACATTTTGGTGTTAATCTGTTTCCTTCTTTACATTTCCTTTTTTTCTTCTATATTTCTGTAATAGGCAGGTGAAGGAATATTGGAAGCGTTGCATTATTGTTTACTGTATATTGTCCTTGCAGTAAAATGAAACATGGGTTTCTTAATAAAAGCAAAACAATAACAAAAAACACCCCCACCTTTGTTCTTGTCTCAAGCCATTTAGAGTTGAACTTTATCCCTCAGTGTATATTTAACTGGAAAATTGGAACCTGCTTGGGCTGAGATGTGTTACCGAGTAGAATGCCCTGACTTCTGTGGGCTATTGCTCTGATGAGAGCAGTACGTCTGTCTTAACCATTTGGTGCAGTGGGGCTACAGGCATCTACTTAACATCACTCACTGTCTTGAGCAGCAGATACTTCAAGGAGACTTGGTGTGTGAATAAGATAAGCTTCATGCTTATCTTAATGGATATTTACACATTTAATGGATAAGTGAAGCAAAAATGTCCATAGATTTTTTGCTTCATTTTTCAAAAAAAAAAAAAAATTGGTAGAGGATTGTATAGGGACTTGGGTTCTCCCCCCCCCCCCCCCTGCGGATTTTTCCCTCTTGGGGGCTTGGAAAAACAAGGCACAAAACCTAGGGCTTGGGGCAGGCCTGAAACGTCCCCACAACTGCAATGCCCCCCCCCCCCCCCCAGC
>Ga0181612_172822_pt1 | contig 14600 bp, 7 predicted proteins | sample HoacroProtozoa21_FD_119630 | JGI IMG/M metagenome (GOLD analysis project Ga0181612, IMG submission 119630) | Hoatzin crop microbial communities from Cojedes, Venezuel. Combined Assembly of Gp0051906, Gp0051904, Gp0051908 | reverse complement strand
TTAATGTAAAATTGAGAAGTCATGTTTGTTTGTGTTCTTTTCTGGTGTAAGCAGGTGACAATCCTTGTTCCCATCTTTCATTCTCTGCTATGTGACTTAGCAATAATAAACTCTTCCTTTAAGCTCAGTAAGGATGTTCATAGAAACTTTTTATTGCACCTCCTGTGTTTTAACTGGAGTTCAACTGTTCCTCACTGCCACACAGTGATAAAGAGTAGAGTAGTCCATCCATCACTGCTTTAATTTAGTGACTTGAAGGAAGTGCCTAGTCTAGGAAAGGAGCACACAATACAGTTTGAACACCCTTCTTCAGGCCATTTAACATCAGGGGAGGCTCCTGATGACAGCTCTTGGTGTCCTGGTCCATCTTCATAATGAAGATTATTTGGAATGGTCTCTGTAACTTTCTAGGATTATGTCACCTTCCTTCCTTTTCAGTTTCACAGTGAATTTGATGCTGCTGAAAAGTGGCTGTTTTGAGAGCTTTGGCAACTGTAGAGAGTTTGTTGATCAAAGACATAAGGAACGGCACCAGCTTCTTACTGGTCCTCCCGTGTGATATTCCTTGACCAGAAGAACAGTAAAATCTGGAAGTCCATGTAATTTTGAGCACTGCATTTTTTTTCGTACTTGTAGTGCTTGATGGAAACAGTTGTAGCTTGATGCCATTGCATTTTTTTATGACAAGATTTCAGTTGGCAAATTGCAACCGGTGCTTGCTCTTGCTCCTGGATCCAGATGACATGGATACAAATTGCCAGGGTGAATATATAGGCGAATATGCCAGTGGAAGCCAGACAGAATGATAGCCTGAGTCTACCACTGGTTCATTGTACTGCGTACAGATTGCAGCAGTTTTTCCTGTTAACGTCTCCCACACCAGTCAGCTTGACCAGATACAAGGTCTTCGATGGATATGATTTGTAGAAAATGTAAAATCCATATGGATATGACTGTGGATAGAGATCTTTTTGTAGGAGGCTGTAAGGGCTTGATTGGGTGTGTCACCATTTCTCTTTCTCAGTAAAGGTTTCCCACTTTCCAAATTCTCTGAAACTACTAGATTTTGTCTAAAATGGCACTGCATTTTTTTTAAATCCATTGTAATTACCTGTATTTTGATTGTTGTTAAGAAATTTTGAGCAATAGAAAGTGTTCAAGTTTATTCCTGCAGCTGGACCAGTAATATATAAAAGCCTTGGTTTTATGATTTCTTAGCTTTAACGTGAATTAAACATACATTGCACTTTCTGGAGAAGATGAAACTGGATTGGTTAACATGATAGATTCCCACTGTATAACCTCACTGATTTCCTTTCTAACAATGTCAGAGTACTCAAAGCCTCACTCACGTAGGAGGCAGAGCTCTTCAGCACTCAATTTAACCATGAACTTATTGTTTGTGTCCCCATTTCTCCGATGGACTCCGGTATCACCTTGGGCAAACCACTTCATTTTTCTGTTCCCCAGCTTGCATATCATAAAATAGGCTAACAGTACTTTACTCCAAAGAGCTGTGCATAAAAAATTCTCTCTGAAAGCAGTAAGAGAAGGGTATCGCTATTGTTATTGATATTATGTATGTATTATAAGCAACATGTTGTTATGGTTTTATGCGTCATATGAGTAGACTCACTGAAGGCACCAGAACTGTTTACACATTGAAAGTGGTTTGCTGGACAATGGCCAGAAAATAGGGATGAACCTATAACTAGTAGATATTCCCCAAGGCATTTAGCAGCGGGAATTATGGTTCAGAATGATGTTAGGAGGGTGGATAGATATATAAATAATTATCATCAGGATTTAAAGTCATTCGGGAGGCATAGCCTACTTTACATGTAAACAAAATGTAGGTCTTGAGGGAGTCTGTGTCTCAGCTAAATCTGCTCATGTATAAATCCTCTTTTTTAGGCTTTATATTTTGTAATCGTTGTAATTTAAATTCAGCTACAGTCCACAGGATTTGCACATTTTACCACCATTAAGGAAGTCAATAGGAGCTGTGCATCCCACTCACTGTAGCTGCCCTTCGATAATTAACTCCTCCCCAACTCCTAAATCCAGAGTCAGGCGCAGCAACAGCACTTGAGACAGCCTTTGAGAGCACGCAGCCTGGGAATAAGCACACGAGGGATAACTAATTCAGCCGTTTTGTATTTGTCTTCTTTCTTCGGTCTTCCTCTCTTTCCTGAGATACTAAGCTGCTGCCTTTGTTGTTGCTGGGTAAGCAACCACTCCTGCAATAATCACAAGGTTGGCCCATCCCCTGCTGACTGCAGTGCCAGGGGATCAGACTGCCAGGCTGCATGTTCCCTGAACCCCTCGGTTTCCTTCTGATGTTTGGTTGGCATCCTGCCCATCATGCACATTGTGTAGTATTAACCAACTGCGTGTGTTCTCCCAGCTGAACAAATTCTTCCGACCAAATTCATCGCTGAAATAAACTGATACTGGGAGATGGGTCCCCAGAATATAAAGCTTTCCACCAGAAAAATATTCCATTCTGCTATTATCCCTTTTTGTAGTTCCTTCAAGTGTTTTCATTTTATGTTGAGAAAGTTGTGATTGTTTTGTAGTAAACAACTTTCCAGGAATGACAAATGTTCCTTTGCCCATTGAAAAGAGGAGACAGATGTTCCATAGAGTAGGAAAGAGAGAGGAAAATACCCAGGCTTTTACAAATCAGCCATTTTAGAATTTTTTTCCTGTAGTTAAAAGTATAGAATTGAAACCTGCAGGAGAGGGAGTGTTGAACAATACTTCACCTCAGTCATCCCTGCTAAGTATTGTGATTGCCAGAAAGGGATCCTTAATATCTTGTTACACGTGGAGCGTTTTATTAACTCGGAGAGGCACTTGGGGATGGCTTTTTTTTCTCTCCTGGAGCAAATAGTAAAATTTGACAGGTAATTTTGTAAATGAAGACAGTAAACAGCTGTTGAAGATGATAATGTCTGAGTGGTTTTGTTGTTTCTATGAAAACTTAGTTACACTCATTTTAGATTAATTTTTCATTGTCTTCTGTTAAATGAGAATTGCTTACATGGCTGCGTCAAATGGAACCTTGATTGCTTTCCATCTACTGCCAAAACCATAAAAGACCCCCAAAAATCAAATGCATAAAAACATTTATGAGCAGTGATACAATAAATTGGTGCTATAGTGCATTTTAATTTGATAAATTAAAGTTTTGCATTGCAGTAGTTTGTGTTCATGTGTGAGAGAGGCTTATACATTAGCCATTTAAATTCAATACTGTGTGAAACAGCAGTAAAAGCAATTCTGGTTGCTATTGGGAGCTTTTGGTGTGGTGTTATAAAATTCCCCAAAAGTCTGAGATGCAATGGGGGACAAATAAAATTAAGTGTACTCATGGAGAAAGAAGTGTAAGGATAGTCTTGTAGCACAGCCACCCAACAAGGATTTAGAAGATAGAGCCTCAGTTTGCACATCACTCACAGATTCCCTGTGTCATTTTTGGCAGTGCTGCTCGGGAGTGTGGAAGGACGGGGTAACCCGCGCAGTCCAGGCACTCGGAATGGGCACTAGGTCCAGTTTCTAGCTGCTGTGGATACTTGGTGCGATCTGCAACAAGTCACTCTGTTACCTCTGGGCCTCGTTTTTCCATTTGTAAGTGGAACTAATAACCATCCTTTCACTCTTTTTCTGGTTTGTTTTGTCTGTGTGAGCCACGAGGTCTCTTGGTATGTGAAACCATCTTCCACTACGTAATATACCACTTAGCACAATGATGCGCCAGCATTCAGTGGAATACTCTAAAAAGAAAGAAAGGAGAACAGGTACAAAGAGTCCAAGCCATAATTCAGTCTTGCCTTGAAGTCTCTTAGGGGCATTTAAAGCTTCTGCTGACTCTCTGCATATGGGTGATTTCACCCAAGATGGATATTTCTTTAAGTCTGAGAAAGTGGTTGGGATCTATTGTTCGTGAGTTCACAGAAGGAGCAGGCAAGTGTGAATGAATGTCATTTGTTTTGTTTGTTGAATCATACACTTAATAACACTTGAGTCCTGTTACGACCTTTTACAGAATTTTGTTTTGGCATAAATGTCAAGAAATGCAGCCGGGAATGAAAGTATTGATAAATGTATTGCCAGGATTTAAATAGTAACTTAGACTTGCTGGAGAACAGATATTTAGGCAGCCTTAATCATTTTTGAAACATTTCTCATCGCCCAGTCCTTCAGATAAATACTTCTGAAAATGTTTCTAAATGCACATTGTTTTCCCTTTGCAATGCTTCAGACAATGAGAAGCATTGTTCAGGAAGGGAAATCACTGCCTTTTTAACAAATTGACATTTCAAAGTTCACTGCAGAGTCATTTTTTTATAGCTTCTTCACCCGAAAAAGTTCAACTCGGATGTGCCAATACATTTTTAAGGAGTACCTGTTTTTCTTCTATTGAACCAATTCTCTTGACAGGCTTAATAGAAGGACAGGCAAGACAAATGACTGGTGTGAGATCATACAGTTAGTCCATGACCCCAGAAAGGGTTTTGACACAGACTCTAAACACTAGACCACGTGGTGCTTCCGTAAGCCAACAGCGCACAGCTAACGGAGATGCCTGCCGCTTAACCCGGGGCCAGTTACCAGAGCTTTGAAGTAGGGCGAGAGAAAGGGCAGCAAGTGAGCAAGGAGACTTGATCTGTAAATAGAAGATCTGCTCTGAATCCTGTTTGGCAATGTTCCCCTGCATGGAAGGGCCCACTGTGGTTAATATCATAGGAGGTTGACAGTAGATCTTGGCTAGCTAAGGACAATGTAAAGCTAACGTATAATTTGAAAACTGAGAATGGGGAAGGGAAGTAGGTGTAATTTAAGCTTGACAAATTCAGCCTGTCCAACATGTTTTCTTGCTTCTCTATTACTTCCCACGGTATATATATGTATACACACACATACATACGGCATTTCATTCACAAGTTCGATGTTCTCAGTTCTTTGGCTTGTCACAGATGTTTTGGTGCTTGCCAGTAAATTACATGAATGGTTCCAGAAGCCTTTCTTTTCTATCTGCTGGCATAGGTAGAACATGGAAGTAGCGTACGATAATTTAATACAGCCAGCTAAGATATTCTCTGTTTTTTCTCTTCCCTTTCTCTGTCTGTTTCACCAAGACATTCTGTGCACCAGTTCATCAGCAAGGGGAATCAAATAAAAATCCACTGATGTCAGGAAATAGTGTCAATTTATACTACGTGACATCTGCTGAGGATGAAGAGACAAACCCTGACAGCCTAGAGCACCTCTTACTTCCCAGTATTGCCTTAGACACAATTTTGTCTTTATATTTGAATATCTGGAGCTCATTACTCCTGTAAATCCCTTTTTCTGTATTCAAAACGCTCCATCTGCTTTGGGAAACCCTTTAAATTAGTCAGAAAGGCCAAGTCTCTTTATAGAAATAACTGGATAGCACGGACATCCTATCTGCAAAAATAAAAAGTAACTTCCTGGTGAAATGTAATTCTTGGAAGAGTTGGCAGTGTTGCTGAAAGTTGTTAAGAAAATATTTGTCCGTTTTCAAAAATCTTTTAGGTTGAATGTCACATAGATGTGAGCATGTTTAGAATATGTAACAGACTCTGAACACCATCCCATCCAGAATATCTTAACCACTTTCTTTCAGATAGGAATTGTATGTTCTGCATTCAGCGTCAGTAGAGTATTTGCAGCGATTTATAACCCGTATTTGACAGTTCTGTATGGACCATGTTGGCTTAGCACTGCTCCCTCACCAGAGCAGCAGAGCTGAATACTCCTGGAAATTCAACTCTTAATGTCAGATTGCTCTACAGATTGCTCTTAATGTCAGATTTTATCTCTGTGTTAGCCAGAATTTAAGTGAAAATTTTTATTCAGGGATTTTAGCATGAGTTCCATTGAACCAATAACATCTGCGTTTCTGTTGCAGTATCGAGGCACCATATTGATCAGGGTATTTCAGGCACCGTATTGCTCAGGGTATTTCAGGTAACCTGAATGATTCGGGCCACCTAATGATTCAGGTCAGTTCAGCTACAGCTGTTTCCTTAGTTTGTGACCAGAAAAATTTGGGCACAAACATGTGTACTTCTCATGGCCAAGCATGGACAATCGCTCAGCCATGCACATTCCTGAAATCTCTCTGTTGAAATAATTGCCAGGTAAAGAAAGAATTATGGTTTGTTGTCCAGTCCTTTGCAGCCTGATATTGAATAATCTGCCAAGTGATGCAAAATGTAGGGCTTGTCCCAGGTGAAGGTGATGACAAAGGTGCAGAGCGAGGAGAATCAGACTGTGACCCCAATTCATTGAATTAGGGGGAGGAGAGGGACAGCAAAAGGAACACCTCTCTCGGATGCAGTGCAGCCAGGTCATCTCTGGGAGCAGAGCATTACAGTTGGTGGAATATTCAATAGCAGCCTATGAGCAGCTCTCTGCTGGTGGAAAAGGTCATCTCTTGGTTTGCCTTGGGCAGCAGAAAATACTTTGAAATTGCCCTGGCTTCTCTAAGCTGACAGTGCTGCTGGAGAGAGCGCCTGAGGGTATGAGAGAGGTGACAGTGGAACAGTGGCCCCACTCCCATCAAAATCAAAAGCAGAATGCCGATTGACTTGAGTGAAAGTAAGGTCAGGACCAAAGTGTGGCACATAACATATTTCAGTGTTGTCATCATACTGATTTTTCAGACGCAGGAGAATGGTTAGCAGTATTCACTGTACAGCTTCAAGAGTTTTGAGAGATGTTGACACAAATTTTAAAAGATGGATCATTTCCTGCACACTATGATTTCTGTATTTAAAGAAAAAGTGCTGCATGCTGAGGGAAATAATAATGTGTCCATGATTCACTCCTTTCATAATCCTGTTCTGAAGGGGATGCATCTGACAGATTACTACCACAGCAAAAATCAAACTAGATTAAGGTTCTGTAGCTGGGAAGAGGCTGGAACGCAAACTCCTTTTTATTTGTGCTGTTAATTTCCAAGACCACCCAGTCTAGTTGCCTGTCATCCTTCCCCCTTTTTCACCTTTTTTTCGTATTGCTCCTGCAAGCCTGCTTTATCAAATATGAATCCATGACAGCGTTCGTGGATTTTCTCTGCGTACAGCTATGAGTGTGTTTTCCCACTAGCAGTTCTGAGGAGAGCACAGCACAGCTTGGGCTGACAGACGGCTAATGGTTGTCCTTAAGGATTGTCTCTTCTCTGCCTTTCACACAGCTGTAGAGTCAGTTCTGCTGGTGTTCTCATACAGGAGCAATTAACAAGTGTAAGAAGATTTCTTAACATACAGACAAAGGTGTAAATGCGTTTGGATTACGCCAGTTGAACAGCATGCTGAGAGGAACTACAGGGGCTCAGCTGAGCGGGGTGGTTTTGGCAATCCCCAGTAACGTGGCCCTTTGCACTCATAAGGCCGGGCCTTCTGACCTGGGGTTAAGAAAGAAATTGTTGATGACATCTGCAATTTTTAAAGTGTCTGCTGGCATCAGGCTTTTGCTTCCTGCAAAAGTAGTGGAGGCAGCATTTCAGGGGGCAAATTGAGCCAGGAGATGGCTGATAGACAAATTGGTAGGATTTGAGATCTAGAGATTTAGTAGAAAGATCATTAACAAGTAATTACTACTGATCCAAACTAAATCTTGTTTATAAAATGAAGGAAACCTTTATGTATGAAACTCACACCATTTCAGACCATCTATAGTGTAAAGTACAGAGTGGGATGTGGGCAGTTCTTTGAAAATAACCTTCACCCTTAAAAACTGGTGAAGAACCTGAGCACATGGCACTCTCACCTCAGTAAATCTCATCAAGCTTCATCGCCTCCTGCAAGTCCCTCCCAGGAGAAGAGGACTGTGAATCTGATAATGCACACTTTTGCGAGGATTTCCCTGTGGGATTGATTTTCTACTCTTTTCCTGTTCCATTTTCACTTAGAGAGAAGATAACGCTTAATTTTAGTTTCGAAATTAAACTAGTAGGCTTACTTGTCTGCTGGTTAGATTGCAGCAGCAGAAGAAAGCCTATCTGTGATTCAGGAGTGAGTCAGCAGACGTTCTCCTCAGCTGTAGTCTGGCTCACGGAGTTCAGCTCTGATACATGGATTTGTGCAGGACAAATTCCCACAGTGGTGAATTGCACCCCACGTGACTGCAAATCATTAATTTCCACTACTTCTTCCCAAGCATCCCAAAGAGCTGTTTCAGACCTGTGCTGCCATCAGCCTGCTGAGGACAGATTATGGTTTCGTAAGAAACACTGGGATCACAGGTGCGTTCTCTTACACTTGTGTGTTCCTCATGAACATGATGATTCCTGCTTCTTTGTGCTTTTTCTCATCTTGCTGAGCGTTGCACTCTAATCCCACGTGCCTATGCTATGTGTGCAGGTGAGCTTTTGCTCTTGGGTTTGCATTTCTTCAGAGCCTTGGAAAGCTGGACTTTCATCGGTCTAATTCCACCTGTCTGACCAAGCAACCTGTCGAAAGTCAGCAAAGAGCAGGTGTGGTGACTAATATTATTGAAGATTTCAATAACAAGGGGAAGTTTGTTCTGTAGAATCTTTTCTCCTTCTTTTTGACAGTGTCCCCTAAATGCCATTTATATAATTACACAGAAACTTATTTCAATTCACCTAGTGCAGAAAGGCATAGAAAGCAGGGTATAAAAAGGCAGTAATGACTGCTTGGAAAAAAATCACAGCAGATTTAAAAATCTTTGCTTTGGGCTGTGAGACAAATGTATAACTATATGGTGCATAGAGAGATGCTGTGCTAGACTGTTGTTTATTACTTTCCGCAATAAAAAAACTCACTGTTTTTGAAAGAGTGTTGTGATACCGTGTAGCCTGTGGTTCCCCCGAGCACTCCTACACTCTTCCTGCGGGTCAAGTTAAGATGAAAATTTTTTTCCTGGCAAAGGAAAGTCACCTCTGTACAGTGTGGCATTGCTCAACAGCCTCATCCAAATCCATTGTGTTTTCTTGCTTTGAATCGGGGCCTTATTTAGCAAATTTGAAACTGAAACATCCCAACAAATTAGACATAGCTATTTTCTAATTGAGGTGCTGTAGGGAAAAAGATTTGGACAGAACCAGAGGTGTCAGAATCATCGCTTCAAACTTGCTCTTGGAGTTTATCTGTAAGTGTTCTGTCAGTCGAGTAGGCACTTGCTTTTCTCACAGCCCATTTAACATTAGGATCGTGTCTCCTTCATTTGTCTTCGTGAAATATTGAGGACACATTGCTCTTCATGTGCCTGACAGTCAGACAGGAGCGTCTGCACTCTACCTGAAAACTGATGTCCGCTATCAGCTCTGAGAAGAAACATTTTAACTGCAAATACAAACATTCAGTCATCGTCCAAGGAAATCTTTAAAACGAAGCAGGCATCTCCTAGAAACTTTGATGAACGTTTTGCTTAAAGACAGTTTTTCTGCTATAGCAAGTATCTTTTGTATTTTCCTGCGTTTTCATCCGATTAAACAGAAGTGTCAGATAGGACTGCCAAGAAAAAAAGATCCAGGAGTTCTTTTCTCCACGCAGACACACGGAGTCTGGACTTGAAGTCTCCATCCTGCTGATGACAGCATTTTCATTAGTAGTAGAGAATTACCTTTTTCTTTTTTTTTAACTCCACCCTAATTGAACTGCTTTTGTCCCACAACTCACTTTTTTGCTCCAAACCAAAATATTTTTTTGTTGTGAAAATTACAACTTTCTTGAGGAAAGCAGAACATTAAAAAAAAAGAAAACCTTTTGGATAGAAACTGATGATTGCAATTGTAACACAACATTATAATGTTGCAGTGGGGGAGAAGTCAATGATAAATACCTACAGTACCCTCAGTACAGTGGGCATAAGGAGAAGGAAAAATACAAGTATCCAGAAGTGAAAGGGTGAACTTGCTAAGGAGATGCTGAATTATGCAGGAATCCAAACATAGATAGTTGGTGTAATCTCAAATCTATCAGCCTTGACAGTATCCTTTTAAATGACTCCTTAAAAATGTTAATTGCACATCATAGGCACTTCAGCAATGACATTTCTGCCATTGAATGTCATGGGGACATTTTTCCTTTTATTATCCTTGAACAGAAGTAGTGAACTACTGGAGTTAGCCGCCAAGTAACTGTATCATGAAATGTAGTGGATCTACCACCAATATTTATGTTGGTTCTGCTTTTAATAAGCTTCTTTTTAAATTTACAATGGTTGAGATCTGTGGATGGTGTTAGGAAGGCAGTGTTGTTAAGCTTTGCTTTATGAAGTGTAAAATAAAGGTTTGTCCATCAGAATTCCAGAACTACAGATGCTGTAAGTCCTGGGATCCGTGATTTTTGTAAAGTTGAGTAAGAGCTGGTTTATAACTGCAGACTGAAGAAGTTGGTCACATTTTTGTCTAATTTCCACAGGATATTAACTAGTGTCAGCTCTTTCCGCCATACAGTTTTGTTTTAAACATGCAGAAAGAAGGGGAAGGGAAAAAGAAATGGAAAACAGATAGGGAAGAAGAAGGGAAAGGCAAAGTGGGATAAAACATCCCAGCAACCACTGCTGGCATTTTAGAATTTTCCACTGTGAACTCAAAACGGAGATTGTTTGTCTAAGATGGCTCCTGCAGCTTGCTCTCCCTCTTTACCCCTTCAGGGGAAGTAAAAAGATGGAGAGAAAAAACTAAAATTTCCCTTTTTGTTGCTGTCTAACCTATATTGCCTCTATCTTACTTTAGGAAACTTACCTGCTTTGTGGTGGGGTGTTTGGACGTTACCCAGTGTCAGATGCGCTGCCTTCCTGTTTTCCCCATCTCACTGGAGTCCTTGGTTAATGCCAGAGTGCACCTCATCCTACGCTTTGCTGGCATTGGGATGGGTTTTTTTCCCTGTCATATCTTTTGAGACAGATGTGGAAAGCTACATTTATAATGTACATTGAGGGGCATTAAATGTGTGTTCTTCCTGGATATCTAAACTTTTTTTTTTTAATGATTGCCATGTTGTGGCCAGCCTGACAATGCCAAAATAGCAAATGGGGGAACTGGGGAATGGAAGGCTTAAAGTGAGCAACACTGTCAAAACTCCCCCTCCCTCCTGTCCTTCACACTTCTCCATGCACAGCCTTGGTTTTACAGTACTTATCCCAGTTTTATACTGTAAACTCTGAATGCACTGCAGCAAAGCTATGCCGAGAGATGGTAAAATGTTCCTTTGCAAGTTTGACCTTGAAAGATCATACTGTATAGTTGCAGTTTACAGAGATTGTGAAAGAACAAAATATTATGACTCGGCATTGTGATGGTAATTTTTGGGCATATGCATTCAGGGTGGACCACTCTTTCCGGTTACCCAGGACAGTGTCCTGAAGTGTAAGTCTACATGCAAATAATCAGTAGAACTGAATTAGACCACTCTACCTGGCTCTAGTCTCCTGTCAGTGTTCACCTATGTCATTCCCATTTATGAGGAGTTTCAGCTGAGCTCAATGTATATCCTGCTGTTACTGCTCAGACTATCCTTTGCTTAGACTAGTTCGGGTTTTTGCTTTGTCTTAATTGTGTTTTACTTTAGCTTAGTAAAGACCATGTAAGCAGCATACAACATTAAAGAGAATTTTACAAGAAAAGAGTAGGTTAAAACAGCATATCATGTATTCTATGAATACTAATAAGGGGAATAATAGAGTGTAGGACAGGAGATATGACTTGAGATTGGGGAAAGGGAATACATTCCTCCTGCAGACTGCTCCTTAGTCAGGCCAGCAAAAAAATATTGACTTTCTAGAAATAGTTCCTACCTCTCCACCTTCCCCAGGCTGATATTCTCTAGCACTGGATTGTGCACAGTTATTCAATTCCCTGCAGCTTCTAATCTGAGGGACTCCACACAGAGTTTGCTCTGTGTCGAAATTGCAGCTGTTGAGCTTATTGCTCAGAGGACACAGCTCATTTCAAGATCTTTTACTCTCTATTCAGGCAGCTTCACAGACACCTAGCTCATCAGCTAAATTGGAGGTCTCTTCAGATAGCTGCCACCAACCAGTTGTTGATCATTGCTGCTGACCTGAAAAATCCCTTTACCTTCTTTGTGCACTTTAACTTGAAAAGCTATGGTCATGCCCAAGTGGAAGAGAGCCTGGGGCTGTCACCTACAAGCTTGACTTTTCATTGCCCCATGAGCTTTGTTCATGGTCAGCAAGTTTGATTAGTTTACCTTTGGGTTATTTTATTCATTTTTTCACCATAATATTCAACACTTGTATTTTTTTTTTACTTTACTATGCCATTAAATGTGTGCTTTCTTTACATCCATTGCCTCTACAAAATGCAGCTATTTTATCAACTTTACGTGCCTGGTGAGTGATTAACTTTCTAGGTGTTTTTCCAGTAGGCAAGTGCAGCTACCCTGTTCAAAAGGAATGGGGATCTTTATGCACAAATATTTTTGGAGTTTCAAGCATAGCCCAAAAGCAGATATGCAAGCAGAGCAGTAAAAAAAAAAAACCCACAGTAAAAACTATAGGAACTGGAATCTAAAGACACCTGACTTGTAAATTAAGTGTGCGTATCACACATCTGATTTACGTATGCAGTTACATATAAATGTGGTTTGTCTTGCCACCTGATTCATAATGCAGTTTCATCTTCAGTTTGTTTCAAAACAGGTGCAAATGCCTGCACTTCATCTGCATGAGCAATACCTGGAGGGATGTTATGCATGGCAATCAGCAGTGAGGCTGCATCCCTGTCTTTGATCAGCGTGTCATCTGAGGGTGTAACAGACCACAAGGGTCTGGTGCAGTCCGATATTAGGAACCACCTATTCTCGGTATCAACTGGTCATGTCAACAGCAACTGACGCATCTTTACTGGAAGGCGGGAGCCTGTTTGGGGCTGCGTCAGTAACCAGACCCTGCTACATCTCTGTGCCATTTTGATCATATTTTCAAAACCTCCTTGCTAATTATGGGTACCTTGATTTTTTTTTCTATACCCTCGAGAATATCAGTTTGGCACCTGTGAGTGCACGCTCAAGAAATTGGTGACCTCTCTCTTGAGTCATGCTGCACTGTAGTTTCTGCAAGTAGGGCTTGATATGAATGACAGATGCAAAGAGGGACTGAAAGAGGAGGCTGAGTCCATCAAACTCATAAATGGATTTATTCAGTGGAGTACCGTGTTCTGTATCAGTTGCAGGGATACTGTTGCTTTATAAATGGAATAAACCCACACGCAAGATATTTGTTATCAGATAATCTGTTATATAGACTGCTTTTTCAAAGGTGTTCTCCTGTCTCTGAATATGTTTCACTGGCTGCTCCCAAACTACTGAAATAAACAATTAAAAGTGAATGATAAAACATGCTTTTGTGTGTTTGATCTCATCTGGCTGCTTTTAGCAGGCTGGAAGAGCCATATAATCCAATGCTGATGATCAAAATGATTCTGACTTCCTTTCTCCATTTGAAAGCACTGGGTTTGGAGTGAATCTCTCTGAAAATCTCTGCCCAGAGTCTCCTTTCCAGTGATGTCCCTTGGAAGATTTTCAGTGCTTAAACATTAGCTGTCTCCAAAAGAGGAAAATACTGCTTGCTTACAGTGATTCTGGAGAGATTCCAGCACTGAATGAATACTAAGTAGAAAATGTCCTTCTCAGAGGCAGGAAGAGATGATGAATCACTGTGAAAGCTTATTTCTTGACCAATCTGCCTATATATTTTGTTATCTGAAATTATAATGAAGACATTAGCAGACTAGTATCTTGCGCAAACTGAATGGAAAATGAAATAAAGGTGGGAGATGACGGTAGCTCAGCACTGGGATTTGCATGTAGCCTTTACACGATGGCACCAGTATGAGGCAGAGGGTCTCATGCCTGCTTCCTTTGGGAAAAGGGAAAAATCAATCTCATCTGCCTTGTGCTGGGATGTGAGGTAGTATCAGAGAAGACTGATGAGCCTGCTATCTTGACTGCAGCATTTATTGGTGATTAGTGACTCTGAAAAAATTCTCTGCATAGATGGAAGAATTTGGTGAATTATTGTGATCCCCAGTCAGGTCTCCCTCCATTAGCGTCTGTCTCATTCAGCTTTCTGCCGGACCAAGAGAGAAGCGTTTCTGTTCTTCTGTAGTCTAATTAGCAACATGATTTTTGCTGTTTGTTCTAGGGTAGCAGTTAATGTCACTGAGATTAGCATCTGTGGTCAAGGTTTGTACAGAGAAATCAGATAGATTCCACATACTCTTAATTTTTGTTTGAGACTAGAAGTTATGATTCACATTGTTCAACTGGGAAGGAAAGGCAGAGAAAGATCAAACCCCAGGCTCTCACTACCTTATGCCACCCAGACAGTGCATATTTCATCGGCTAAGAATTTCCCTTGCAAGCGGAAGCTCTCTGCATACTGCAGCAGTTGAACCATGTGTGGTCTTCTGACTCTTTCCTACGTGGCATGTGGTTGAACCCAGCTGAGATACTGGGCTGCAGGACCAGCATGATTAAGGTACTGTATTCAGGTGCGTTAAGTAGCAGACAGGCACCAGAGGTTTTTTAAAGCTCCATGATGCCTAATTCTTATTGATTTTATTTTAGCTG
>Ga0181612_138276_pt1 | contig 14602 bp, 7 predicted proteins | sample HoacroProtozoa21_FD_119630 | JGI IMG/M metagenome (GOLD analysis project Ga0181612, IMG submission 119630) | Hoatzin crop microbial communities from Cojedes, Venezuel. Combined Assembly of Gp0051906, Gp0051904, Gp0051908 | reverse complement strand
TTGTGGAGTCTCCTTCTCTGGAGATATTCAAGACCCACCTGGACAAGGTCCTGTGCAGCCTACTGTAGGTGACCCTGCTTTGGCAGGGGGGGTGGACTAGATGACCCACAGAGGTCCCTTCCAACCCCTACTATTCTGTGATTCTGTGATTCTGTGATTTCAGCTGCAAAGATTTTGTTTTTCAGTGTTTCTTAATTTTTCCATAACAGGCCTTGGAAAAACATCTGGGGGAAATTAATATTTTATTTTGAAAATGCCCAGGCCTTTCCCCCCAAACATTCTAATTTTTAATGTTGCTCCTGTGTTGTAGTGCCTAACAAATCATTTTTTTGCTTAGACCAAATTTACTATTACATCAGCTTGCTTCTGATTTAAAAGATCAGTTAAATTGACCTTATAAATTTAATATGTAGAAGAGGCAAATGAGGTCCTTCATGTCTATAATAATTTATCTAGGAATTTAATAGTTTTTTTAAAAAATATTGCTGTTATTTAGTATAATGTTACACATTCATGCTTGTTCAGGACTGTATTTCTTCTCTTGTTCCACAGCTTTGCAGTCATTTCCCAGCTCGCTCTGTTGGTTTCCCTTCAGTCTCCTGTTGGAGTCTGCTGTATTTTCTCCTAATACTGTCATCCTCCATCCTTTTCTTAATATGTTTTTCTTGTATCTCTGCTACCTAAAGCTCCTATTTATCTTTTACCAACTTGGACATAAATTAACACAAAAATTTCTCCAGAAACTGTTGTCTTGTTATTTACAGTTTAAAGAAATTGCAGCAGACCACAAAAGTACAGAAGGTGCTAAGGTAGGACAGCTGAAATTCAGATATTTGAATGTGTCATCATCAGAATGCATGCTGCATAATTTTTTGACAGTAACTTAAAGATGCACTTCTGGGGATACTTATCATTGCTAAGAAGTTTGCTGCCTGTCTCCAAGGGTGTGCTGACAAATAGATGTCAACCTGACATGAACTTGGATCTTCCTCAAAGAAGAATAGATTTCTAGGTCTGAACATGGAAGTTATTTGCTGAGCCAACTTTGAACAAAGATATTCCTGAGGCATGATGGTGACGACAAAGTATGAAACGTGCTGAAAGTAACTTTTCAGAGCTTGTTCACAAAGCAGCTGTGATTTTAAAAGCTCTTCTTACTGGACAAGGTGGAGTCATCTCCACAAAAGCCCTGTCTGTCTCATGTGGGAATATCTCATTTGGGAACTGAAATGGGCCTTAAGATGAGACTGAGCCTTAAGATGAGACCTGAAAGGTCTGTGCTTAGGGCATATCTAAATATGCCTACATATCTTGTCCAAAACCAATGTGGCTGCCAAGTGTGTCACAAAGGGGGATGAAAAGATGTGAGTGCCCCCTCTTTTACTGCAGTTAACAGCCAGCTCAGGATATCAGAGACGGTTCAGCTACTGAAGTGGACTGATTGTGGAGTAAAGAGTCAAGGACTGGTCTGCAATAGAGAGAGCAAGTGCACAGTGTTTGGCACTCATGGTACTCTCACCTGGGAAAGGAAAAGCTGGGGTTCGGATTCCTGACTGCTCTGTATTTTGCATTATATAGCTGTTGACCAATAAATGTAAGCAGTCCAGGGAGCACAGACCACAGATTCTTTGGCTTTTCCTTTCTTAACACCATTGTCCAAACCATAACGAGAGAGAATCATGCTCACTGTCACTTCTGGCCCTGGTCCACTCAATCCGTAATGGTACCAGGCAAAGAAGCATAACTTCAAGAGGTCATACGGAGCCTATCTGTACTCCAAACAGCATGCGGTCTGGTGGCTGGGAAGGTAGAAAATGTCAGTCTCTCACACAACAAGTCATTGGTCTCAGCAGGAGGCCCGTAGCACTTTATTTTATAACATTGGTTACAATACAGCAGCAGTACTGTTGTGATGTCTTTCACTGCTTATACAAACGTAGCGTTATACAGTTTCTTGACAGAGGCAGGATGAACTAACAAGTAAAAGGGGTTGCACTACTATAACTGGCTCAGTTGATGTAAGCCTCAGAAAAACTATTTGAAGAGAATCAGCCCTTTTTACTAGCACATTGAAATCTTTGAGATATTTTTCTGCTAGAAGTCCATGCTCTGGAAAGATTCAGATGCAAAATTACTATACGGGTTAAAGAGAAGGCAGAAGTAGTCATTAGAGCTATGGGCAGCACAGGCATTTTAACAGCTACTTAGCAAATTTTAAGCAGCCACATTGGGGGAAATGGTTTAAGGAAGAGTTTGATGCTGCAGATAGATACATAATTTAGAGAGAAATAAACAAGAGGTCACTAGCATATAAAAGCCCTGAATGTTTGCTTGTTAGTAATGGGAAAGAACATTTGCACAATACATGGACACTCAGTTCCTAAAAGCAACACAATCCATATGAAATAAATTTTGTATAAAACAACTGTAGAGTAATAGTGAATGCTGATATTTTTAGGTATTCAGCAGCTGATCCTGTTGGTCAAATCAACCCTGTTTTTCTCTGGAAACATGCTGTAAGGGACTCTCTTCAACAAAACTAAAATGTTACTGCTAAAACATTATTTTACTTGCATTTCCCATACTGCATATGTGTTATTGGATAAAGCATGTGAGAATATGTTTGCATGGCAGATGCTCTACAAAATAAAGCTGTACTGTACTTTTCATTTGCCTCTAACAACATCTTGGAAGTTGGGAGATATGCCAATAACCATGAGGCAGTTATGTTGTTGGGATAAACCACAAAGACTTTGCAAGCTTCTGCTATGTGATTTTCCTTCAATTGTAGTTAACAATCTAATTCCCATAGTGGTGTTTGCTCATTTTTACCACAACAGTTGACCTGATTTATTGATCAGAAAAAATGAACATAAATAAGTAACAGTTAAGTGAAAGTTGTGGAGTTCCAAGCAAGCTGTGGGGAAGAATCAAGCTGCATTTGGTCACCAGTGAGATTTCACAAAAAACAAGACCTAGCTAGAACTGGTGCTTCCTGCTCAGCACTTGTTCTTTTCTCTATGAAAATCATTGGAGCTTCTAAAATTATTTCTCGGTTGGATGCAAACTTACGCTGTGCTCATTTAATCCACTGTTCGGTGTCAATGCCTAGCGATGGAAAAGAGGTCACATGGGCCATTTATGATAATATTTTTTTAGAAAAACTCTTGTTCTGTGGCTACTGTCACCGCAGATTAGTTTATTACAACATAAAGTTCAACAGAAATCCTGCATGTCATCAGACTCTTGCTGATGGAGGTTTCTTGCCATGGATTTCTGGGGTGGTTTCAAACAAAATGCATGATTTTCTTAGCAAAAGGAAGTGAAAGAGATGCTCACCTCAAGGACACGTATTCTAGAACAGGTAAATTTTATCTACTTATTAAGCATTAGATAAAGGGTTTCTTTTCCCCCACAGAAATGTCAGTTGCTCAATGTAATGTGTTTATGTGTGTCCATAAAAAAATCATCCAGGTAGAAGTGAACATATTGCAGAGGACAAGAAAGAAGCAACATAATTTGCTTCATTACAAAGGGATTATAAAGAGAGGGAAGAAAGACAGAGGGAAGACACAGATGCTTAGAATCAGATTCAACTTACTGTAAGTTGTACCCAATAGGAACAAATGCAGGTGAAGAACAGAGAGGCAATCTTGCAAGAGTTACAGCACACAGACCTTATAACACATTCGCTTTTAAGCATGGACTTGGAACCCATCCCTAAAACGTAAGCAAAATAGCTGTAAAAACCTTTGGCAAAATATTTCATACAACTTTTGTGGCTATTATGCATAGGTCACAAAAGTTCACCATTGTTATCTTTACCCCAACCCATTACAGGTCCCAGCCCTGCCAGAGGACCATATAGATTCCAGTTTTGGGTGGGATTTTTGTTTCTTCTATAAAAGATGAGACAAAAGTATATAATAAAGCTTCGCTGAAATAATGCCAAAAAGTATGTAATGCCATTAAAGACTGTCTAATACATATCCATGATGGAGTGGCATTAAGGCAACCTTAAAACTTATTATTTTTTAAGGAAATGTCATTGCTTGCAAGCTTGTCAAGTTTGTCATTGACACCAAGTTTGAATCTTAGCCTTTATGACTTAAATGTTTCTTAACCTCATTTAAAAAACACGTAATGACACACAGAAGTTAAAAATATGGTGACAGGAAGAATGTAAAAAAGATATATACAGAAGTATAAATGCGTATGTTGCTTCTGTTGATGGCAACGTTAATTGGAGCTGTGGTGCTGTGACTATTTAGATATAATCAAAATGTAAGAGCAAAGGCAATACAGTATATAGTTCTAAATCTAAGAGCAGGAGGCTCTGCTAATTATTGATTCTGTCCTCATGTCTACACATTTGGGATGGAATTTATTTCTACCAGAAATGTTCTCAGTCTTAATTAACTATTGATATACAAACACCACAAATCTTAGATAAAAGATACATTGTAGATTCAAAAAGCTATATTTGCTTCATCATCGGGGCCCTCTAATCACTGATGGCTTACTTCAACAGTTATATAGAGGAAATGCGCACCATATTGGATCAACCAGAAAAACAGTATGCATGATATGATTAGAGAAGTGACTAGCCTCTAGATGTAAATTCACCAGTTGTAAATCTTACGGTTAATTTTTTTTTTTCAGGCTGCTATGTACTGTTGCTACTGCCTGGACTATTTTACAGTGAGCTCTTTACAACAGGGAATCAAATCTCTATCCACATATCATGATGTGGCCAATCATTTTTCTTCTGCATATGAGTTTATGGCTGCTACCATATATCTGTCTTTTACTTGAGGAAAAAGCAGATGAAGACATTGGGTCTCAATCCAGATCCTCTTTTTTCTGTCTGGACTGAAGCACAAATGAACTTCAAGATTCAAAATAAAAATGAAACTTTCAGAGAAAAAAAAAATGTGTGGCAAAGGGGCTAATCTTTCATTGAAATCATACCTGGATTTCTGAAAACATTTTAGTTTACATTTTAGTGTACTATTGATCTGATGATATTTGAATGAATCAGGAACAATTTTTCCTTGAGAGACAGACTCTGTCCAAAGAAGGCATGATTTTGGATTTTGGTGTATCACAAACCATTCACCCCTGTCCTCCAAACTGCACCTCATTAAGGTATTTGTTATCATCTGCTAAAATAAACCCATCTCCTCAGCTGTGATGGTGTCATCACCAAGCTCCAAGCTAGGTTTTACACTGCAGTATGAGGCCCATGACACCACTCCAGAACCCTCCAAAGTATGTCTAGGCTGTATATTTCTCTGCCTAGTTTATAACTTGTAAGAACAAATTGCACTATGGGTGTAACAGCTTCAGATCATGACCAACTGATTATTAGTCAAAGTTACAAGATAAACAACTAATTTACCTTTATGACAGTGAAGGTAAAGCACTTGTGTTACTTTAAACAAGCTACACCAGATAAAATAACATGCAATGTACATCTGATACTTGTGTTCTATCTGTAGCAGAGCCTCCAGATTCCTTCTTGCAAGATCGCACCTGTCTTGGAGAACTAGAGATTTCCTTATGTGGCTGGCCAAGTTGCCAGAGTGATGCTTTGTAAAAGAAATCCCCGGGATATTGCATTGCATGTGGTTGTGCACTTAATTACCATGGCATACCTTATCTGCCACACCTTCTCTTTAAAACAGTAGTCCTAATTTTGACTTGTGGTCCTACAATTATACCTTCCCCATTGTGCCTAATAAAATTCTCTTTATTTGGTGTAGATGGAGGCATTGAGAACTGGCAATCAAGTTTAAAGAAAATCCTATTCATTCAGTTAAGAAGAAGAGTGATACCTGACAACCTGATTTTCAGAACTTCCCCCCTGAATATTCAGTATGTGAACACATCAAGATTTTATCCACCTGGCATTCGAAAACTAATCTGTTCTCCAACATTGTGCCTTAACAGAAACAACTTGCATCATTTACATACATTTTCAATGCTAACAGATGTATACAATTTTAAATTTTTTTAAAGTCAGATAATCTCAGAAGTATATAGAACTCAACAGTAAAATAAACAGAGCAAACTTGTAAGTGGGATGTTATGTCTATCAGTACGAGGTAACCCCATTACTTAAATCACAGAATCATAGAATAGTTTGGGTTGGAAGGGACCATTAAAGGTCATTTAGTCCAACCCCTCTGCACTGAGCAGGGACACCTTCAACTAGATCAGGTTGCTCAGAGCCCCGTCACAGTTGATATCTTCTTGTCACAGTTTCATTTCTGGTTAAAGAATAAATTATTCTTCTGCTCTTTGTTATGAAGATCTGTAATAGCTAAAATATGACAGAGGTAGAAAGGTGAGCCACAGGAGTAAGTTTTGTCCCCACAGTCTTTTCAACAGACCTTTGCTAGGAAGCGGTTTCCAATAACCTTACAGAAAGGACTGTTCCCAGTTTTGCCTTACAAGAAGTACTCCTGCGGATGGCTGTCCTTCATGTTTTCTAATTCTAGTGTTTTCTTGTTGTTAGAGGAACACTTTTGGTTTGTTATAAATTGGCCAATGTTGTTTTTTCAGCTCTAAAATGTTTCTATAGTAAATATTTGCAGAAGAAACTATAAAGCTTGCCAGAAAAATTATTCAACATTTCAACATATCCACTTCCCATCTAAATGTAGTACAGCTTGGACATATACCATCGAGTTTCAAGCAGAAGCAAACACAGCATGTGATTTCAAATCTGATCCGTCATTTTTTCTTGGCTATGAACCTTGGCATAGACTATTTTCTCCTTCTAATAGCAGAAATAGTATGCTAGAGAGTTGGTGTTTCCTTGTTAAAGAAAGAACATGGGGAGGGTTTGGTAAGTGTATAGTACTGACATTTCATTTGTGGCAACTGATTGTTTACTCTAAGTGTAATCTTAACAGAAAAATAAAACAATGATCAAGAATCTTATTAACTTGTACATAGGTTATATGAAAACTTCTAAAGCTTCATGCGAAAAGAGCACTGTCTGTGCAGAAGACAACCACTAAGTATAAAACTTTGGTAAAGAGTTACTAAGCATTTCTTTTAGGCATCATAATAGGCAAATGTCAAAATATAGAGGAAGTCCTCAAGCAGCATAACTGCTACGGTAAAAGAAGTGAACAGTGCAGTTAATTTTGAAATGTATAAATTGAGAAATATTAAACACCTGTTTATTTTTGATTTAGCATTAGATTTGCTACAAGACATGCTCCAGTGTAGTTTCCATTTTAAATGTCTGATGCAATAGACTTTCCTTCTTTGTGATGAATGTTCTGACAAAGAATTGGTGGTGACAAAGGTGTGTGTATTCTAGGTATTTCTGATGTTAGCATTTTTCAGCCAAGTAAGGCTGCCCATTTTTCTCGCTATTCCACCACAGACATGCTGGATGGAAATAGGTCTGTGTGAAACATTTTTTAGAGATAAAGTATCCAAAAGTATGTGCCTGCCCACTATGGTAATGACAGTAAAATCTTGTTTGGGTATACCAAAATAATGCTGCTAAATATACCTATTTATCAGAGGCATAAAATAGCGCTTATTCTATTCATCCAACAACATTTACATTGTGCAATGGAACCACAGTAAGGGGAACACTTCATAGCACCAGATCTCTGTCGAAACCGTGAAGTCAGGGGAAAAGGCCTCTGTGCAGAAACCCACTGTTCACAGCAGCTGAGAAAAGAAGAGTAAAAGCAGGAAGCAGTGCTCTGCAGTCGGAAGACCTGCCAGTCTAACAGAATTCCACAGAAGGGAAGTTGTAGATGTTGTTACCAGATATTCAAGGACAGGCCAGGTAGGCGTGGGAGAAAATCATCCAGACTGTGACAGGCCAAGTGATTCAAGAGCTTTTATGTAAATACCTGCTGTTTAAGAGTTTGTGTGAAAATAATTCTGCTGCGTATATCTATAGATAGAGAACTTTCTCTAATTAAAAACACTGGAATTTATAAACTCCAAGTCAGTAGCAGAAAAGTCAATGCAAAATGTATTCTACAAAATACAGTGGGGAAAAAAATGAAAAGAGGAAACAATTGAGCTCCTGTGCAAAACAGCAGTATTCTTTGGTGTTACTATTCCTTTGTTAATTGGGAAAATAGCAACATGACCCCACTTCACTCCAGAAATGGGTGGAAACAATCCAGCTCACAGCTATCCAGTCAGGCCTATAAACAAAGAAATCTAATTTTTATGATCACATTTACATACCATATTGAGACAAGTATTTGCCCGTGTCGATATTACACCCCTTCTTTTTGTGTAGATACACAGCATCCCACTGTGAGTTTGAATATGGCCGTATATGGCAAATCTCTAAAGTAATACAAAAAATGTACAGAATATTTAAAGCAATACAACTGAGATAAAAACACAATCAATGCTGCTCTTTTGTTTAATATGTAAATAACTGTGATTACTGTAGCCTCCAGAATTTTTTTTATATTACAGAAATTTTATCAGAAAGTGCCACACTAAGCTTTGATAGTTAAACTGCAACAAAGTGATAGGGGTTTTTGTTTTGGATCTCTGACTCTCTGGTTCTGCTGCAGTAGCACAAAGTGTTACTCTTGGTTTCATCACTGTACTAATCTGCCTAATTGTTGAAAAACAAAATTATTAAATAAAATGTAATCTTTCAGAGTTAACATATAAACAGAAAAACAAGCTGTGTTAGGAAACATCCAGAGCTTGTCAAACTATTAAGATTTTTCCACCTATTCTGCAAATGAATTATAAATGAAGATGATTTAAATGTGTTAAAATTATTCCTTCCCCCTCAAAGAAAAGTTTTGAAATTATTTCTTCTCTTGAAGAAAATAATTTCACATCAAAAAATGTTTTGCATTTTTTGATCTGTCACCTGTCTGTTTTGTTACATGTTACTTATTGAGAAAAGACTGAAATATTTTCTCAATTAAAAAAAAAGATTTTTGAAGAAGTGCCATTGGTAATTCTTTCACAAATTTAAACAAATAGAAAAACTAATTTTTCCCATCTTCTTCCAAACAGAACTGTGCACATGAGACCAATATTTCAAGAATTTTTCTTGTTTTATCACACTGTGCTTTTTTCTCCTTTTTTTTTCCAGATAGCAGTGTCAAAGGGCAGAGATTAGGAAAAAGAAATAAAGTCTTGAAAATTTAAAAGCATCTTTATAGGTAATGTTTTTTTCCAAAATAGAAGATGTTTTTCTAGACCGAGTCTTGTGCAAAAAACATCATTGGCCAAAATCATGGTTTGAAAGAAAAATTGGCAAAATCAGCCACTCTTAGTAACACCTGTTTACAGTTGTCTCCTCTTATTTGGAAATAATAGCTATACATTATTTTGCATAAATATTTTATTAATCTGGTCTCTTCTTTGTAAATATGGTGACCAAAGAGTTAATGAGTTTTTGGAAGGCATGGCAGTAGCTATGCTGGAGGGCACTGACCAGCTCAGAACTGCTCCAAGCAGCTGCAGCTCCATAGAGTTCCAAGGAATTGCAACCACTTACGCCAGATCTAAATATATCTGCATCTGAAGAGTTCCTATTAGCTAAAATAATCAGGCTTCAAACAAATGTGGGAGTTTGACAAGATTTCTGTCTCTGAATGGTTCGATTACAGCACTCTCCTGAGCTTTCCTTGAGAAGAGCCAAAACTAGTTCGGTCCCCACCTGTGACAGAAAGTGTTTCAATTTTCAGTTTTCTGATGAAGAAAAAAAAAACAGCCAAAGAAAACAGACCCTTTCCAGTAAAATCTTTCATCAAAATATAGCAGCGAGCAGTTGTGCTGTGTGAAAATATTTCTGTTGAAAGCTCCTTCAGCAACCTTTTTATGTGTTACATAAAGTTAACTGTTTAGCTATAGAAATAAACATGAGCATTTAGAATATTTAGTGACAATAGCATGCCACTATATGAAGTCCTGCAAACTAGCAGCTAATCCCTTGGTCTGCTTCTAGACTGACCAGTGGCCATGCTATGCATGGGCCACAGACAGGATCTTTTGCCCTTTTCTGCTTCTGTCCACCTTCTTCACGTAGACTGCACAAAAAAATAATAAAAAGAAGGTGTTTTTTTTTCAAAGAGTTTGCCTTTTGTTAAAAACAAAATGTCCTGGAAAATTCTTGAAATAATGCCATGTATGTAAAGTGTTGACCCAAGCAGATATGTAAATAGTCATAGGATATTATCACATTCTTCTGAACTGCCTCTATAAAAAAACTAAAGCCAGGAAAGGCTTTAGGAAAGGAAAGTAAGAGTTGTTCCCAACATGTTCCCTCAGACACTGGGTTTAGCGAAGGGTAAAACACAATGGTACCAGGGCTGCTCTGGACAGGAGTTTGGGTCAAAGCTAATAGGGCAGGCATGTCTGGGCATCCCTGAAGTTTACAGTTGCTCTACATGGCAGTTCACCCCTGCCTGTCTTTGCATCTGAACGTACAGCAGTCTCTGAATCAGATTCTGTTCACAATTAACAAAAATAAAACCAAATGGGATCAGGTTAGAGATCCTTCTGCTTTGTAACTTATATTAGCAGTGACCAGCAACAGATACTGAGGTAAAGACCATAAGAAACAGAGAACAGGGAGAGCAAACCTCCCTTGGTAAGTAGCTGTCCTGTTTCTAGGATTGTGCAATACTGGGATTTCCTGAGCAGGTTGCAGCTGGGCCATCTTGTTTAGCAGCACTTCATCGATCAATTCAGCATGAATTTGCCTTGTCTGTCTTTGAACTCATTTTTACTTTTGGCCTTCTCAACATCCCGTGGAAATGAGTTCCACGATTTAATTACGCATTGTGTGAAAAAGTACTTCCCTTTTGCTTAACTCTGCTGCCTGACCTTCTCGTTTTGTGTTCCCTAATTCCTGTGTTATAAAAAATAGTGAATTTCCATATCTTTTGAAACTCCTAGATCTCTGCTGAACCCTTCCCTTTCTCAGTTATCACTCCTCTCCCCCTCCATTGCTTTTTCCAAACTGGAATCTGAATCTGTTTATGCAGTACTGCTCAACAAACCCTACCAGAGAAGGTTAGCTGCCTTCTGACTGGACTGGTTGCTTGGCCTTGTCATGGCAATAAGTAATGTGGCTAGGATGGATATGTAATTTAATAAGCTTTTCTCTAACATAATAGAATGCCAATGTCTATCACCATTTCTCACCACAAAGGAGGGTTCATATAGAAGCGGTTTGACATTTCAGTACTGGAGTGCAGTTTGCTCCTTGGAAACTACTTCACCTTTATTTTTACTCCACAATTTATGGGGAAACTGAGCATTACCTTTCCCTCTCTTTCTTTAACATGTTACCAAATTCTGAGATAGGGAAGACAGCCTCTAAAAAACAAAGGCCGAATTCCATCCTTTTTTATACCTGAACAATATCTTTCGATTTCCACAAAGATACAAACTCCTGGTCAGTGCCTCATTTGGTGTCTGAGGGAAGGGGAGTCTCTTCCCTTTTTAATCTGGGGAAAAGAAGTCTTCCTGGTAACTCACTGTTTTAGCTTTGACTATTTGGAATTATCATGGCAGTTCATTTACATAGGCTTGAAATGAAATATTTGTCTCTGGATTTACATGACATTTCTGGCATCAGCTATACAAGTGCACCATAAAACCCGTTTATTTACAGAACTTTGACCCCCTCTGTCAACACACAGCTGCAACAGAACGGAAGACAGACAAATAGTGCCTATTTGTGAGTCTCTTGAGAGAAAGCATTAATCACTAAGCCCGATATGAAAAGGTACAACCAACTTCTTAAGCACTTTCTCTCCTACAGTTCATGTTTCATGTATATTACTGATGCCTCTGAAACATGTTCTTGGGAAAGGTGAGATTGTCAGCAAGTACAAATCTTGAAGCCATTTTCTTCTGGTTGCAACAAACTGGGCTGAGTAATTATCAGCTCTTTCTGTCAACTTTGAAGAAAGCTGCAATAAAGCAGATATGGATTTGGAAACTAAATGTTTTCCTGGAAATAACTGTAGGACTACTTGGGGTTGAGAGATAGGCTGCTGTAAGCCAAGCTTTAGGAACTTTCTACTGTGATATGAAAAATGGAGAAACCTGAAAGAACAGCAGATGAAACTCCCCACCTTCTGCTTCAAGCATGCAACATCAGCTTATTACACTGCAAAATGCAAGGACATGACTTCTCACTGATGTAGAATGCATAATGTAGAAAAAGAAGAGAAAGAAGAAAATACTGAGATCATTGCATGAAATTTAGCACAAGATGTGAAGGTACAGAAGAAATGTAAACAAGAATTAGTGTGAAGGGGAAAAGTTGCAAAACAAATGGAAAAGAAGAATCAGAAAAGAGGAATACCCTTAATTTATCAGGAAGTATGATTAGGAGTCACTTGTAGCCGCTGAAAAGTAGAAGATGATGAATCAGTAAAGAAATACAACAAACCTAAGGCAGCCGTACAAATGCTGGCCTTCAGAACGACAGGACAGACATGAACAAAAGGGAAAGGCAAATTTGCAGGGAAACTTAAAAAGTGGTGGAGATTAACCTAACAATTAGCATAAACTATGTTGCTAAACACATACCCAGAATTTGTCTTTACTTCCTCTGTTGCTAATTACTTCAACCAGAGTACCTCAAGATTATTTAGAAAAAAAAATCTTTAAACTTTCTTTCTTTTCATTTTTGACTATTTTTTGTCTTTTGTCATCACGAGAATTTAGCTTCAGAAATCTGTCTACTAGTTATATGAGCTTTTGTCCACTTAAAATAATTTAATATCATGTTTAATTAATTTAATTGTGTGATGAAATTTATAATTTGAGGTTCATAAATTCTAATTTAAATATTTCTGAAGATGTAGTACAGCCACTGTAGAATATCAATTTCAATCATAAACTTCATTGTGCAATTCCTTAAATTCAGTGGATGGGAATGTTCATGCTACGTAGAACGAATTGTTTGTCCCTGCTAAACAAACAAACAAACAAACAAAATATTCCCAATAGAAAAAACTCCAAAAGTTCCAGCTTATTCACTGGAAAAATCAGATAAGCTTCAGACATCTAAAACCAAAACTCATACTTAAAACAGAATAAAAATAATTCCTTAGCATAAATTAGGGTTGTTTTCTTGTTTAAATTCTGTAGACAGTAGAGGCAATATGTTTAGATGAAAAAAGATCAAAATGAAGACATAGGAATTCAATCCTGCTAAAATAATTTGAAGTTACATCAACTTCAAAGCAAACTTATGGCAAAGCATAAATTCATATCCTTCTACGCTACTTTCACTATTTAAATTTGCCTTAGGTTGTAGCCTTGGAGTGGCAAAATATCAGTCATAGGAATCAGACTGACACACCAGAAAGAAGTCATAAACATCTGGTCATACACAGAGGCAAAAGATTTCTTTCAGCCCACATCAGTAAGGGAGGACTCAGTATCCCTGATTTGTGAACAAGTGAGTAACAGCTACATGCACTGCCGGAGTCAGAAAACGTTGGCTGCACCTTATCACCTGCATCTGTCCTCCACATACTGCAGCAATATCACTTCAGCCTCATTCAGCTGTGCTTCAGTCAACTAGATTTCATGCAGACCTTAGGCACTAGGCTAGACAATCATGATGTAAACTGGATAAGAAGACAAAATAGAAATACAGTGCTGGATATCACTCACACTTTACACTTTAGACGGCTTTCTCAAACAGCCCCTTTAAGGATCCCAGCACGTGCTGAACAGAACGAATGGCAAGATGGACCTTGAATAACTTCACATTATAGTGTCCCTCACAGAAGAAAAAATCCCCCTATGACTCTCTGAAGGTATTTGGGCAAGAAGAAACATTCCTTCTCTAATATAGAACCTGGTCATAATCAAAGACATTTAGAGCTTCTGTCAAATCAGTTTAGGAAATGAGACTCAGTTTTCATCAGTGCTAGGAGAAACTTATCTGCTAATGCAATCAATGGCATTTCAGTTCCAAACAGGAGTGTGAAACTGCATATTGCAAGCTGAAATGTCAACTACCGTACACTTGCTGTCATCTTTGCAGCCACATTCAATGAGAGATCATTTCTAAATGCTGGAGATGCAAGATTACATTGAACACAGAGGCTCTTCAAAACCTTCATGCTACTGTTTTTCCCCCCACGTGTTATTTCAGTCTTAAAGTATGCAAGGATTATGCTTCATTATAATTCTTTCTAATCTGAAATGACTGAGTGGCATGTAGGACATGATTTCCTTTTAGTTATAGCCTGGCTGTTGCCCTGAAACAGTGCAATAGGATCTCAGTGGGTAAATGGAGAAGAGCAGGGTAATTAAATAAGTTGTTGTTCTTGCTGATATTTTCTTTTTCTTTTTTTTCTTTTTGCTGAGTGGCATGTAGGACATGATTTCCTTTTAGTTATAGCCTGACTGTTGCCCTGAAACAGTGCAATAGGATCTCAGTGGGTAAATGGAGAAGAGCAGAGTAATTAAATAAGTTGTTGTTCTTGTTGATATTTTCTTTTTCTTTTTTTTTTTTTTTTTTTTTAAAGGAAAAATTTTTTTTTCTTTTGGGGTGTTTGGGGAATTTTTTTGTGGGGGGTTTTGGGGTGTGGGGTTCACGGGT
>Ga0181612_182022_pt1 | contig 14603 bp, 13 predicted proteins | sample HoacroProtozoa21_FD_119630 | JGI IMG/M metagenome (GOLD analysis project Ga0181612, IMG submission 119630) | Hoatzin crop microbial communities from Cojedes, Venezuel. Combined Assembly of Gp0051906, Gp0051904, Gp0051908 | reverse complement strand
CCTCCGCCGGACTCTCTCCATCTCAGTTTCACGGACCACCACCTTAGCTGACCTAAAAGAGAGCGGAATTGTCTCAGTTAAAAATGTTTTTGGTTGTCTTTTTTCAGCTAAGGCTATCCGTATTTTCATGCTTTACTCAATACACAAAAAAACAAGGTTGTTTTTTGTTCTTCGAATGTTGTTAAACAGCTTGTGGGTTCGGGGTGTTTGTTTTGTCCTAAATATTCCGGTTCACTTCTAGGTGTGCTGATGTGGGAAGTTTTCACAGAAGGCAAAATGCCTTTTGAAAGCAAGTCAAATTCTGAAGTCGTCCGTGAGATTTCTCAGGGCAACCGACTCCACCGACCACGTTTGGCATCACATACTGTGTACGAAGTCATGTACAGCTGCTGGCATGAGGTTCGTTGCCCTTTTTTTCTTGTGACATTACTATCCAGTATTATTCCTTTGTAATGTGGATATACAGACAATCTCCAAAAACCGAGGTATTAAGTCCTTATTTCAAATCTGTGGCATCCTCAGTATCTATCACTACGCTTTTTACAAATCATATCTATGTTTACAAGCCTCTGCTTCTTTTGACTGTTGCCTCCAATAAAAAGAAAGCACTTCAGCAATAGAACAGGTCTTCTAGCCCATCCCTGGTTTGGAACATGCGGCTGCTGTCTCACTTCTCCGCTGCATCAAGTGTAATACCTTCTTCAGCCCTCCTTCGTGCATGGCTTTCTCTAGCTCTGCTCGGAAGGATAACCTTAACACGTTCATATACTACGCGGGGATGCCCACAATGCGGATTTTAAATCCCATTTTTAGCTGTACATCAGTGCCTCTGTACATCACCACAGCTCCTAGGCTGCACCCCTTTCACCCTCTCCACTCCGATTTAGTACTTCATGCTCTTTCCCCATTTCTCCAGCAACTATTTCTTTCTATATTGGTACAAAAACACCGATTTCATCAGCTGCTTCATCTGAGTAATCACTTAAGGTCCTTCTCTAGTGTCTACAGGAAATGAATCTTTAATTTTGGATAAAAGGGACTTTCAGAAGACCTTTATCCGCAATGCTTTCATGTAAATAGGCAGGTATACACTGAGAGTAGTTGGGCAATCTTGTTGCTACTCTTCTCTCCTTTATCCTACCTCTCCTTGCTTGCCCATCTTTTAACTCTACATGGTATTTTCAGACTCTGAGTAAAAAAAAAAAGGCTTAAGAGACTGAGACCTAAACTGCATCTAGCTCGCTTTCTGCACACATCCACCCAGATGGAGCCAGCAGAGAGAGGACAGGGAGGAGTTCTCTCTACTCCTGTCTGCCATCACCCAGGAGTTTGTTCCCCACCGAGCTCCAATACACCAAATGACACAACAGCCAAGATCCTTTTCAACAGCCCAGGAAACATCCTCGAGTGTCCTGGTTTCCTCAGAGGTAGCGCTTTCCAGTGACCCATTGCAGGGGACAAATCCTATAGGAATTCCGGTCCAGAACTGAAATAACGAAATTTTAAGAATGCTTGGAAAAGTGGCTGCACGCACACTGCTGGTGTCATGAAGAACAGATGAACGGTTTTCCCTCAAATGATACACTTGATCTTTTCTTCTGTACAAACAAAGTGAAATGTAATTTTGAAGTGGTAGCTCATATCTACTTGTAACCATCTTCTGGAGTCTGGTACTCTGACTAATCTGCTCACATAAATTTATGCTTCGCTTTCCTTTTCAGAAACCTGAAGGACGTCCTACTTTTGCAGAGTTAACAGAGACCCTCACAGATATAACGGAGATGGGATAATCAGAGATTTTACACCACTATATTTACTCAGAGTCTAGCATTCAGCATGTCAATAACGTGGCTGATGCAGAAAACCTCAGCCTTTTACAGCGGTCTCTCCTTAAACCACAGGACCAGCACCCTACGTATTGAAGTAGCTCTTTGGACTCGGCCCAGCTTTGACTCATTTGAGGAAGATACCTCAAGAGACTGGCTCAGGACTCTCCGGGCTTTGTTTTCACTATTAAGAAGAAAAATCTATCTGGAAAGAAGTCACCAAGCTTAGTCACCTTATAGGCCTTTTTTTTTCTTCTTTTGGCCAGAGCTACACTAAATCCTGTGACAATAATATTATTTGGTACTTAATATGACTCACGCACTGGAGAGTACTGCGTGGCAGCAGCGAAAACGATGGAAGAACCTCTGATAAAGCTCTGGCTAGGTTGTGCTTAAAGGCAAGCCCTTTTCCCCCGCGAAGCACCCAGCACCGAAGAAACGGAGCGGCGTTACAGAAGGGGTGGCATGCCAACGGACACGATGAAATTCATCCATGTGCCCACTGCGGGGGATAAAGGCGAGCAACGGGAGCCGTCGTCGTTCAGCGACTCCCACGTCACACCCGAGCGGCTGGGGAGACTCAGCATCCCTGAAGCATTTCAAAACTGCGACGCAGGTCAGGGCGTCTTCCCTGCCAGTTCTGCAGGGAACTGAAAAGAAGAAGAATACTGAACTGAAAGAAGAAGAATAACGACCATCTTACCCAAACCTCTCCCACAATTTGCCAGCGTTGTCTCCCATTCCTCACGTGCTGCTGTCTGCTCAAACACCCGCGCTCTCCCTAGTCCTCCCCAGAGTGTTTAATAGGCAAGTTAAAGCTGGAACCTGACCTTCAAATGAGGTGCTTTGGATTAGTCTAGCTCAGATGGATGCTGTGATATCTGACACAGACAATGTCTGTAACCCTACTTCTTAGGTTATTATTCACCTTTAATTTTAAATAATTTTAAATCTCAATTCGATACAAATATAAAGAAGGAAAGGCAGATGAAGTTCATAATTGCTTAATATAAAATAATCAGACCATTACAAATAAATAGGTTATTTAAAATATGTGATTGCGTTGTGAATTATTTATAGGTAAACACATCATGGTATTTAGTTTTATGGCATTTTGTAGACAAAATATCTAAAACACGCTAGCTGAATGATTGAGTTCTGTGCAATGCAATTTTTCATTTCCAAATTTAAAAAAATAATTGTAACAACAAAATTATCAAACATCCCAAGTTTTGAATTTCCAGAAGACGATAGCATCTCTGGGTCAAATTCACTCCTAGCGTTCACCATTCATCTTCACCGCAGTCGTATTTGGACAGTTCTCGCCCCTTGGGAAAGGAAGTTGTTTGTCCTCTTGTTTGAACTTCTGGGAGTGCCTTCAAACACACCTCTAAGGCATTTTTGCTTCAAGTGAAGCATGACAGCCCTATCGTTTTGTATAATCTGCTAGAAGAATTGCCACCAACTGACATCACTTTACTTTTATAATTGACTTTTTATGAGCACTCAATTGCTCATCAGACCTATAACGAAATACAGCTCTGTACGACAGAGTACCACGCGTTGGTCTCACCACGGTTTATGGCCAGGCCACAGAAGTTCACGGCGTTTCAGCAGATGATGTGCTATAAAAGCCAAATTCAAACTGTCTCTGCAACATGAAAGTACGCTGGGATGTTGACTAACTTATGAGGCACCTTTTTTAACCGCTCTTGTAAAACTGGTTTTGCCACATTTGTTACTGCAAGTTAATGTGTAATGCGCTGCAGAACCGTGCAGTAAAGGGCAGCTCCATTAGGTTTATGTACTCAGAGCACCCTGCTCGCACCCGTTTCACTGAGCTGTCCCGGGGCGAGCACGCATCCATCCTTGAAACATGTTGGTCTCACACACGGAGCCAATAACGCCTGCCTACCAGGCTTCAGCCTCTCAACATGAGCTTTCTGTAGGCTGCTTTGGGAAAATTATGAGTAGGCTGCTATTAACACTCTCCTACAGATAAATTTACAGCTGCTGTCCTCAGGCAGACAGTAAATAAACCAAAAAGCACTAGAACGTGCTTCAGAGTCAGTGAGACCTGAGCTTAAACAGCAACAAGAAAGGTCTGCAGGACAAAGGTCAGGTACGTACAGCGTATTTACTTACCAGAAAAGCTACATCCATAAATCAAGACTAAGTAGGCCACCTTAGTCCTGACGGTGCCTCTGAGCTCAGCTCAAACCTAACCATAGGCAAACAGGCGAAAAGTACTGAGAGGGGTGAACAGTGCCTGCCACCCATGCCACCAACCATAAAGAGGCACATGTGGGCTGTTAGCTGATTTTTTTAAAACTTTGGTGTAGTAAGAGAGAGACCTGGAAGAGCAGTAAAGGTGAGAAGGAGGCACTATGCCACCTTCATACAGCAAATGTCCAGGCAAAAGCTGCAGGAGTGCTCAGCGTTTGTAGCAAACCAGCTGATGTTTCCTGATCAAACAGCAGAAAACCTGCAGCAAGTCAGTATTATGGAGAAAAAAGGCAGAATTCCCAGCCTCTGTGCACCAGTCGCTTCAGATATCGCTCTTTTCTATAAAAAAGCCGCACTGTTGACAAACTGGGAAGTATTTTCAGCATATAAAATTACTTCCCTCGTTGGAAGTACTCCTGATGAGCAATGGAGATCAACTACTTGCGTGCAAGAGTCTGGTGACGTTTATCTCTGGTGCCACTTGGTTTTCAGACCCATTTTTTTACCCCCTCTCTAAGGTTCCACAAGCCAAGAGGCCTCGCGGACAGGCTAACTAACGCACACCCCTCACGCGCTCCCCGCGCTCAGCCTCCCCATCCTGTCCTCAACCTCAGCACCACGGCAAAACCCAACAGAAGGGCGTCAGCTATGGACAACCTGCTCTGTGAAAGAGTGTTTTCCAACGTGCTTGCCAGATTTGTTTTGCCAGCATTTAAACAGCAAGAGTATGGTGTTTGCTAGGAGTATGTAATTCCCCAAGAGCTCCAGGATGCAACCACGATGAGTGAAGATGCTGAAGTTCCGAATCGGCGCTCTTTGGGATGAAGGTTTTTTCTAGCGTGGCTGTTCTGAGCGTGGCTGGGAAGGTAGGTAAAGGAAGATGGTAGAACTGGTTTCTGTCGAAACTAATAACCTCTGTACTTCCTTCCAAACTCCCTGCAGACCGTTTAACCTACCCAAGACTTGACCTACCTACATTTCACCAGCACAGCTATGTAATGAATTCAATTGCCCATTAATTTGTCCTGTGGTACGGCAGTAATGAGTAGCTGCCACAATTTGTTTCATATCAGCATTTAAAAACCATAATTTGGTTAGCAATGTATTGCCTCTGAGGTCCTCTTTGTTCTAGTTCTTAACCATTCCCCCTGCTTTCCAAAATACTTCAAATTACTTTCAATGACCTCCTTCATTTCACTGCCTGGAAAATCTGACAACTCACTGGAATATTTGCCCTGAGAAAGAGATCCCTCGTACATCAGCTTTGGGTCCTCTGCCCTAGTTTAGAAGGGAAGGCATGTTCACTTGCTGTTCTTTTTGTCCCTCAAAATCCGTCTCTTTTGACTACTAATCATCAGCATTAAATGTTCCTTGCTGATGCTTTCTACAGAACACCAGAGTAAAAATAACACGTCTGGACTAACTGGGTAATTCTGTCAGAGAAGATAAAACTTCTTGCTCTCCCCATACTCTTCCCTCCAGTTCCATCACAACATCACAGACATTTTAGCTCAAGGTGAACATACAGTAGTGTCACACATGGCTTTTCCAGGGGAGCAGAAAATTTTTTTTTCCTATCAGAAAAACTAGTAAAAGTCAAAGGTATCAAAAGCAGGTCATGATCAGATGCACACGAACTGCACGGACATCAGCCAGACCTTCGCCATCTAAAAATCCACTTCTGCGTGCACGGGACAAGCTGCTAAACCCAAGATTATTCGCTTTGGATCTATCAGACAGCATTTAAATGCTTACCACAAATATGAATTACATTGCTTTTTATCCCTTGTTTAAAAAACACAGATCACTTCGTACACAATCCATGAATAATTTATTACAAGAGAAATATTAGCACAGTTTCACTAAAGATTGAAATTATTCCAAATACCTAAATATAAACTTTTTCAAAAATAATGTCCCTTACAGCAAATGTTGTTTATACAAAAGGAGAATCAATAATTTACTACTTTACATGACAGACTTCATGTACACCATGAAAATATGCATTAACTTTGGTTTTCTGACATTGTAAGAAAATAACATTATTTTCCTAGTAGATGTCATTTATGTATAAAAGCAGATATGCAGGTCCAGTAGAAAATAGAGAATTTTTGCTTGGTACAGGTTAGTTTACATAATTTACAGCTCAATTATGAGCCTTCGTTCACGGAAAAATTCGCTATCCACCCAAAGCATCCACTTTTACGACACTCTGTGCACGTTAGAGAATACACACCCTGCTTCGTGAGGAGGTTCTGCTTGGCATACAGATCTTAGCTGATTAAAATCGGTTTTTAATTGCTGAAATGCCAGTATCCTCGGGCAAAGGTTCTGGACTCCCACCTCCAACCCCCAGAACTGGAAATATGACTTTTCCGCTGAGCTCCTCACGACCCACACATCCGGCTGCCGAAGCCACCTTCTTGCTGACGAAGTGGCAACAAAGGGGACTGTGGTGAGTAACTCCTGGCCTGAGCAAGCTGGTTTGGGGAGATAAAGATCCGCGACCACAACCGAGGAGCACGCTGTGGTACAGACATTCATCTTCCAGGCCCACGGCAGATTAATAGCTAAAACATCTAATAAAGGGGAATACTCATTTTTAGAAAAGATGAAAAGGCCAAACTACAACTAAAGATGTTTTTGATGTTTCTCAACCCTTGTTTGAAGGCCTTCCTTTACCTGGTATTTTTAGATACGGCGCATGAATTGGAAAATGGATTTTGCTTTTCTAACGGAATATAAAGTAACAGGACTGTTTTGTTGTTAAGCAACAATGATGTCTTTCCAGAAAATAAGAAAAAATTTTGAAAAGCTTAAATGGGTTTTGATGAGTAGATGGCAATATTAGAAAGAAGTATGGAAATAAGTAAAGCCCCTTCTTAAACCTCACAGTAGTAGAAAAGAGAGTGGAAATTCTTCAATGCACATTCTGGCCTTCTTCTGCCTTTGAACAACTTACTCTTTTATCCCAATTTTTTTAAGCCCACAGCAACTGTGTTCAGGCCTTCACTGAATTTGCTTTTTCTTCAAATATAACTTTGTCACAGCTTTGAAATAAAAAAGTACATGCACATCCAGGCATTTGCAATCTGTTCTGGACTCTTAAGGCAGAAGAGCTAAGACTTTGCTGTTAAAAAACGGATTCTGAAGGAGAATGGTTACCGAGAACCACACTTCAGAAATTTTTTGGTGACTTCTATTCGAGATTCATTGGCAGGTCAGCAAAAATTAAAAATACTTGCATAAATTTTATATTAAAAGCTAAAAGGGTTAAACAATGTTTTATTAATATTATGTCTCCAATGTCTCCATTGACTATCCTTCAGGTACCATCAAATTTGCTTGGCAATAAAATATAAAAATATAAAGCAAGCCTGAAATATTAAGGCCATCACTACAACAACAGCAGAGTGCTTGTCACTTCAGCAGTCACGATGGGAAAATCACGCTTTGTAAACACAGCTTACAAAGACCACTCTTTTCTGCTAAAAATTGCCAACAGGAGATGCTGCATAAAAAAAGGACAAGGCTGTTCATTGCCTGACACACAACCACCGTCAGGTTTCTGTCTATCCCGTTAATTATTGAACATCTTCATTCATTACTGCCAACAGCTGGCACGGAGGAGGGGCCCACACTTCACTGGCCTTACAGATGGATTTCCAGAGGATTGCAGAAAAGAAGAGTGTTTTGGTAGACACAGGTGGGCCAAGCCTGCAATTTGTGACTCTTCAACGGTGGAACACCGCTTGAGAGTTTCACTGATTGAATAGAACGCTGTCCTCCTCATATGCCAAAGCTGGGTCTTCCATGCTCTCCAGTAAAGTGTGACTGGTTTCACAGCCACGGTGTGGTAATGATGGTTCTTTGGCAACAGTAGACATCAACTGACTCCAGGTGATATTAGTATTTTTGAAAGCGTGCAACAGAAAAATGCCGATGATGATACTGCAGAATCCACTCAGGGTTCCAATGATATCACCGACGTCCATGCTACTCCACTCCTTGAACAGGATGATGGAGCATGTCACGACCGTTGTGGTGAAACACACGTAATAAATAGGTGTCACCAGAGATGTATTGAACACGTCCAATGCTTTGTTGAGATAGTTGATCTGAGTGCTGACTGAGAGTGCTAAGACGCCCACCAAAACATAAACCAACGGATGTCGATAAACTGGCTTCCGCTCCAGCATTTGTTTAATGGCAATGCCCAGGCCTTTCACAGATGAGACAGAGAAGGCACCAATGAGTGAGCAAATTAAAATATAGATCAGTATATTCGTCTGACCTCTCCTTGGAGCCACGATAAAAATCAGCACGAGGGCAACAACTGTCAAGAGAACAGCAAACGTAACAAACGCTGTAAGAAAGAGGAAAGGGAACAAAAGTAGTGCGCTTGAGAAGAAATACCAGACTACGTTCAAGTACGTGCTGCAAGCTATTCAGTGTCCAAAACCACTTTTCTCTGAACCATAGCACAAGTTCATTGTAATTGCATACAGACCTGGATCTCGCAGCTTTCTTTCCATCTCGTCTAGTGAGGTGACCTCCTCCTCCTCAGGGGCATGAATAACCATGACCGTTGACCCCAAAATGCTCAGCACGCAGCCCAGCTTTCCATGAATATTCAGCTTCTCATTTAAAAAATAGGATGACAATATAGCACTGTTTGGCAAGATATGAATAAAAAGTTCAGCTCCACCCGCCACGCGAGCCATTCAAAATCTGTCTGTGTAACATTTTAATTACAACAGTAATTAAAAACCTCTTTTGAATTTGGATATATGGGACGCCAGCCTAAAACAATCACATTTTAAGGAGATTTGCAAGTAGGTTGGTCAGGACCAAGAAGGTCAGGTCAGGTTTTACGGGGGTTAGCAACCCTGATCCCTCCCCTCCAGGCTGTAAAGGGTCTGAATTGCTCAAGGGACTTCTCATTACTGATTGCCTGGGTCAGGGGTACGCACTCCACTCTCACACACCTGTAGATTGACCACAGGAACTGTTCTTTTCTTCAAAAAATGGTTTAAAGCACTTCATTTGCCATTAGAACCCACGCATGCAAGTTTTGGGAACTGTTCCTCCTCCTCCCTCCCTGGGCTCTCCCACACCAGCTTGCCAGGACTCCCCCCAAAAGCACGGAGAAGGCACGTGTGTCTCCCCTTCAAAGAGGACTGACCCCAAGGTCTCCAAGAGTTCAAGCTTTAACCTAAGGACAATAACATGGCCCAAGCGAGGCCACCTCATGGGGCCCACGATTAGACTCATAGAATGCTTTGGGTTGGCCACCTAGCCCAAGCCCCCTGCAGTGAGCAGGGACATCTTCAACTGGAGCAGGTTGCTCAGAGCCCCGTCCAACCTGGCCTTGAATGTTTCCAGGGACAGGGCCTCCCACCTCTCTGGGCAACCCATTCCAGTGTTTCACCACCCTCATGGTAAAAAATTGGGTGTTTCATCACCCACACAGTAAAAAATTTCTTCCTTATATCCTTGTACTCGCCAGCGAGAGCACAACAAGGTGCAGGCTTAACGGGGTGCGGACACGCTCACAAATAGTTTCTCAACCCACTGATCCAATTACAGCTGTTTTTCTTGCACAAGGGTAACGAGCTCGCTGGCACGAAGTTCTCACGACCTCTCTGTTTTGTGAAAACCGGAACAACTGCTACCCACATCAAACTCGGGCTGTTCTGCGAAGCAGCAGCCAGGCAGCCGGGTAGGCTGCTCCGACCTACGCGCTTAGCCCAGCAGATCTGTCGGTGACAGAGTTACACCGGGTTTGCTACGACCAAACGGCTGCATTTTTAGCAGTTAGATTAATGCAAGCATCTTTTTTAAAAAAATTAAAAAACCGTGACCCAGGCTGGTTTTAAACACAGTGTTTCGTATAGTATACTCGGGTCTTAAAATCAAGAGTTTTACATTTAAAATACAATGGTTTAATTCTGCTAATAAATTATTTCCCAGAATGTTTGTTGTGAGCATAACCCATGTCTTTTCTGCTTCTGTGCTAGCCATATTAATGTACGTGCTTGAGTACTTGGACATCATTCATTTCCTCATACACAGGAAATACTGAGTGTTTGAAGGGCATTCATATTTCAAAAGAACAGCAAATTTTTATTGCAGATATTAAAAAAGCTAAAGTTTTCTTTGCCTTCTTTCCAGAAGGACTTGGAAAAGACCAAACGAACCCAAAACGCTTACTAAGTGTGCCTTAATATGAAATTATGCTCCTATAAAAAAGAAATGGTTTTGAAAACATTTTCATGGGGGAATACTGTATCATTCCCTATATCCACAAAACTCAGTTCTAAATAAGCAAGGCATTCTTTCCACCAAGAAACAAAAAAGCATTTTTTGTCAATATATTCCCTTTCTATTTTCCTATAAAAATTCTCTACTTTCAGTCATAGACATTGTTTTTTCCTCATGCGGGGAACGGTTCATTTGCCAGAGTTTGCTCCCCGTGTGTACTGACCTGATGAGAACACTCAGGGCACCCAAGGGGGTAACTAAGGTCGCAGGTGCAAAGGCATAGGCAGCAAAGTTTGCAGCTTCTCCTAACCCCACTGCAGAAGGAAGAACATTTGGCTCAGGTTGAAGGCAGGGAATAAAAGGCAGACATTTACATATATTTTGTACAATAGCTGTGATAGCAAATATAAACAAAAAAAATCTTTTTTCTATACTATATATGCAAGTTTTCCTTTCAAAATTATCTAAACTCCTCTGGACATAATAAAGGCTGAAGGAAGTTAAATACTTTTCCCCTAGAGTGCTCCTAGAAGCTGGACAGGTTCAGCCCCATAGCTTTTGACTGGGTATTAAAGAAACAGTTGTTTTTCTGCAGAGAGCTCCAAAGAGCAGTATTTCCAAGATGGGATATCGGAACTATTTCTGTCATAAAGGTAATTGCAAAGACAATTCTTGCAAGTCAGGGAAGAGAAAAATCAGGGAATAAATCTATTTAAAACAATCTGCTGTATGTAGCATTTACATACAGATTAGAGGAAAGAGGCGACTTACTTGATAGCAATCCAGCCCACCAAAGCCATTCCTTCAAATAAGAATATCCACCTTGTCCTAAAAGCAGAGAAAATAATCTCATCTTAGAGGAAAGAGATCACTTTATTACAATAAACAAAACTACAGCTTCATATTTGCCTCTAGGAATATAAAGCACTGAAACAGCATGCTACCTGGATGCGACATGAAGAATATTTCACTTTATTTCGACCGACATTTTTATTAATCGCTTTACTGCGTTGTGACTTGGACTTCTGAAAAATGCTATTTGACTAAAGGGAACGTTCTGAGCAAAAGTAACATGTCCATGAAGATTGCTGGTGAGCTTAAGACATGCTTCAAAGTGCATTCCCAGGTCAGACCCAATATACTCATACACAGTCAGCTGCATTTTGACTCTGCTTATACTTTAAATTGAGAGGAATTAGAAAGAAAAATGCCACTACATGCTTTGATTTTTTTTTTACTTAAAACGTAAATATATTCAACCTTCATTAACAGATTTTTTTCAAATAACCAAATTCTCTGAAAGAGTATATTGCAAGAAACACAGCAAACAAAAGAAACACTGCTAATGTCCTAACGCCATATATTTAAATCCATGCAAAGGGAATAATAAGATCAGTCCAATGGGTTTTTTAAAAGCTGTCCACATTTTTCTAGCTCTTCATCTGTTGACTTCGATAAAAGGATAGTTGTACTAACCGTAGAAACTTTTGCAATAGGTATTCCACTTCCTGCTTTTAAAAAAATGACTAAATCTGGTTACTGTCTTCAGACTTTCCATCTCAAATGGGGGAGGGGGGGGAAGATGGAAAAAAGAGAGGGAAAGGCATTTTGAAGGGTAAGACAAAGGGAGAACTTTATTTGGTATCTAACGGCTGTCAACGAGGAAGTATCACCAGCTCACCGTATTTAACACCCCCAGAGCCCTAAGAATTCTGAGATCTCAGGCCCTGTCACCGCACCGTATTTCCATCCCCAGCCAAGACAGGACTTCGGATCACCGTTAAAACACGGCGGTTTTCGACTACGACGGTTTTCAATGTGCGATAAGTGACTCAAACCTTGATTTTGTCAGGCTATGACAGAGGTGTTTGTGTCCCCAGGCAGGAGAACGGCGGGCAGCACCGCTTACCAGCTCGGGGGACTCCCTTGTCCGCCACTTTCAAAAGTCCTTTCTTCTTCAGTATGAAACTAGACCCAATAAAGATGCTGGAACCTATCGCCAAAGCCAAGCCAACGAAGAGGTGGTATTTGCTTCCAGCTGGCATGGAAACGCTCTGGTTCGTTTCATTGACAGTCCCGTCCACAGAGGCAAGGAGAGCGGAGCGGGGTTCTGACACGTTGATGATCCGGCACCACGCTTGGCAGCAGTCGTGGCAAACGAAAGAGAGCACAGCACCTGGGAGGAGAAAGAGGAGGACAAGTGATTCTCGAACCAGGCACGACTCTGAAGGAGCCCCGTCCTTGCTCTGCTTACTCCTTTCCACGTCTTCCCAGAGCACTTGTCATTTCTGGCTGTGCAAATAACTCAGAAAATCCACATAATAATACACACAATGCTGCCCCAGGTCATTATCCACCCCTGTAATTCACAGGCACGTGCCTTATTTTACATATATTTCTTGCACCACATTGTCTCGGTCAAGCGACTAGGGCAACACCAAGGAATTCAACAATAAAATATTATCTTCCATGTAAAAGTCAACTTGAAATCGTAAAAGCTAAGCTAAAAGGTCAAGGAAAAAAGGGTTCTTTGTGCTGTGCAGAGACCACATCCCCGAAACACAAACATACCGCCAAATCCATGATTTCAGACTTCGCCTGCTAGGGTAAGCCTGCTGTTATTTCAGGCTTCTGCTCTTCTGTTTGTAGCTGAGATTTGGAAACAAAAAATATAAAGAGAAGGAAAAAAACATATATGTAGGGAGCAAAGCCTTGCTGCATATGGGTAGTGGTCAGGCATTGGACCAGGCTGCCCAGGGAGGTGGTGGAGTCCCCATCCCTGGAGGCATTCAAAAACCATGTAGATGTGGCACTTCAGGACATGGTTTAGCAGGCGTGGGGGTGTTGGGTTGGCGGTTGGACTTGATGATCTTCCAGGTGTTTTCCAACCTTAATGATTCTGTGATTCTTCTATGATAATGCATTTTCTTAAAATCGGTCAGTGACTACTGCATCAGCCAGATCTTCTTTAACCAATCATAAAACTTTGAGGTGGAGGCCTCATTACAACTCACAGCAATTTTCCTCCAACCTCAACAAGCCCTCGATGGAAGTGGACCACAGCCTGCAGAGCCGGGTGATCCCAAGCCAAGACCGCAGCTCCACGCTCTCCGCCGGCCAAGCCTTATCAGCATCCTCGCGATGACAGCCTGTGGGCATGACGTCACCACCATCAGCCCAGGAACATTTTTTAAAGGAAGAAGGGGTATTGCGTTTCCAAGAACACACAGAGTCGTTATTTTGCCGGGGGAAGCAGGGGGCAGGCAGAAATGCTGCATCTGGGCTTCCAGGCATCCACGCAGACGTTTCACAGTTTCTCATGGTAGACTGCAGCATGCAAACAGCGAGGAACAGGGAATCCAGGCTGGAGCAGCCTTTTTGGAAAGAAAGGTTTTATTGCAAAGTCATGTTAAAATATGAAACAGCAGACGCAGAAGCACAAAAGCTCAGTCCATGGTGATTCATACAGAGCACTGGATGCAACAAATAATTTTGCTTTCCTTGTTTCCCCTGTAATTAAACTGACGCACGAAGGACTCATTCTGCAGAGTGGCACCATCAGTAATAGAATCAGGTTTTGTTTTTTTTTTTTCCAACTGAAGAAAACCACTCGGAGAGTTGGTAGCAAAGGATGTGCCTCTGTGCCTCTGTTCACACCTAGGCTCTCAAAATATTAATGTTCTGCCAAAAGCATTTCACTGCACAATTAACAATAAGCAGCCTTGGATAATTCACCTAATACTGTTAAGGAAGGAATATTTACAACATCAGAAGTATTAAAAACAGTACGAAATTTGACAGCATGTCTTCGTTTGCAGCTGCCAATGCTGGTACTGACCCTGGGAGATACCCGGGAAGGATACTGGGAAGGAATACCTGCTCCCAGCTGCCTCGTGCCCTGCTGCTGCACATCACGCACGCGCCGGTAAGTTAACGCCTGGTTTTGGGGCTGTGAAATCACGTTTCCTTGTTTGCCAAGCCAGTTGCCACACAACAGGAGTTGTTTTGCATTGCTAAGCCAGACTTTGTAAAAACAGTCCTGCAGGATGGGTATGTCCATATTCTGCAGCTGAAGATTAAAATCTTAAAAGAATTTACAACTGCATGAAATGATTTTTGCGTAGTGTGCAGTATTCTGTCATCAGGATGATGATGATGAGGGGACTGGAACATCTCCCCTACGAGGAGAGGCTGATGGAGCTGGGATTGTTCAGCCTGAAGAAGAGAAGGCTGCGAGGGGACCTAATAAATGCTTATAAATATCTGAAGGGTGGGTGTCAGGAGGAT